>Ga0364860_10161_pt1 | contig 52981 bp, 38 predicted proteins | sample ExccelAu500001D4_FD_206916 | JGI IMG/M metagenome (GOLD analysis project Ga0364860, IMG submission 206916) | Enriched cells from Trout Bog Lake Hypolimnion, Wisconsin, USA - BchlTB.Aug20.5000.01 .D4 | ecosystem: Environmental > Aquatic > Freshwater > Lake > Hypolimnion/Profundal zone | place: USA...
GAATCAAAGAAGCCCAGCCTGATGCCACTGTTAAATACCAGATTACCCTGATTTTTTTCGATACTTTTTAAGGCAACCCTTAGATCGCCTTTTTCATACACTTGTTTTAACCCATACCGGATAGACGAAATGGTATCAATTTTGGCAGGTATTGCTGCCGGATAACCATAATAATTAACAGCATCCCGATCGTAGGAGAGATCCGTAGTCAGAACAGTATTCCCTATGTCCAATGAGCTGGATATAGCCGCATTATTCTGGCTAAACGGAGCATTTACCTTATCACCTGCTGCCAGTTTTATGGTACCATCCGATGAGAGATGTCTCAGGTGAAGGCCAAATGTTGCATTTTTTGATTGTGGCAGGTTTAAGAAAAATTCGCCGTAGGCTGTAGTTGAAGTACCCGCTCCAAGTTTTAAGTAACCCAAACCTAAATCTTTGTAAGACTCCTTATTCACGTCTGCAGGCTTTATGGGAGATGCAGTAAAACCTGAACGAATAGGCTTACTGTCAATAGAATAAATAAATTCAGGTGAATAACGGGTGGTATCATCTATAACCGGCATCAGGCTTATTTTTTTTGCATTGGAGATGCTGGGGTGATAAGCTTTCATCACTTCAACCGATTGATTAAGAACCGTTGAATCTTTTTGAGCGATAGCTATTTCAGTCGAGATGGCTAGAATCAAAAGAAAAGCGGATAATGTATTAAATAATTGTCTCATAATTCTTTCTGGTTTATTTCTTTTTCGATCCTGTGCCTGATTGCTGGGTTTTGGTCTCAGGCTTATCTGATCCTGAATTATCCTTAGCATCAAGGCTTCGGAGGTATTGGTTAGCTTCTTCAACGATACCGTCATCTTTTAGTTCATAATTCTCTATGATACTTTTTAGTGTGTTGGTTGCCTGAAACAGATCGTTTTGCTTTTCATAAACATGGGCCAGTAAGATGAAGCTTTTCCCTAGCCAGTATTGGTGGGGTGAATTTTTCTCAATAAAATCATTCACCTCATTTTCAGCTTCTTTTAATTTATTTTCGGTGAAAAAATATTCGCACACCATGTATTTGGCTTCTGACCCCTCCAACGACTTGGAATCTGCTGAAAGTTTCCTCCAAAGAGGAATTGCTTTAGCTGGATCATTTAATTCAGTATAGGCCTTTGCAGATTTATAGCACGCTTCCCGATCAAGTTCTGGTGGCACCTTATTCATACTTCTAATCTTCCATCCCAGTTTTGCTACTTCATCAAACTCCTTCAGTTCATAGTTACAACGCATCCTGCCCGCCAGGGAGAGCAAAGTATTGTCATTATTGCCTGAAACAGTTTCCAGACGTTCGTAGTATCCAAGTGCCTTCTTAAAATCGCCGGCTTTATAGGCTATTTCAGATCCCCGGATCAGGGCATTTTCTGTGAAAATATTGTTTGGCTGCGCCAGAATAAAATCATAGCTTAACAACGCCTCTTCCGGTTTGTTATCCATAATTTCTGTTTCTGCCTTATAAAAATGGACATTGAGCGTAAAATTTCCGGTTGGAAAATTAGCAAGGTACTTACCAAGTTCTTCAGCAGCACGGGGGTCTTTGGCCATGTAAAGTTTTTCAACAGCGTAATAGGTCAGTGAATCCTGTTCATTTTGTGACGGAGAAGCTGAATGTCCCAGTTTTTTTGCATAGGTAATATACTCATCAACTTTATTGTTCTCTACATAATTATTGCGGATACCGGCAAGCGCCCCTTTGGCCTCCGGACTATTCGGGTAATTTTCGGTAACTTGCTTATAATATTCAGTTGAGGAATTTGGATCATTACTATTATATGCCAATAACCCCAATTGAACCAAGGCCTTTGGTTTAATTGGACTTGCAGGAAATTTTGAAATCAGCAGTTTGTAATTATCCACTGCTTTATTATTATCCTGTAGCCGTTCCCATGATTTACCAGTTTCGAATAAGGCTTCAGCAATAAAATTCGATTGTGGAAAATCAACCATAAGCTGATTCAATTCACTGATTTTTTGAATATTATCATTTACCAATCCATGGCAGAATGCTATTTGGAACAAGGCATAATCTGCATCAGCAGCACCGCTTTCATAGGCTTTCTGATAGTAATTAATTGCTTCTCCAAACTTGCTTGATACAAAACAACAATCTCCCAAACGGTTGTAGGCATCGGTATAAATGGCCATATTTTTATTATTCTTACTCTCAGTGCACTTCAAAAACCATGGAGTTGCAAGCTCATATTCATTCTTGTTAAACAAGGTATACCCGATATTATAATTTGATGTTGAATACTCCTTCAACTTAGTTGCCCCGGGAAGACTTTGAAATTTTTTGTAATCGGCAACTGCTTCATCACTTTTCCCGAGTCGGGAATAGGCTTCTCCGCGCCAGTAATAGGCTAAGGCATGTAAAGAATTAACTTGATCTCCATAAGTTAATGACTTACTAAATAGCTGAATAGCATCCTGGAATTTTAAATCCCGATAAAATTCGATACCCCGGTTTAGTGAAACTCTTTGGTAAGCGTTTTTAATTGATGGACTTTTAACTTTAATTTTATCGAGCGAAACAAGGGCATCCTTGTAATTCCGGGTAGTCATGAATACTTTGCTCAGATATTCGTAGGCCGACCCATTTTTCTCTGAATTCGGATACTCGATAATATACCGGTCAAATGCTTTAATCGCCTCATTAAATGGAGAATAATTTAGTTCATAGGTTATTTTCGCATATTGGAAAAGGGCATCCTCCTTAATTTTAAGATCAAAATCAAGATTGGAAGCATTTTGAAAGGCCATCATAGCCCGTTGCTTATCCCCAATTTTAATATACAGGTCCGCCAGCTCAAAATATCCGTTTTGTGCTAAAGCATCATTCCCTTTAACCGACTTCTCAAGATTTTGAATAGCTTTATCGTTCTGCCCTGCTTTCCCGTAGCAATAGCCGGCTACATAGTATTGAACAGCAGTTATCTCCTTACTCTTGATAAAAATTTCAATATAAGGTAAGGCTTCCTTATAATCCATTAATTGATAATAGGATACACCCAAAACTTTTGCCAATTCAATCTGCCGGTCATTGGAAGCATTATTCATTATGGGAGCTCCTGTTGCTATTGCCTCCTCATATTTTTCCCGGGCAAAATAGATCTGAACTTTGTAAAATGGAATCACTGAAGCATATTTAGCTGATTTTTCAATTCTGGCAAACTCATGAAGTGCCTGATCATATTTGCCCTCAAGATAGTTAATATGGGCCCAGTAATATTTGGAATCATCGGCAAAAACACCTGGCTTTTCTTTTAATTCTGCAAAGAAAACCTTCGAAATATCATTGTGGCCTGCTTCAAGATTACAAAAGCCAGATTTATAACAATATTCATCCATTTCATCGCCAGACAACTCATACCTGTCAATTTTCTTAAAAGCCGTAAGTGCTTGCTTATAATGCTTTTGCATATAATCAGCATTCCCTAACCTAAACCAGGCGTTGTTAATTCTTGGAGACTCCGGATTGCTGGAAATAAACGATTCAAGCATTGCTCTTCCGTTTGAATTTCCCATTTCAAGGTAACAAACACGTATATGATAATCAGCCTCCTGTGCCAAAACAGATACGGGTTCAGCAATTCCCATAAGCTTTTGAAACTGTGGGAGTGCTGCGCCATAATTTTCGGCATTAAATAACTCCATTGCCGTTCTGAAAATCTCTTTACTATTCCCCTGTCCAACAACCGGTTGGGCAAACATTGGATCAGTGTAAAGGAAGAAAATCAGGAATACCTTTAATAACTGGATTTTAATTTTCATGCGTAAGTAATTTGTTTTTTAATGTCGCATGGAATAGCCAAGGTGATATCTTCATCTCTGGTTTTGAATTTTTTCAACCATGGCAATTTCATTTCAATATTCTAATATTTGAATATGCAAATAAGCAAATTTTCCGACTAACTCACGATATAAGCTCTTTTTGTTTTAATAAAAAAACCGATGAATATCATTAGTTTTGCAATCAGATGCTTTTTACAAATATAGACTTTAAATAAACTATTCGAATCGTGGAGCCAATCATTGAATTAAAAAATGCGGACATTTATCAACGTGAGACGTTGGTTCTAAAGAATATTAATCTAGCTATAAACAAAGGTGAATTCCTTTATATTATCGGGAAAGTAGGAAGCGGAAAATCGAGCCTGTTGAAAACTTTTTATAATGAATTGCCGCTTATCTCCGGGAAAGGCTCTGTTTGCGGGTACCATCTTGACAAAATCCGGTCCAAAGAGGTTCCATACCTGCGTCGAAGGCTTGGAATTATATTTCAGGATTTTCAGCTCCTGACTGACCGGTCTGTGGATAAGAATTTTGAATTTGTTTTAAAGGCAACCGGTTGGCGGAATGATAAATCCATTAAAGAACGGATTCACGAAGTACTATCCATTGTTGAAATGGGACATTCTGGCTCCAGGATGCCCCATCAACTTTCAGGCGGAGAGCAGCAACGAATCGTTATTGCAAGGGCCTTACTGAATAATCCGGAAATTATTTTGGCAGACGAACCAACAGGAAATCTTGATCCAGAAACCTCTGAGGCCTTGTTAAATGTTTTTATGGAAATTTACCGGGAAGGAAAAACGATCGTGATGGCGACACACGATTACCCAATCATTCAGAAATTTCCGGCCCGAACCATCGTCTGTGAGGAAGGCACTATCAGAGAAATGCCTAATGATTCACCAATGATTGATTTCGAATCATTACTTGATGAATTGCCGGATCCTTCTTTAGATCAATTGCAATCAGAAGATTAAGGTTGAAGAGCATAAGGTAAAAAAGCACAAGGATATGTACCGGTTATTTAACAATTTTTCACTGAAAGAGAGCAATACCTTCGGAATAAATGCCATTGCAAAGCATTATTTATCAATCGATTCTTCAATTGATCTGATCCAATTTTTCAATAAGCATACTGAGATTTTTTTAGAAAATCGGCTTTTCCTTGGTGCAGGAAGTAACCTTCTCTTTATTCATGATTATGAAGGACTTGTTATTCATCCCGAAATTGGGGGCATCGAAGTAATCTTTGAAAACAAATATTTTGTCGAGATTGAAGTGGGTGCAGGCATTAAGTGGGACTATTTTGTAGCCTGGTCTGTCGAAAAGGGATGGAGTGGGATAGAAAACCTCTCTTTAATTCCTGGAAATATTGGAGCTGTTCCAGTCCAAAATATAGGAGCTTACGGAATCGATGCCGCATCGGTTATTTCCGAAGTTAAAGGAGTTGACCTGGCTACTCTTGAAAATAAATATTATAACCGTGAAGCTTGTGAATTTGGATATCGTACCAGCTTATTTAAAGAAAAGCTTAAAGAAACTTTCATGGTGACTTCTGTCGTTTTCCGCCTCTCCAAACATCCTGATTTTAAAATCCAGTATGAGGGTCTACAAGATAAGATTGCCCATTTCGGAGAATTAAATCTTAAAAATATTCGGCGTGCAATAATCGCCATACGCGAATCAAAACTTCCGGATCCGGCAAAGGTAGGCAATGCAGGAAGTTTCTTCAAAAATCCCCTGGTTACTGAAGAAATGGGTAAAAAGATGCGAAATTTATATCCTGAAGTTCCTCTATATCCCATCGGATCAGGTATGGTAAAAGTTGCTGCAGGGTGGCTCATTGAAAAAGCGGGATGGAAAGGCAAATCAGCTGGTGAAGCGGCCATTCATGACAAACAGTCGCTCGTAATCATCAACCAAGGGGATGCGACAGGAATGGAGATTTTGCGACTTTCGGAAATGGTAGCAGAGGATGTATTTACCACGTTCAATATTCATCTTGAACGTGAGGTTCAGGTAGTTTAATGATAAAATCAGGCGGTTAGGCGATTAGGCGACATTTAAATTAGACGATTAGGCATTTAGTAAATTAGGTAAAAGAGTTATCAGAATATAAACACTCCATCTCTCAGTCTCTCCAACTCTCAATTACTTCCAAATCTTACTTCGGTTCAGCGCCGCCTGGTATTTGGCAGCATTGCGGTTATGTTCTGCCAGGGATTGTGCAAAATTATGGTACCCTGAGAAATCTTCCTTTGCACAGAAATACATATAATTATGATGTTCCGCATTTAAGACGGCATCCACACTGGCAATATCAGGAAAATTAATTGGTCCGGGAGGCAAACCTGTATATTTATAGGTATTATAGGGCGAATCAACCGATAAATATTTCGTAAGGATTCTTTTTAGCTGGAAGTTGCCTAATGCATACTTAATGGTAGGGTCTGCCTGGAGAAGCCACCCTCTTTTTATCCGGTTTATGTATACCCCCGCGATTCTCGGCTTCTCATCATTCTTGTTTGATTCCTCCTGAACAATTGATGCAATAGTGACAATCTGTAGTTGAGAAAGACCTAATTCTGAGGCCTTGTTTTTACGTGCAGCATTCCAAAAACAGTCAAATTCAAATTTCATTCTTGCCATAAATTCTTTGGGAGAGGTATTCCAATAGATCTCATACGAATTCGGAATAAACATCATCGGAAATGATTCGCAAGAAAATCCAAATTCAGCAGCTATCTTATTATCGTTCAAAATATTAAAAAAAGCAGCAGAATCTGATTCCAGGTAATGGGACAATTTGGCAGCAAGGTCTTCCCTAAAACGGATATTATTGAAAGTAACTTTTACCGGTGTTTGCTTACCTGAACGTAAAAGGTCAATCAATTGGTTATTGTTCCAGCCACTTTTCACAAAATAGGCACCGGGCTGAATCCGTTTGATGTAATTCTTACGATCAGCAACCCATTTAAAAGTGTTCATATCTTTCAGGTAGTGCCCATTTTTCAAAGAATCGAGCACCTGTTGAAAACCAGAACCTGTATGAATATATAACAATCCCGACTTTTTAACATTAGTCTGAAAAATAGATAGATAGCGCTGGTATCCCCAAAATCCTAAGATAATCAGGACCGATAATATACCTGCCAAAATCCATTTCCAGGATTTAGAAATCATATTCCATTTAAGGTTAAAACTCAATTTCATATACTATGAAAACTAGGTGACTTAATATCTCAAATTTTGAACTGAGATTGAGTGACGAAAGTACAAAATTTGACCAACAGTAAGAATCAGCCGCCGATTAGAATGTTTAACACCAGTCGTATTTCAAATATTTGTACTTTTGTGAGCTGAAAATATATATAAACATTGATTTTATAAGAATAAAATGCATCACATTAAGCTTGCCGAAAATATCTATTATCTTGGATTCAATGACCGCAGAACTGCTCTTTTCGAGAATATCTGGCCCATCCCAAATGGGATTTCATACAACTCATATTTAATTGATGATGAGAAGATTGCAATTGTGGATACTGCAGAAAGGCAGTTTATAGAAGATTATCTTGATAAAATTCAGAACATTATAGGGGACCGTCAGATAGATTATTTGATCATTAACCATATGGAACCCGATCATTCCGGAGCTTTAAAAGCAATCCGGAGCAGGTATCCCGAAATAACGCTGGTTGGAAATAAAAAAACTTTCGGAATTGTAGAGAGTTTCAGTATCGATCCGGGTAAAGTGCTGCTCGTCCATGATAACGATACTCTTTCGCTAGGAAAAACAACCCTCCAGTTCCAAACTATTCCAATGGTACATTGGCCTGAAACCATGATTACCTACGATGAAAACAATAAAATACTCTTTTCGGGCGATGCCTTTGGCAGTTATGGAACACTCGATGGCGGAGTTTTTGACGATGAAATCAACCTCGATTTTTACGAAGTTGACGTAATGCGGTATTTTACAAATATCGTCGGAAAATATTGCGCTCATACCCAGCGTGCCATGAAAAAGCTTGCAGGTTTGGATATTAAGATGATTGCATCTACTCATGGTCCTGTATGGCGAACCGATTTGAACTGGGTACTTAGCCGGTATAACAAGTGGAGCAATTATGAAATGGAACTTGGAGTTGTGATTGTTTATGGATCGATGTATGGGAACACTCAAAAGATGGCAGAAGTAATTGCCCGTCAGTTAAGTGAGCGGGGTATTAAAAATATCAGGGTGTATGACTCCTCCAAGACACATTCATCGTATATTATTAATGATATTTTTAAATATAAAGGGTTTATTGTAGGCAGTTGCGCCTATAATAATGCCTTATTTCCAAATGTCGAAACACTTCTTGCGACTATAGAACATATGGCTCCAAAAGAGCACTATCTTGGAATTTTCGGAAATTTTCTCTGGAACGGAGGCGGGGTCAACAATCTCAAAAAATTTGCTGATATGATTAAATGGGAAATGGTTTATGAGCCTATTGAAGAGAAAGGTGCACTAAAAGCGGATAAATTCCGGATGTGTATCGAATTGGGCGACGCTATGGCAGATAAGTTGCTTGAAGAGTCAAAACCCAGAAATTCAGAAAACAACCCATGTCATTGATAATTCTGAATACTCTCTGAAATCGTGTAACTTTATCGTTCATAACTTTCCTATATTACCCATCGATAAATATCGCTTGAATGCACGAATTATATGATCTGATATTACATACTGACGATGTTTTAATGCGGATAGTCGCAGCCAATGTGACTGAAGCATATATGATCCTATTCCTGATTATTTTCAGTGAAACAGGGGCGGTTATTTTTCCTTTCCTTCCTGGTGACGGATTATTGTTTTCTGCCGGAGTGGTCTCCGCATCTACATCCCTTAATATCGTTTGGCTGGTACCAGTACTCATTCTCGCCGCTATTTTGGGAAATCTTACTAATTATTCTATTGGATCCTTCTTTGGGCATAACCTGGAAAGGAGCAGGAACCGGTTTGTGCAGAAATACCTGATGAAATATATTATTCAAACACGCCATTTCTACATGAAATATGGGGCAAAATCAATTGTTGTAGGGCGATTCTTCCCCGTAATCAGAACCTACATCCCGTTTTTTGCAGGACTTACCGGATTTAAGTATACTCAATTCTTCTATTATACCATAATTGGCTCAGTGCTTTGGGTACCCTTATTCACACTTTCAGGCTATTTTATCGGAAGAAATACCTGGGTTAAAAATAATTACCTCCTTATTTTTCTGGGCTTAATTATTGTAACGCTTATCCCCTTCTTTTATAATTTCTTCAGGCTCCTGTTCACCAGAAAATTGAGACGAAAAAAGTAAACTTTCGGATGGAACGATTAAGAACTTAAATGTTTACCTTTAGCCTTATGGAAACCCTTCCCATTAAAAAGACTAAAAATGACAGAAATTTCATTACTAATTATACTGATTCTGATCAATTCGATAGTTGTTGTACTCCTTTTTGTACAGAAAAGCAAAAAAGAGACCCCACTAACTGATCGGTTAAATAATTTGGAAAAAAGTCTGATTAAAATTGAATCTGGATTTCGGGAAGATTTTAGGATTAACCGGGAAGAAAACACCTCAATTGCCAAAGAAAACAGAACTGAACTAAACGGTACTCTGAAAGAATTCAGAAAAGAACTTGCCGATACGATAAAGGAGATTACCTCCCAATCCCGGAACGACAGTACCATACAGCGCGATACATTAATTAATTCATTTAAGGGATTCCAGGAGACTTTCGATAAGAACGTTGCGTCATTTAACCAACTTCAGCGCGAAAAATTTGCACTTCTTGGAGAAGAGCAAAAAAAGATGGTGGAAAGCACTGAAAAACGACTTGAAGAGATCCGGTTGACTGTGGATGAAAAACTTCAGAAGACGTTGAATGAAAGGCTTGGACAATCTTTCGAACTGGTTGTCAGGCAACTCGAAAATGTTCAGAAAGGATTGGGCGAAATGCAAACCCTTGCTCAGGATGTTGGTGGACTGAAAAGGGTACTCAGTAACGTGAAGATGCGCGGAAGTATCGGTGAAGTTCAACTAGCAATGTTATTGGAACAGATATTGGCACCGGGTCAGTATGAGGCAAATGTCAAAACCAAGTCTGGGAGTGCAGATTTGGTTGAATTCGCCATTAAGCTCCCGGGACGTGACGATCAAAACACTGTCGTATGGTTACCTGTGGATGCCAAATTCCCTAAGGACATTTACGAACAACTGCAGGACGCTCACGAAACAGGAGATCTTCAGAAAATAGAAGTAGCTCAGAAGGTACTTGAGACAACGATTAAAAAGATGGCAAAGGATATCCATGACAAATATATCGATCCACCAAATACTACCGATTTTGGAATTATGTTCCTTCCGTTCGAAGGAATTTATGCTGAAGTCGTGCGCAGAGCTTCATTGTTCGATGAACTGCAACGAAACTATAAAATAGTAGTTACCGGCCCAACAACCCTGGCAGCCATTCTCAATAGTTTACAAATGGGATTTAAAACCCTCGCAATCCAACAGCGTAGCGGGGAGGTTTGGAAAATCCTGGGAGCAGTCAAAAAAGAATTCGAACTGTTTGGCGGTTTGGTTGAGAAAGCTCAGGGGAACATTCAGACAGGACTCAATCAACTGGATGATGTATTGGGCAAAAGAACCCGTGCTATTCAAAGGAAGTTAAAGGACGTTGAAGTTTTGGAATCAGTCGACACTAAACTGATATTACCTGAACTGGGAGAAGACAACCTTTCAGAAGAGTAATGCTTTTAGGCAAAATCAAAAGCGTTTACAACTTATCAATTCTCCAAAACACCAAATTTTTCGATATCTTTAAGCACGGTTAAATAAAGTAGAATTGAATTAAATGGAACGCAGAAATCATTACTTTGGTCTTACCCACGAAAAAGTTATTGAAAGCCGTGAAAAATATGGAAACAATCTGCTAACACCACCCAAACGCGATCCATTATGGAAGCTATTTCTGGCAAAATTTGAGGATCCCATCATTAGAATTCTGCTTATTGCAGCATTTCTCTCCCTGGGAATTGCCTTTTTACATAACGAATACGCTGAAACAACAGGTATTTTTTGTGCGATCATTCTGGCCACAGGGGTATCCTTTTGGTTTGAAGTGGATGCAAATAAGAAATTTGATATACTGAATCAGGTTAATGATGATACTCTGGTCAAGATAATTCGGAATGGAAATATCAGCGAAATTTTTAAAAAAGATATCGTTGTCGGAGATATCTGCCTGCTGAGTACAGGGGAAGAGGTCCCAGCCGATGGAGAGTTACTCGAGTCTGTATCACTGCAGATTGATGAATCCTGCCTCACCGGAGAACCACTGATTGATAAAACTACAAATCCAAAAGAGTTTGATCAGGAATCAACATACCCGTCAAACTGGGCCATGCGAGGTACAAAAATAATGGATGGTCATGCCGTTATCAGAGTTACACATGTTGGCGATGCAACCGAATATGGTCAGGTAGCCAGGAAATCCACAGAAATGTCCGGAGAAATTACCCCTCTTAATAAACAACTTGAAAAGCTTGCCAAATTCATCGGGGTAATGGGGTTTGGACTTGCTACGCTTACATTTATAGCCTTGTTTGTAAAAGGTCTCTTTTTATTGGAACCCTCTGAAACATTAAATTTCATTCAACTGGGATCGGTAGGTATTGTTATGCTATCAGTTTTAGTTGCTCTGATTAAAGTCTGGTTGCCGATTATTTATGATGGATTTGAACTGGCCGGGATAAAAAAAGAGCCTCCTGGAATTATCAAAGCGTGGAATTGGTTAAAGTGGTTTGGTCTCGGATTACTCACATTTATACTTCTTATTTTAATTGGTTACCTGTTTGGAATCGATCCTTTAAACCCATTATCCTGGGTCAGTATAAAAATAGCAGGAAAGACTATTCAGTACTTTATGGTTGCGGTTACCCTAATTGTCGTTGCTGTTCCCGAAGGTTTGCCTATGAGCGTAACATTAAGTCTTGCTTTAAGTATGCGTAAAATGCTGAAAGCCAATAACCTCGTCCGAAGGATGCATGCTTGTGAAACAATTGGCGCCACTACCGTTATATGCACCGATAAAACAGGTACCTTAACTCAGAACCGGATGCAGGTTGCCAAAACTAATTTTTTCGGATTAAACAAGCATCTATCCAATGATGAATTAAGTATATTAATCAAAGAAGGAATAGCAGTAAACTCAACAGCCTTCCTTGATTTTTCAGATCCTAAAATGATCAGGACATTAGGGAATCCGACAGAGGCGGCATTATTACTCTGGTTAAACGATCAGGGAATTAATTACCTGGAGATCAGGGAGGAAACATCATTTATCGAACAATTAACCTTTTCTACCGAACGGAAATTTATGGCCTCCCTGGTAGATTCTCCTCTTTTAAACAAAAAAGTCCTTTATGTGAAAGGCGCACCCGAAATCGTTCTTTCAAGGTGTAAAGATGTTAGGTTTGGAGGCGAACGGAAGTCTGTTGCTGCTGCTACAAAACAGATTGAAGCACTCTTACATCAATATCAGAATCAGGGCATGAGAACCTTAGGATTTGCCTATGAAATTATGGAAGATGAGAATTCCCGGATTAGGGGTGGCGATTTGGTTCATACAAATCTCACCTATCTGGGGGTTGTCGCTATCTCGGATCCTGTGCGTGAGGAGGTGCCAAATGCAGTTCAAAAATGTCTGAGTGCCGGAATTGATGTGAAAATCATAACCGGAGATACACCCGGAACTGCCAAAGAGATTGGACGTCAGATTGGAATATGGAATGACAGTGATCAATGGCATAACATCATTACTGGACCCGAATTTGAAGAATTAACCGATGATCAGGCAAAAATACGGATAAAACACCTTAAAATAATGTGTAGAGCCAGACCTTCCGATAAACAACGACTTGTTCGGTTACTTCAGCAGCTTGGAGAAGTTGTCGCGGTGACCGGAGACGGCACCAATGATGCTCCTGCTCTGAATTATGCCCACGTCGGGTTATCTATGGGGTCAGGAACTGCTGTGGCCAAAGAGGCCAGTGATATCACGCTGCTTGACGATTCGTTCAACACCATAGCTACGGCTGTTATGTGGGGAAGGTCCTTATACCTGAATATCCAGCGCTTTATTTTATTTCAGTTAACGATCAACCTGGCAGCATTGGTCATTGTTTTGCTAGGCTCTATCTTTGGACATGAGTTACCCTTAACAGTTACCCAGATGCTTTGGGTTAATCTGATCATGGATACCTTTGCTGCCGGAGCACTATCCTCTCTGCCTCCAAATGAGAAAATCATGGAACATAAGCCCAGAAAATCATCTGATTTTATTATAACGCACGCTATGTGGTCTACAATATTGTCCGTCGGTTTGATATTTGTATTGTTACTCCTGGGACTGTTGGTTTATTTCAAAGATGAAAACGGTGTGATTAATCCAGTTAATTTATCCCGGTTTTTTACCGTTTTCGTGATGCTGCAATTCTGGAACCTGTTTAATGCCAAAGCCTTTGCAACTGGAAGGTCCGCATTCTCTGACATGCATCAAAGTATAGGTTTCATTCTCGTTGCATCGATTATTTTGGCCGGACAAATTTTAATTGTGCAATTTGGTGGCGAGGTCTTCCGTACCGTCCACCTCCCTTTTAAAGATTGGGCGATCATCCTGGGAAGTACTTCAATCGTACTTTGGATCGGCGAAATAGGTAGAATATTAAAGAGGTTCTGAAAAAATGTCATTTTGTCCTGCTGTTTTTTAATGACACCCCTTCCTGGAATAAGTATCATTGGCCAACAGGATAACAAAACCAAATCGAAGTTAAAGATTGTTAATCGGATTAAACTTTTAAGGGTAAAAATGCGTATATTCACCGTGTTATTGGGAATTGGCACATAAATTGTGAATTTAAATTGAACTTAATTTAAAGTCAGAAATTAATAAATTTAAAAAACCAAGTTATGGACAGCATTAAAAAAATTGCAAAATCGCTGGCAATTGCTTTTGCCGGGGCCATCATTGCCATCGTTTTATATTCAAAATTCAATCATGAACCAAAAGAGGTCTTCGTTCAAAGTACTTCACCCGTTCAATTAACCAGTTATAATGCACCTCCGGGTCCTCAGGTACAATTGCCTGACTTAACCCAGGCTGCCGAAAAGAGTGTTCATGCAGTGGTACATATCACTACAAAAGTGAAAACTCAAAGCTATGGCGGAAATGAAAATCCTTTGTTCGATTTCTTTTTTGGTCCAAAGGGGAACAATCTGCCAAAGGGGTATAACCAGGAACCGGAATACAATGTAGGTTCAGGTTCCGGAGTTATTATCAGTTCAGAAGGTTATATTGTTACAAATAATCACGTCATTGACGAAGCTGACAATATTGAAGTAGTACTGAATGATAACCGCAAATTTACGGCAAAGGTGATTGGTCGTGATCCCAATACCGATATCGCATTGGTAAAGATTGATGCTAAGGATCTTACCTATCTGAACTGGGGTAATTCCGAAACACTTAAGTTAGGCGAATGGATACTTGCAGTAGGCAACCCATTTAATCTCACTTCCACCGTAACTGCAGGAATTGTAAGTGCCAAATCAAGGAGTATCGGAATCATCAGCGGACAATTACCCCTCGAATCATTCATTCAGACCGATGCCGCAGTAAATCCCGGGAATAGCGGCGGGGCACTGGTCAACGCGAGCGGTGAACTGGTTGGGATAAACGCCGCGATTGCTTCCAGAACAGGCTCCTATTCGGGATACTCCTTTGCAGTACCTGCTTCAATCGCCAGGAAAGTCGTCGATGACCTGAAACAATACGGTGAAGTTCAGCGGGCATTGCTGGGTGTCGAGATAAAAAATATTGATGACAATCTGGCTAAGGAGGAACATTTAGGAAAAATTGAAGGGGTCTTTGTCGGTAAAACAACAGAAGATGGAGCAGCACGTCGGGCTGGAATAAAAACCGGAGATGTCATTTTAGCAGTAAATGGAAATCAGGTAAATACCGTTTCTCAATTACAGGAACAAATTGCCAAATACAGGCCTGGGGATAAGATTGCAATTACCACCAAAAGAGATGGTTCAGAGAAAATAGTTTCTGTTGTTCTACGCAATACCAAAGGAGGCACTACTATTGTTAAAGAATCCTTTTCTATCCTGGGTGCAGAATTCGGACCCATAAGCGAAAAAGATAAAGAACGTTTAAAAATTGATGATGGCATTCAGGTTCTTAATCTTACAAAGGGAAAGTTAAGGGATGCTGGCGTTAAGATCGGATTTATCATCACTGATATAAACAAAATAGCTGTTTCAAGCGTTGAAGATATAAAAAGAGCCCTTTCACAAGTTAATAATAAAAAGCCCGTTTTGGTCGAAGGGGTCTATCCCGGAGGTGAATGGACATACTACGTTTTTAAGCTGGAAGAATAATTCTTGGCAAAATAATAAATGACACTATCCTCTATTGTACAAAACCACAATTTTTTGTAACTTTGCAAACTTTTAATCGGAGAGCATGAGACAATTAAAGATTACAAAATCTATTACCAATCGCGAGAGTGCCTCGCTTGATAAATACCTTCAGGAAATTGGCAAAGAAGAGCTAATTACAGTCGAAGAAGAGGTAGAATTGGCACAACGCATCAAAAAGGGTGATCAGGCGGCACTTGAAAAATTGACGAGGGCTAATCTTAGGTTCGTAGTATCCGTTGCAAAACAGTATCAAAATCAAGGTCTTAGTTTGCCTGACTTGATCAATGAAGGAAATCTGGGACTCATTAAAGCTGCAGAAAAGTTTGATGAAACGCGTGGTTTTAAATTCATCTCCTATGCGGTATGGTGGATTCGCCAGTCTATCCTTCAGGCACTTGCCGAGCAATCCCGAATTGTTCGTCTTCCTTTAAATCAGGTAGGGTCTTTAAATAAAATCAATAAGGCTTATTCAAAATTTGAACAGGAGCACGAAAGAAGACCTTCACCCGAAGAACTTGCAGAACAACTTGAATTACCAGCTGATAAAGTAGCTGATACTCTTCGTGTTTCAGGAAGACATGTTTCTGTTGACGCTCCATTTGTTGATGGGGAAGACAATAGTCTGCTGGATGTCCTGATCAATAATGATTCCCCCAGTGCAGATAGAGTTTTGATTGATGAATCGCTTTCCCGTGAAATCGACCGTTCATTAACAACCTTAACTGAACGCGAAGCAGACATTATCCGGATGTTCTTTGGAATTGCCTGCCAGGAAATGACATTGGAAGAAATAGGTGAACGTTTTGGCCTTACCCGTGAACGTGTCCGGCAGATTAAAGAAAAAGCAATCAGACGTTTACGCCATACTTCCAGAAGTAAACTGCTCAAAACCTATTTAGGATAACCATTAAAACCGATATTTAATTTGTAGAGATGCACCGCGGTGCATCTCTACTTTTTTTTTTGTAATTGGGGTTTATTGTTGATATACGACGTACAATTGGGCGTCTGTACAGATCACATTTAAAATTCAAGAAGAGGAAAAAGCATCTGAAGGAATTGGAAACCCGTTTCACTCCTGAAAATATTTTTGGCAAAATTTCTAATCTGAAGATCCGACATATCATCTTCAGATGCATTAACCAAAAAATCAGCTTCAACAAGTAATTGAAAATCAATACTATCTATTGAGGTAAAAGTATGATGTTTGCTGATTATATAACAAATCCTGTTAATTATATCAGGGTTGAAGTCCAGGGCAGTCAGAATCTCGCGTGCAACTGGCGGGCCTTCAATTTCCTGATCCTGGCTTGAGCACTTCCCGTATTTTCTCTCTGCCTCATGGATACCTATATCATGAAGCAATGCGGTTATTTCAAGGATTTCCAGCAAATCATCATTCAGTGATTCGGTTTGTCCAAGTAGTCGGGCATAACTATACACTTTGAGCGAATGCTCAATCCTTCGCCTGTCACCACGGTTCTTCAACATCATGGCAGAAGCCACATTAGCAATTCGATTATTCATTTTGCCGTTTTAATAATATTTCCTTAAGCCGGTACATTTCATCCCGTAAGCGGGCAGCCTCAATAAAATCGAGCTCTTTTGCCGCCTTTTCCATCTCTTTTTTTGTCTTTAGAATCGTTTTTTCCAACGCCTCAGAACTCATATATTTCACCACAGGATCAGCTGCAATATCTGCATTCTCAGGCGCAATATAGGCTTTACCCATAACAGACCTGTCAGGTCGGTATTCTAAACCAATAATCTCACGGGTAGGTTTAATGATTTGAGTTGGTATAATTCCATTTTCAAGATTATAAGCTCCTTGTTTTAGCCTTCTGTAATTTGCAGAATCGATGGTTCTCTGCATGGAATCGGTAATTTTATCTGCATACATAATAACAAGCCCATACAAATTCCGTGCTGCACGACCTGCAGTCTGTGTTAATGACCGTTCAGACCGAAGAAACCCCTCCCTATCTGCATCCAGAATAGCCACCAGGGATACTTCAGGTAAATCGAGCCCTTCACGTAAAAGATTAATCCCGATTAAAACATCAAAAACCCCTTTGCGTAACTGCTCCATAATTTCTACACGCTCCATCGTATCAACATCTGAGTGAATATATCGGCAACGTATATCCATACGGTCAAAATATTTCTGCAGCTCTTCAGCCATCCTCTTAGTAAGCGTAGTCACAAGGACACGTTCATTCTTAGCACTCCTGATATGAATCTCTTCCATTAAATCATCAATCTGATTAATCCTGGGCCTGATCTCAATATGGGGATCCAGCAGCCCGGTAGGCCGGATAATCTGCTCAACAACAACTCCCTCACTCTTTTGCAACTCATAATCGGCAGGGGTGGCACTCACAAAAACTATTTGCCGGGCAATATCCTCAAACTCCTCGAACTTTAAAGGTCTGTTATCAATGGCAGCCGGCAACCGGAATCCATAATCAACAAGTGTGACTTTCCTCGATCTGTCACCACCATACATGGCATGAATCTGAGGCATTGTCACGTGACTTTCGTCAATAACCATCAGATAATCGTCCGGGAAATAATCAAGTAAACAAAACGGGCGTGAACCAGGCTCTCGTCGGTCAAAATATCGTGAATAATTTTCGATTCCGGGACAATATCCCAACTCACGAATCATTTCAAGATCATAGGTAACCCGATCCTCAATCCGTTTGGCTTCAGCATACTTGCCTGATCTCTTAAAAAAATCAATATGTTCGACAAGATCATTTTGGATATTCCGAATAGCCAATTGAACGCTATCCTTTGTCGTAACAAAGATTGTTGCAGGATAGATTACACAATTATCCATGCTTTTAACCGCATATCCATTATCCGGATTAAAAAGAGCAATCTCTTCAATTTCATCACCGAAAAAAACGATCCTGATCGCATCATCAGCATAAGCAGGGAAGATATCAACGGTGTCTACCTTTACCCTGAAATTACCCCGCTGGAACAGCACTTCACTTCGGGAGTACATCGCATCAACCAACTTGTGCAGAAAAACATTACGGCTAATTACCTCGCCAACCTTTACGCCGATGACGTTGGCGTGAAAATCCTGTGGATTTCCAATGCCATATAAGCATGAAACAGAAGAAACAACGATAATATCCCTTCTTCCGGAAAGTAAAGCTGACGTCGTACTTAAACGAAGTTTCTCAATCTCCTTATTGATCGATAAATCTTTTTCAATAAAGGTATCGGTTACAGGCAAATAAGCTTCTGGCTGGTAATAATCGTAATAGGAGACAAAATATTCCACGGCATTTTCAGGAAAGAATTGTTTCATCTCACTGTATAATTGGGCTGCAAGTGTTTTATTATGGCTTAAAATCAAGGTTGGCTTTTGAACCCTTTGGATCACATTAGCCATCGTAAAAGTTTTTCCCGAACCGGTAACACCTAGTAAAGTCTGATAAGGAATCCCTGTATTAATACCGTCGACAAGCTGCTCTATCGCTTGAGGCTGATCGCCGGTAGGCTGGTAATCCGAAACTATTATAAAATCCATAATCAGAAATTAGTTGTGTTAGGACGAAGTTAATATAAATGGCCGAATGATGAATGGTTAATGCTGAATGATTAATTGTCAGATAAATCAATTATTGATAAGCAAATTTAAAATCAATTCGATTTGATTTGATAGTAATGAACTAAAAATAAGACTATTAAACCAATATTAAGCATTCAGCATTTACCATTATCCATTATTTATTTCCTTCCCAATTGTAACTTCATAATATTGAGTCACATCCACTGACATCATCCCGGCACGTTCCGCGGCTTCCAATCCGAGCTGACCATCCTCGAAAACCTCGCAATCTGACGGTTGAACTCCAATCAGTTCAGCAGCCTTTAAAAAAGTATCCGGAAAAGGTTTATGATTGATCACATCTTCGGCAGCTACCACATGTTCAAAACAATCTTTAACTCCTGCAATTTCGAGTGTTTTCCAGGCAAGGTATTGCGAACCACCAGTTCCACATGCCATAGGTAGTTTACCTTTGTTTTCCCTGATAACTTTAACTACCGGCCCGATAGGTTTTGCCTGACTCATATTTTGCTCATAACGAGCCTCTTTTCGAAGTGTAAATTCCATTTCATCAAAGTCGGAATTAAATTTTTCCTTCAAATATTGACTTGTTTGAAAAGCCGGTACACCCGTTACTTCAACAAATAATTCGGGTGTAAAATCGATGCCGTGTTCAGCGGCAGTCTGGCGCCACGCGATAAAATGTACCGGCATCGTATCGCATATTGTTCCGTCAATATCAAAAATCAATCCTTTTGCAAGGGGATTTGGTCTTAATTCATTACTCATAGGTTTTGAAATATTTTGGATTCAAAAATAGGGATATAAAAGTTTAAAGCAGTTTTAATAAATTGTTAACAAGAAATTTGCTATTTTGCATGATTATTTAAAGGATAAAAAATGACCAATACCGAATTATATCTTCCGACACTCCTCCCTCAATGGGGTATATTTGCAGGAGTTGTACTGCTTACCATAGGCTTTATCGAAAAAAAGGGAATATGGACGGTACTGGGATGGGGTGTATTAATTATCACCGGCCTGGCAGGACTCTATTTTAACTTTTTTGGAGATTTAACCGCTTCGGGAGAACGAAACGGAACAGAATTAGCCGTAAATCTTCTCATATCAACAGGTTGGCAACTTTTAGCCGGAGGGGTTTTGGCCGGTGCTTCACTTCTCTTGTTTCAACTGAAAAGAAAGCGCTATCCGGTTCTGGCGATTCTCACCATAATTTACTTTGTCCTTATCTTTTTCCTCTATACCCAGGTATCCGCCTTGTCAGGAAAAGCTAATAAAATTGAAATTCAGAAACAACAGAAACAATAGAAAAAAAGGAAATTAGTCGAATTAAAGAAACTACAACGATAACAACATGGGAAATGATATGAATGCAATATGGGAAATCTTAAAAATAACCCTTCCAGCTTTAATTGTCTTTTTAACAGCCTATTTTTTGTTCCGTGATATGCTTGAACAGGGGCAGAAACGCCAGGAGTTTGAGTTCAGGATAAAAAACAGCAAGCAAGTCACACCGATCCGATTGCAGGCCTATGAGCGACTTGCCCTGCTTTTGGAGCGGATCTCACCGCAATCATTGTTGATCAGGGTACCTCCACATGATTTAAAAGCTTCAGATTTTCATCAGGAGCTCCTCTCTCACATCCGTCAGGAGTTCGAGCACAATCTATCCCAACAAATTTATGTATCTCCACTTCTTTGGGAAGCCATCCGGGGAGCCAGGGAAAATCTGGTCGGGATTATCAATAAATCAGCTGAAGAAATAGACCGGCAGGCTCCTGCCCTATTGTTGAGCAAAAAGATCATCGAAAACTATATCGACGAGGAAAACCAGGTAATTGTGATTGCGATGAATGAACTTAAAAAGGAGGTTGGGAAATTGTTTTAGTGATTTAGTTCATTAAAGAGTAGGCCTAACAGACAAATAACAGTAAACTTAACCAATCACCGGATCAAAAGACCTGACAAGTTGCAGAAACCTGTCAGGTCTTAATCTAATCGGGAGATTATAAATCGGTAATGGGGCTGTGACGAGGTACCAGAATCTTCATTAAAAACCAGGCAATCAGGTATGCAAATGAACAAACCATAAACATGATACCATAAGCAATCTGTGGAGTGCTGCTGTAAAAATCGGTGAGCCGGCCAACCAGTTGCTGAATAAAAACACCACCGAGTCCACCGGCCATCGCACCAATTCCGGTAACTGATCCGATCGATTTCTTGGGAAACATATCCGAAACAGTAGTGAACATATTTGCAGACCATGCCTGGTGCGCGGCAGCTCCGATACAAATAACCGCTATTGCCAACGTCGAGGCGTGAGTCCCGAACACCGCAACATTGCCAAAATATTGGGTCAAAAGAACAGTCAAAGGGAAAAGGGCGATCAAAAACATCGAAGTCATCCGAGCCTTATAAACCGGCATTCCCCGCTTCATCATAAACATAGGGATACTTCCACCAAAAACGCTTCCAAAGATCGCAACCCCGTAAACAATGAAAGTTGGCCACATCACTTCCGCTTTGGTCATACCGAATTGTTTGTGGAGATAATCGGGCAACCAAAAAAGATAAAACCACCAGATTCCATCTGTCATAAATTTGCCAATGAAAAAGGACCATGTCTGGCGATAAGAAAAAAGTCTCCCCCACGGGACTTTAGCCTTATCCTCATCTCCGTTAACCGGTTTTTTAAGCACGTCCTCATCATCATCACTATGAATGTATTGGTATTCAGTTTTTGATAGTCGTTTTTGCTTTGATGGTGCGTCATAAAGCCAGAACCAGAAAATCAACCAAAAGAAACCAACTCCACCTGTAAATATAAATGCCATTTTCCAACCCAGCTGATCTCCATAAGTAATCATACACCATGGAACAAAGAGGGCAGCAAGCATCGCCCCCAGATTTGATCCGCTATTGAAAATGCCCGTAGCCAATGCCCGCTCTCTTTTCGGAAACCATTCAGCGACCGTCTTAATGGAAGCAGGAAAATTACCCGCCTCTCCTACTCCGAATAAACTGCGGATTGCAACATGAAGGGCAATAACACTCCCGGCAAAGGCATTTAGCATTCCAAAAATGGACCAAATAATCAGCGAAAGTGCCAAGCCCAATTTAGTACCTATCCGATCTATAACCCATCCCGCTATTATAGTCATTCCTGCATAAAATGCAGTAAAAAAAGAGGTTATAAAGGCAAAATCGGTGTTCGTCCAGCCAAAACCTCCTTTAACAACCGGAGAGCAAAAGAACTCCTTTAGATAGCTGATTACCTGCCGGTCCATGTAGTTGATGGTGGTCGCAAAAAGGAGAAGTGTGGCGATTACCCATCTGTATCTGCCAATTTTCTGATTTAGTTGGTTCATTTGTGCGTTTAATTAGTTACTGACAAAAATGTTCGCGCTAATATTCAGGATTATAAACGACCATTTTCGAAAATGCAATCGATTGCAATTTATGAATATTATCCAAATAATTAACTATACCCCAAAATCAAAATAACTGGCTGCATTATTATAAGAAATATCCTGCACCATCATTCCTAGAAAACCCATATCCTCTGGAATTTCACCGTTTTCCACATCTTTTCCGATGAGGTTGCAAAGTATTCGGCGGAAATATTCATGACGGGAATAGGAGAGAAAACTTCGCGAATCGGTAAGCATCCCAACAAACCGGCTTAACAATCCCATATTGGACAATGTATTCAATTGATTGGTAATTCCGTCCTTCTGATCAAGAAACCACCAGCCTGAACCCCACTGAATTTTCCCAGGAGTGGAACCATCCTGAAAATTGCCAATCATTGTAGCCAGCACATCATTATCTGCCGGATTAAGGTTGTAAAAAATTGTCCGGGTGAGCTTCTGTTCATATTCGAGCCGGTTCAGAAATTTCGATAACGCCGTCGCAACGGGGTAATCTCCGATCGAGTCGAAACCTTTATCAGCCCCAATTTGCTTAAACATCCTGGAATTATTATTGCGCATTGCCCCCAGATGATATTGCTGCGTCCAGTTGCGTGAATGGTCCATTACCGCAAATTCGTAGAGCATGGCAGATTTAAACAATATAATCTCTTCGAATGTCGGAATCTTTCCGCTTCGGAGCGAGTTAAATATAACTTTGATCTCCTCCAAAGTATAGTCTGCAGCATAAATAGTTTCAAGACCGTGATCCGATAACCGGCACCCATTTTCATGAAAGAAGAGATGCCTTTTATTAAGCGCTGCCATGAAATGATTGAATGAAGATATTGAAGTATCTGAAGCTGTTTCCAGCAGATTAACATAAGCATTAAAAACCAGGGGATCTTCAACAGCCATAGCTTTGTCAGGTCTCCAGGCGGGGATCACCTTCACCTCAAATCCGCTTTCCCTTATATTTTGATGAAATTCAAGGGTATCAACAGGGTCATCTGTCGTACAAATGACCTTTACATTTGCCTTCCGGATAATTCCCCGGCATGAAAAATCAGCGGATTGCAATTGCGTATTGCAGTCATCCCAAATCTTTCGTGCAGTGGTTGGATTCAGTAATGTTTTAATGCCAAACGGACGGCGCAATTCCAGATGAGTCCAGTGATAAAGAGGATTTCGCATGGTATAGGGAGCGGTCTCAGCCCATTTTTGAAATTTCTCCCAGTCACTGGCACTTCCTGTACAGTATTTTTCATCGACACCATTTGTACGCATCGCTCTCCATTTGTAATGATCTCCATGAAGCCAAATCTCTGACAGGTTATTAAACCGACGGTCTTCAGCAATCTCCTGAGGAGAAATATGACAGTGATAATCAAAGATTGGCATTGGCGCTGCATATTGAGAATATAATTTTTTTGCAGTCTCTGATTGAAGCAAAAAATCATCATCCATAAATGGTTTCATGACTATTTTATTTTATGATTTAAATACGATATTTCAAAACTTATCCATAAGTGAAAATCAATTAGGTTTTTAGGCTACAGGCTTTTAAGAAACTTCCAATTCTATTCTCTTCTGTTAAAATTTCAGGACTGAACCAGAATATTGCTAACCTTAAGCCTAATAGCCTAAAGCCTGATAGCCTAAATTACCTCAATTCAAATAGCCTTTTCAAATGCCGATCGAATAGATTTTCCTCCACGCATTTACCAATTATCTCATGATGTTTTTCAAGTAAGCCGGTATATTTGGCTCCGCATTCAGCTGCAATTTTATAACCAACATGAATTAATTGTCTGAAATTGGGATTGTAATCGGGATGATCCGGGATATGCCGCAATGTATTGGCAAATTTATAGCTTCCCCATTGTTTTACTTCCTCAACCAAAGGCAATTCATCCTTCTTGATGTCAATTACATCAGCGTACGGCGCACACAACTCCTCCTGACGAGTTAACGCAGTAATATATATATACTTTGCCAATTCCAGAGCCTCTCCTCCGGCCAGTGCCAGTCCGATAACCTCTTCGAGCCATGTTGTACCGGCAGTTTTGACATGAATTCCTTTGTCGTGTTTTTTAAGAATTCCTGAAATTTCAGGGTAAATTGAGAATTTATCAGACCCCGAATGAACACTAAGCTTCAGATTATCAGGCAAATCAAATTCTTTTACAGCATAATCAATTACCAGTACATCTTCTTCAAATTCCTTTGAAAACTGAGCAATATCTCCTACATAATTTACACCTTTATTAAAACGGCCAGTAAACTTGGGGGCAATAGTCTGAACCGGAATATTCTGCTCTGCAATCATTTTTAAAATAAAGAACATTTCAACAGGTGTTTGAGGAATTTCAACCTCATCCATAGAAACCTCCGTGACAAAATTATCTTCACCTTTTTGCTCCTTTATAAAACTGTATATTCTGCCGGCCTCGGCTATTGCTGCCAAAAACTTCAGGCTAATTTCAATCAACAATGATTCAGAAATTTCAAAAGGATCCTGAATCCCGGGGATATTCAAAGCACCGGTATACTTTTCGGATGATGCAATAAATGCAGCTATTTCTTCATCACTTGATGCACTCCCTATTTTACTGGCTACATCCAGTGTGAAAAAATCGGAGGCAGATATAAAACCCTGAACATTAGACAAATTGATATGATCTGCATCGACAAAGTAGTTCCCTTCAAAAGATAATGCTTCAACCGCAGCATCAGCTTCAATCCGGGTATCGACCGGTTTCGAGTGGATATAAGAATGCTCCCTGTTAGACTTATTCCATACTGGAACGATATCAACACCAGCTGCTGCTGCTTTAATAATTGCCCGTAATTGCGCTTCTCCCTGATGGCCAAACCGGTCACCAATGCCTAAACTGTATTTTCCAATCTTCATTCTAAAATTATTTATTATTGTATGGATAAATTAATAAGCAAAAAAAATTCCTGAAGTTTAAGTATTGTTTAAAAACATTCCGTGTTCGTTCACGAAAGTAGTTGGTTTTATAATTAAATCAAAATATTAATGTACAAAAAAATATCTTTTATGTTTTAAAACATTTTATCCGTGTTCGTACACGAAAATAAGAAATATGAATTATTTTTGTAACCAATTATACAAAATTCTAACCGGATGACAAAAAACATCAGAATCCTCGACATTGCCCTTAAAGCTGGCGTGTCAATTGGGACGGTTGATCGGGTTCTCCACCAACGCGGTGAAGTATCGGCAGAAACAAGAGACAAAATTCTAAAGATTATCCGGGATTTTGATTATAGGCCAAATATATTGGCAAGCTCTCTTGCTTCAAAAAAGATAACCACAATTGCCTCATTCACCCCGAGGGCATCAAGCAAAGATTCCTATTGGTCCAAACCTCAGGAAGGGATTGAAAAGGCCGTCAGCAAGTTAATGCCTTACGGAATAAGGCTTCAGTCACACCATTTCAAAATGGAAGATCCGGAATCTTTTACCAAAGAAGCCAACAAATTACTTGAATCCTCACCCGACGGCATCCTGTTGGCACCCTGGGGAAAACGTGAATCCTTAAAATTCACGCAATTACTTGATCAGCGATCCATTCCCTATGTTTTCATAGATTCAAATCTAACTGAAGCTAATCCAATCAGTTTTATTGTACAGGATTCGGTGCAAAGCGGCTTTCTGGCAGCAAAATTACTGGATTATGGGATTGCTCCAAAAAGCAATGTTTTACTGATTCATATTACTAAAGATCTTCAAAATGCAAACCATCTGTTGTTGCGTGAAGGTGGATTTCTAAATTATTTTGAAACAGTCAGTCATAAATCGCATCGGATCATTAAAATGGAAGTTTCTGCAGAGGAAATTGAAACTGCCAAAGGAATAAATACCAGTATTGCAAAAGTAAACTCAATAGATGCAGTTTTTGTAACAAATTCTAAAGTGCATCTGGTTGCAGGTTTATTCGACACCTATGAAATCCGCCCAAAAATAATCGGTTATGATTTAATTCAAAAAAATACCGAACTACTCCTAAATGGAAAAATCGATTTTCTTCTGAACCAAAATCCTGAAAAACAAGGTTTTGAAGCTATAAATTTACTCTTTGATCAGATTGTCAGGAAAGAAAAGGTGAAAAGTGCCAATTATACACCAATTGACATTATTACCAAAGAAAACATTAAATATTACGTGGCAGTTTAGTCAGGCAAAATTGACAATATTCAAATTTTTAAATTATAATCATGAAAAAAATTTCCTTTGACGACCTGAACGGAAAAGTTTGCGTCATAACGGGAGGTGCTGGCATTATAGGCATCTCTATCGTTAAGGCCCTTGCCTCTGTAGGAACAAAAGTTGCCATTCTTGGGCGTAATGAAGAACGCGCAAAATCTGTTGCAGCCGAGCTTGCCCTGGAGTTCAGGGCTACAATCATAGGAATCAAGGCAGATGTCCTGGACAAAATTTCACTGGAAAAAGCTAAAGCTGAGATAAATAAAGTGCTTGGCCCGATTGACCTGTTAATTAACTGTGCAGGAGGAAATTCACCCAAAGCCACTACAAAGGTCGAGCAAATCGAAGAAAGTGATCTTTTAAATCCCGAAAATACCTTTTACGGACTTCAAATAGAAGGGTTTGATGAAGTTTTCGCCTTAAACTTTAAAGGGACAGTATTGCCGTGTATGGTATTAACCAGGGATATGCTCGAGAAGAAATCGGGTGTTGTACTGAATGTTTCCTCTATGAATTCCTATCACCCACTCACGAAAATACCTGCCTATTCTGCAGCCAAGGCCGCAGTCAATAACTTTACGGAATGGCTTGCAGTCCACCTTGCAAAAGCAGGTATCCGTGTTAATGCTGTGGCACCCGGTTTCTTCATCTCTGATCAAAACCGCTTCCTGGTTATCAACGAACAAACCGGAGAATATTCAGATCGGGGGAAGAAAATTGTAAAAAATACGCCAATGGGAAAATTCGGTGATCCGGATGACCTGCAAGGTGCTGTATTGTACCTACTCTCCGACCTTTCCTCCTTCGTTACCGGGATAGTCGTTCCTGTTGACGGAGGATTTAATGCGTACAGCGGTGTATAACAGATTATCAATCATTTAATATCATGAGTCTTACATTAAAAAAAGATTTTACCTGGTCATTACTGGTCCCTACGAGCATGGGTGTCCGGATAACTCCAATGAACGGACAGCCTGTTCATAGCAGCGATCTGTTTCAGATGTATGCAACCAGTGCGGAAACCAATGTTGCCAGTATTGCCTCGTATCTTGGTCTTCCGGTTAAGGTGCTTACCACCTTTGTAAAAGATAGCCCGATTGCACAGTTTATAAAAAGCAATTTAAAGAGCAGAAATATGACTTTTGAAGGTCCTGATGTTCCCCAGGGGGATCCATGGGGATATCGCCATCAGTTTAATATTGCCGATAGCGGTTTGGGAGCCAGAGGACCCAGAGTACAGAATGACCGTGCAGGAGAAGTGGGCAGAACACTAAATGTCAAGGATTTCGATCTGGAACGGATCTTTGGCAAAGAGGGTGTCCAAATTGTTCACATTTCAGGCTTAATAGCGGCATTGTCACCTGAAACAAGCGAATTTTGTCTTCAAATTGCCCGATTTGCCAAAAAATTCAACACCTGTATCTCCTTCGATCTGAACTACCGGGCATCGTTTTGGAAAGGGCGCGAGACAGAATTAAGTGCTTTATTTGCAGAAATTGCAGCCGTATCTGATATTCTGATCGGAAACGAAGAAGATTTTCAACTTTGCCTCGGGATCGAGGGCCCTGAAACTGGAGGCAAAGGAATTGAAGCCGAGATTGAAGGATTCAAAGGGATGATTGGCCGTGTCAAAATGGCTTTTCCAGCCGCTTCAGTCTTTGCAACAACCTTGCGCCAGGTAATTAATTCCAACGAACATTTATGGGGTGCAATTATGCTTGAGGGTGAAAACTGGCAGGTAATTGAACCCAGAAATATAAGAGTGCTTGACAGGATTGGTGGTGGAGATGGTTTTGTTGGTGGGTTGTTATATGGAATACTCAAGGGCTGGACCCCGGAAAAGTGGCCCCAATTCGGCTGGGCTACAGGTGCACTGGCAACTACTTTTCTGACCGATTACGCTCAGCCTGCTGATGAGGAGATGGTATGGAGCATCTGGAAGGGAAATGCCCGCGTAAAAAGATAAGGAAAGATTTTGTTTAAAATCCATAAGTAAAAACTAAAAATATTTACTTTTAGGAAATAACCAGCTTTGCTTTTTCACCAAAAGTAAAGCATTAAACTTCAGAGATGATCTACTTCCAAACAGGTTCGACAAAAGCTGACCTTTCACAAGAAGATTTAAAAGAGGGATTGTACACTGCACTGGCACTTCTTGGGAAAAAGAAAAAAATCCTGGCAATTCCGCCTGATTTTACAAGATTTGCTTCGCGTGCCGGCGAATTAACGCAATATGCATATGAATATTACGGAGATAAACTGACAGATATTCTGCCTGCCCTTGGAACTCATACACCTATGACAAAAAAGCAGATCAGCGAAATGTTTGGAGATATTCCCCAATCGCTATTCCGCAATCATGACTGGCGTAATGATGTGATAACTTTGGGGGAAGTACCTGCCGAATATGTTCGTGAAGTATCCGGATATGCCGTAGATTTTGGATGGCCGGCCCAGGTTAACAAATTGCTGGTAGAGGGAGGCTTCGATCTTATTCTTTCAATCGGACAGGTGGTACCGCACGAAGTTGTTGGAATGGCCAATCATAATAAAAACATTTTCGTAGGTACTGGCGGGGCTGAGGGTATCAATAAGAGCCATTTTATAGGAGCGGCCTTCGGTATGGAAAGGATGATGGGTCGTGCTCAAACACCAGTTCGCCGGATTTTTAATTACGCGAGCCATCACTTCGCGAAACATCTGCCAATTCTTTATATCCTCACAGTCGTAGGAGTGGATGCCAAAGATGGGACGTTAAAAGTGCGCGGATTATATATTGGAGATGATAAGGAAGTCTTTAAAGCGGCTGCTTCCCTTTCGATAGAGGTTAACTTTAACATGTTGGAAAGGCCCATGAAAAAAGTGGTTGTTTACCTTGATCCAACAGAATTTAAATCTACCTGGTTAGGAAATAAAGCAATATACCGTACCAGAATGGCTATTGCAGATGGCGGAGAATTGATCGTGCTTGCACCTGCTCTTAAGGAGTTTGGCGAAGATCCGGAGATCGATCGGTTGATTCGTAAATATGGTTATTTTGGGACACCTCACACTTTGAAATCTGCACATGAAAATGAAGATCTGAATAATAATCTAAGTGCAGCAGCTCACCTGATTCATGGCTCTTCAGAAGGTCGTTTCACTGTAACTTATTGCCCCGGCAATAAAAAAGAAAATCTGACACAACAAGAAATTGAAAGTGTGGGATTTAAATATGCCATACTTGAAGAAATGATTAAAGTATTCAATCCTGAAAAACTTAAAGATGGATGGAATAAGACTGTTGATGGTGAAGAATTCTATTACATTTCCAACCCGGCTTTAGGACTTTGGGCCGTCCGTGAACGATTTAAAGATTAATACAATATGATTCTAAATGAGGTGAAATGGGGATTGATTGGGTGCGGAGATGTTACTGAAGTGAAAAGTGGTCCGCCTCTTCAGTTGACTCCACATTCAAAGCTTGTGGCAGTAATGCGTCGTAATGGTATACTTGCACAAGATTATGCCAAACGACATAATGTTCCAAAATGGTACTGCAATGCAGATGATTTGATCAATGATCCTGAGGTTAATGCAATCTACGTGGCAACACCTCCCAACGCCCATCTGGAGTATGCAGTGAAAGCCATGAAGGCGGGTAAAGCGGTTTATGTGGAAAAGCCAATGGCGCGAACGTATGCTGAGTGTCAGGAAATGATCAAAGTTTCCAACGAAACTGGAATTCCTTTATTTACTGCATATTACAGAAGGACTTTGCCAGCATTTTTAAAAATCAAAGCGTTAGTGGATAGCAAAGCTGTTGGATCAGTTCGGTTGATTAATGTCCGATTTTACAGTCCTTTAGAAAGTGAGTCAGAAATGAAGGTTACGCCATGGCGCTATCATCCTGAAATTTCCGGGGGAGGCCTTTTGTTTGACCTTACCTCTCATACACTCGATTTTCTTGATTATATTTTTGGTCCAATTGGAAAAGTCAGGGCAAATGCACTTAATCAGGCTCACCTCTACCCTGCCGAAGATCTTGTTATGGCCAATTGGATGCATGAATCGGGAGTGCCCGGAACCGGTACCTGGTGTTTTACAACATCCGAATTGAATAATCTTGATGAAGTTGAGATCGTTGGAGATCAGGGGAGGATAATTTTCTCCACCTTTAAATCAGTACCTGTGATTCTTGATAACGATACCGGACACCACGAATTTCCATTCGAAAGACCAAAACATGTCCAAAGCTATCTAATGGAGAAAATCGTAGCTTCGTTACGCGGTGAAGGAGAATCTCCCTCTACCGGAGTATCCGGAGCCCGGACAAGTCGTGTCATGGACGAAATGGTGAAAAGCTATTACCATGAAATTTCATAACACAGTAACTGATTGATATGAAAATAATTATTGATGACAAAATTCCATATATTAAAGGTGTTCTGGAACCTTTTGCTGAAGTCATTTATCTGGCTGGTGACAAAACAACTCCGGAAATAGTGAAAGATGCAGATGCACTGATTACCAGAACCCGTACCAATTGCAATGCACAGCTACTTTCGGAATCAACCGTTAAACTCATTGCTACCGCAACAATTGGTTTTGATCATATTGATACCACTTTCTGTGAACAATTCGGCATAAGTTGGACAAATGCCCCGGGATGCAATTCAAAATCAGTAGAACAATACATCGCTTCTGCATTGATGGTGTTGGCTGAACAAAAAAAATTCTTACTCAAGGAAAAAACAATTGGCATTATTGGAGTTGGCAATGTTGGAGCAAAAGTGGCAAGACTTTGCGAAATATTTGGAATGAGGGTTTTGTTAAACGACCCTCCACGGGCCAGGTCTGAAGGGAATAAGGGCTTTGTTGAGCTAAATACACTTCTTGAGGAAGCGGATATCATAACATTACACGTTCCGCTCAACATGGATGATATCGATAAAACCTTCCATCTAATTGACGATCAGCTAATTTCAGCAACAAAAAAAAATCCGATCATTATTAATTCCTGCAGAGGAGAGGTAATTGATTCAAATTCATTAAAAATTGCTTTAAGAACTGGAAAAATTTCTGGAGCAGTGATTGACTGTTGGGAAAATGAGCCTGAACTTGATCTGGAGCTTCTAAACCTTGTCGATTTAGGAACTCCGCATATTGCAGGTTATTCCAGAGATGGAAAAGCCAATGGCACAAATATGAGTATCAGGGCAATAAGCAAATTTTTTAACTTAGGGATAAATAATTGGAAATGTTCAGGTATTGAACCGCCAATGTTACCCGACATTCTTATTGACGGAACTGGGAAATCAACCCAACAGATTCTGGCAGAAGCCATTCTTGCCACCTATGATATCCGTAAAGATGATCTCATCCTCCGAAACTCTGTAGAAACATTTGAAAAACAACGAGGTGACTACGCCGTAAGACGTGAGTTCCCGGCTTTTAGAATCTTTTGTAAAATCAATAATATCAAAGTATTACACAAACTTAATCAACTAGGATTCAGGCTATAAGATAAAATAATAGAAAAAGGAAGTACTATAGAAACATCAAAAACAATAGAAACAATAGAAATATGAATAAAGCAGATATTGGCCTTATTGGTCTTGCAGTAATGGGTGAAAATCTTGTACTGAATATGGAAAGTAAAGGATTTACAGTAGCAGTCTACAACCGTACAGTCGACAAGGTTGACAAATTTATCACAGGACGAGGCGCCGGAAAGAAGTTTATTGGCTGTCATTCAATAGCAGATCTTTGTGCAAATCTGGAACGTCCGAGAAAGGTTATGATGCTTGTAAAGGCGGGTGCTCCGGTCGACGATTTTATCGAACAAATTATCCCCCATCTTGAATCCGGAGATATTATAATCGATGGTGGAAACTCGCATTTTCCTGATACGATACGACGTACAAGTTATGTTGAAAGTAAAGGTTTACTTTATATCGGAACAGGTGTATCAGGGGGTGAGGAGGGAGCCTTACTGGGACCATCAATGATGCCAGGGGGATCTCCTGCAGCATGGCCCGCTGTAAAAAAAATCTTTCAGTCAATAGCCGCCAAAGTGGGAAATGAACCTTGCTGCGATTGGGTAGGTGAAAATGGAGCCGGTCATTTCGTCAAAATGGTGCATAATGGTATCGAATATGGCGATATGCAGATTATCTGTGAAGCCTATCAAATGATGAAGGAGCTATTGGGGATGAATGCCGACCAAATGCACGACACATTTACCGAATGGAACAAAGGTGATTTAGATAGTTATCTGATTGAAATAACACGTGATATCCTGGGCTTTAAAGATGAGAATGGTGAAGCCCTTGTTGAAAAAATCCTTGATACAGCCGGACAAAAAGGGACAGGTAAATGGACAGGAGTTGCAGCTCTGGATCTTGGAATACCTCTTACCCTGATTGGTGAATCGGTTTTTGCCAGATGTCTGTCAGCCCAAAAAGACCTTCGGGTGAAAGCATCTCAATTTTTAAGTGGCCCTGATAAACTATTCAAAGGAGATAAAGTTCAGTTTTTAACTGATTTGAAAGATGCTCTTCTCGGTGCTAAAATCATCTCTTATGCTCAAGGCTATGACTTAATGAGTGAAGCAGCTAAAGAGTACCATTGGAATCTCAATAATGGAGGAATTGCTTTGATGTGGAGAGGAGGATGCATTATCCGTTCAGTATTCCTGGGAAAAATTAAGGAAGCATTCGATAAAAATCCTCTTCTGGAACACTTACTCCTGGATGAATACTTCAAAAATACAATAGAAAAAGCCCAGGCCGGTTGGCGCCGGGTAGTCACAGCTGCAGTAACAAATGGAGTACCAGCTCCTTGTCTCGCTACATCATTGACTTATTTTGACGGATTCCGTAGCGATAGATTGCCAGCAAACCTGCTTCAGGCTCAAAGAGACTATTTTGGTGCACATACTTACGAAAGAGTCGATAAACCACGTGGACAATTCTTCCACACCAACTGGACAGGTCGTGGTGGTAATACGGCTTCAACGACATATACCGTATAATAATTACCATTTTAATTTACTGCGCCGTAGTCATCCGACTACGGCGTTTTTTGTATTAATTAACCGTTACAGGATTAATTAATACAACTACAAAGGCAGACAATTGGTTCTTCTGAACTAAAAAATTAATTTATGAAATTAATAATTTTTGCTATGGATTGAGGTGGAAAAAAACTTTATCTGTTAATAAAAACAGAAAATAATTTAGTTTTTAGATTTAAATAACATAATCTAATAATATATATTACAATAATTTGAACAATTTATTTAATAACATTATAATGACCGGAAAGGTTCATCCATTGCGACCTCTAGTCCAACTTTTTAATAAACGTCTCATCTATTTGGATAAATTCATGGTAAATTAGCCATCCATAATACTACAATCATAGTGTTTTGGTAGCATTAAAACCAAAGCCAGATATTTTAATAAGTTTTAGGGTGTGCCGAAGTCATTTTGACGGTGGAAATATATTGTTGTACAAAAGACCTTTGGCCCCTTTATATAATCAGAGGTATAATTTTCTTTCCTTATTTCCTGAACCATAGAATCAGCGCTGAACTTCATTCACAAAATGAAGAGAAATCATTTTTCATAAATGAGTCATTATCTAAATCTTAAAATCTCTTTTCTTACTCAACATACCAGAGAAGACTTTTTTTAAATTGTTACGGATAAAATTTTCAATAAATGACCCAATAATTGAATTTTATATTGAATATATATTCAAATTTCAGTATAATTCTATATTTAAATACAAATCATTTAACACATTGATTATGTTATTTATATATATATTTATATATATATTTATTAATGCGAATAGCCTATATATTATATATTAGTTGATTATTCGCGCTTACAATTTTGAGTTCGAATATTGGAGCTAGCAGAACGAAAAACAGTCAGTGCGAATAGCTATTTAATTTATGCGATATACCTAATTCGCACTATGAAATTAATTCGAAAATAAAACTGAATGAGTATAAATAACTCAATTTACATAATCTCAAAAATTAAACGCTGTATTCGATCTAGATTGGAAATACAATGTTTGCTTTTCAAATTTGAACTCCATCTCTCTTTAAAATCTAATTCGAATCATAGTGGTGGATTTCCACAGATAATAAAATTATTTGATCAAAATATATAATACACTTATTCTAATAATAGGTACAGCTGTTATGAAATAGCCTACATATGTCAAATTATTAAAAATAAGCCTATAAAAATCGTTTTTTGTGACATTTTTTTATTTAAACTTACACTATTAAACTAATTAACCTCTCTAATGAAGACCAAATCCACTATTTATTCGGTATTCTTTAAAGGTTTATTGCTACTTTTTATATTTGGTTGCGCACAGAAAAATGAATCGGTGGCACCCTCTCCAACAGACGTGGTGATTGCAAAAGAAGTAAAGGATATTAGTAATCAAATCTGGAATGACAATATTATTTCTCTGGATTCCACCAATTTTGCTGTAATTTTTAAAAATATTATTACATCTAAATTCCAATTTAAGGCGGGTTGAATTTTGCAAACATGGTTTATTCAGGGGGCGGAACGACCTCTTCCGATAAATCGATTACCGCTATTCATGTTGGTCCTGTCGCCGACTTTCAATTGCAACAAAATCTATTTATGAACACCGGCTTATTGTTTTCAATAAAAGGGACCAAAACTGAGGGAGTTGATGGAGAAACGATAACTGTCAATTATCTGGAAGTTCCTTTAAATCTGGCATACAAATTTCCAATCAACGAAAATTCGAAATTCCTAATTCAGGCCGGACCCTATCTTGGATATGCATTAAGTGGAAAAGACAAATATAGTGGTGAAAGTACAGATATCACATTCGGAGAACCAGGTGGAATGAAAAGACTTGATTTTGGTTTGGGATTTGGAGCTGGTATTGAATTAGGTTCGATAATATTAAGTGCAAATTACGAACTTGGGCTTTCAAATATTATTGATGACTCAAGTTATAAGGTTAAAAATAAAGTGTTTCAGATTTCGTTAGCATATATGTTTGGTAGTTCAAAATAGAGAAATTGACTAACTAATATAAGGCCTAAATACATTTTTTTGGGAACAGTATACGCATATAATCCAAGTAGTTGCAGGTGAAGCTTTCATTGAAAATGAAGGCTTCACTTTTTTTTGTATATTCACAAAAAAAATGGAAAACTAATTAATACGATGGAAACAAAATACGCCCCCGCAGAGAGAAGCACTTTTTATAATGTTTTGCAAAGTAATCTGGCACTAGATAAGATCACCTACCTGAATGACATTTTCTGTTCTCTCTCCTTTATTTTTTGTATTCTGAATGAGAACAGACAGATCGTTTATACCAACGATGTGCTGATGAAAACTCTTGAAGTTGAAAATATTGAAGAAGTCTTAGGGCAACGATTCGGAGAAGCTATCCATTGCCGGTTTTCATTTGAAGAAAAGGGAGGATGCGGAACATCAGAACATTGCAGGTATTGCGGAGCAGTTAATGCAATGTTGCAATCCCAGACTACCGGTCTTAAGACAACAAAAGAGTGCCGAATTCGGAGAATAGTGAAGGGAGCCGAAAATTTCCTTGATGTTGAAGTGACAGCAACGCCATTTACTCATGAAAACTCAAATTATACCATCTTCTCACTAATTGATATAACGGACCGTAAACGAAGGGCAATTATTGAGAAAATATTCTTTCACGATATTATGAATGTTGCTTCAGGCCTGCAAGGTTTTTTTGAGATCTTTGATTCTATTGATGAAAAGGAACAACAGGAATTTATTCAAATGGGAGCGTCCCTTTGTCAGCAAATTATTGATGAAATAGGCACTCAAAGATTGCTTGCTCAAGCTGAAACAAAGGAATTAATTATAAGCCTTCAACCTATTGATTGTTTAAATTTTACACAACAAATTGCCTTAGATTTAAGGTTTCTTTCGGTTGCCCATGGTAAAAAAATAGTCGTTGATAAGAGCTCTCCTGACATTCGTATTAATAGCGATCCTGTGCTTTTACGTCGTATCCTAAACAATATGGTAAAGAATGCACTGGAGGCAAGTACTGAAGGGCAAACCATCACAATTTCCGTAGTTCAGGTCGGTAATAAAGTGAAATTTTCAGTTCATAATCCTAAATTTATCCCAAGAGAAATTGAAATGCAAGTATTTATGAGGTCTTTTTCTACAAAGGGCACCCAAAGAGGCCTAGGAACTTACAGTATGAAAATTCTTGGGGAACAACATCTGGGTGGAACTGTCGATTTCACCACTTCAGAAGCTGAAGGGACGACTTTTTATATCATCCTGTGAAATAAATGGAAACTAATTAATTTTCTCCACAACCACAGCTGTCCCGTACGCGAGTACTTCAGTCAGACCGTTCATTACTTCATTGGCATCATAACGCATACTGATAATTGCATTGGCCCCTAATTCGCTGGCATGATTGATCATTAATTGCAGAGCTTCTTCACGAGCGTTCTCGCATAGCTCGGTATAAATTGCACTTTTACCTCCAAAAATTGTCATAAATCCTCCAGCCATATTTCCGATAATACTTCGTGAACGAACGGTAATGCCACGAACCAGTCCAAGTTGCCTTGTAACTTTATATCCGTCAAGGAAAGTACTGGTTGTAATCAAAGTATTGTTTTTCATAATCATAAAAATTAAATTGGGGATTCTCATTTTTGTTTCAAAACAAAATTAGCAAATTAATTGAAAGTTGGTTGAAAAACAGGAATAATCCCCGATTATGTTTCAAAAAAATCCTTAACTTTACCTCCACTACTAAAAATACGAATATGAAAAATCTAGTACTACTCGTTTGCTGCTTTTTTATGCTGCAATTTTGTGCCATAGCCCAATCCCAGGATAATATGGCCGGATCACTTGGCTTACCTGGGGATAATCTGAATTTATATGCTGTGATGAAGTTATTTCAGGAATCGAAGACCCTGGAGCTATTTGAGAAAAATCTGAATGACGAAAACTCAAGGATAAATAACCTTGATCTTAATGGAGACGGTCAGATAGATTACATCAGCGTTGTTGACAATTTCGATGGAAAGGTACACACCATTGTTCTGAAAGATGCAATTAATGCCAATGAGAGTCAGGATGTTGCTGTTTTTTATATTGGGAAAGACGCCAATCATCATGTTCAGGTTCAATTAATTGGTGATGAAGCATTATATGGTAAAGACTATATTATCGAGCCCAATATTGGCGGAAACGTTACTGCCGGACAAACTGCAAATCCCGGATATTCAGGAAATAGGGAGGTAGTTGTTGAGCAGCCTGTAGTAATGGAATCAAGTGCCTGGCCTTTGCTCGGATTGTTATTTCTCCCCTCTTATGTTGTTTGGCATTCTCCCTACTATTATGGCTACTATCCAAATTATTGGAGACCATGGCATCCTGTGTTTTGGCACTCTTATTACGGCTATCATTCCAATATGAATCATTATTATGAAGGAAATTTCCGTCGTACAGCTGTATATCATGACAATCATTTTCGTGATCATTATTATGCGGGACGACATGTTGCTCCCTCGGTAATTCAACACAGAAACGCAGGATTTTATAAAAATACTTACTCCCATCCTGAATTACGGAGAGAAGGGGCTGCTCTATACAACAGGCAGCATCCTGCAAATTTGAACCGGCAGGAAAACAGACCTGGAATTCAGCAGCGTGGTTCACTTCCGGCATCAAGGCAGATTGGAAACAGACCTGTGCATCCTCAGGAAGGGAACAGGCCAGGAACATTTAATTCAAGACCAGCTGTTAATCAAAACAAATCACTCCCAGCTTCCAGGCAGGCAGCGACACAGCCAAGACCTTCATTTAATCAAGGTAATGCCAGAACACCGGCAGCTAGACAAGCAGCACCTTCAGTTAATCAAAATAATGCCAGAACATTTGCCCGTCCGGCAGCCACTCAGCAGCAGAACAGAGCTGCTGCAACCCCGCAATATAACAGACCAGCAGCAACTCAACAACAGAGCAGACCTGCAAATAACCAGGGTCAGTCGCGACAAGCAATTAATCCTGCTGCCTCCAGACAGCAAGCACCTAAAGCTGCACCTGCTGCAAAGCCTAACAAGGGTCCACAGAAAAAAGAGAATGGAAAATAACGAAGCACAGAGTTCCTAAAATTTTGTAATACAGTTAAAAGAGGACACCCGAAAATGTGATCCTCTTTTTATTTTAAATAGGTATCAAATAGTAGTCTCAATCATATGAGTAATTTGCTGGTATTTTATAGATAAAGTGAGGGCTGAAAATGAAAACTAAGAATCTACACCAGGGAATGTGCAATATTCAAAGATTGACTTTTGTATGCACCTATATTGATACAGTCCGGACTGCATTGTTTTGAAAATAAAGCTAAATTTGCGGGACAATGAAAAAATTAGTCGCAATAACCACCTATATCAACTCGTGGCGCTTGAAGCACCTCAATGAACGCGAGATATTATTGATTTTAAGTTTTGTTGTTGGTTTATTGAGTGGATTTGCTGCAATTATCCTTAAAAACCTAATCTACCATCTTGGAAAATTTTTAACCCAGAACTTCACCTCCTATTCTGAGAGTTATCGGTATTTGGCATATCCCGGAATCGGCATACTTATTACTGTATTGTATGTCAGGTATTTTGTTAAGGACGATATTGGCCATGGCGTGACAAAAGTCCTTGACTCCATTGCAAACAAGAGAGGCCGGATGCGTGCGCATAATATGTTTACCTCGATTATATCTAGCACAATAACCATTGGGTTTGGCGGATCAGTCGGAGCCGAAGCACCAGTGGTCCTTACCGGTTCATCTATTGGTTCTAATATTGCCAGGCGGTTTAATCTCAGTTACCATACCATGACCGTACTAATTGGTTGCGGAGCTGCTGGGGCAATTGCCGGAATCTTCAAGGCACCTATTGCCGGAATGTTATTTGCCATCGAAGTATTGATGCTCGATATGTCAATGGCCTCTTTGCTTCCATTGATGATCTCTGCATCGATGTCAGCCTCCTTGGCCTATTTCCTGATGGGAAGTGCACACCATTTTGATTTTCAAATAGATAAAGCGTTCAATGTAGCAAATATTCCATGGTATATCGTATTAGGAATCTTCTGTGGTCTATTTTCATATCTTTTCACCCAGGGAAATTTATTGGTTGAAGGTCGATTCCGGAAGATAAACAACCCTTATCTCAAAGTACTTATTGGGGGAATATTGCTTGGAGTGTTTATTTTTTTATTTCCATCACTGTGGGGCGAAGGTTATTTTAGTATTGATCAGATTCTTACAGACAGTGGATCGAATATTCTAAATAATTCACTTTTTGTTGGGTTTAAGGACGATAAGTTTATCTTAATTGGGATGATCTTTTTAATCATGCTCGTAAAGATAGTCGCATCTGCCACAACAACCGGGGCAGGCGGAAGCGGAGGAATTTTTGCCCCTTCCCTATTTTTAGGAAGTATGGCAGGATTTTTTGTTTCTTCAATTTTGAATCTGGATGGGAATCTGGTACCAGCCCGGAATTTTGCTCTGGCCGGAATGGCAGGCATGATGGCTGGAGTAATGCAATCGCCTATGACAGCGATTTTTTTGATCGCGGAAATTACAGGCGGGTTTGGACTGTTGATTCCATTAATGGTCACGTCAGCCACTGCTTATCTCACCATCAAACCATTACTGCCGCACTCACTGTATCATTTACGACTGGCACAACGTGGCGAACTGATCACTCACAATAAGGATAAGGCAGTACTTACCCTTTTGAAATTGAAAAATGTGATTGAAACCGATCACCTGACAGTAAATGTCGAATGTACTCTTGGAGAATTAGTTAAAATTGTTTCCAAATCGAAGCGTAATTTATATCCGGTTATCGATCAGGAGGGAAATTTCTGCGGTGTTGTACTTCTGGATGATATCAGAGAGTTCATGTTTGATAAGGACCGATATGCAACAACACTGGTTAGAGATTTGATGATCATGCCTCCTGAAATTATTGCACCGGATGAGAAAATGGAGAATGTGATGAAAAAATTCAATGAGAGTGGGGTATGGAATCTGCCGGTTGTCAACAACAGGAAATACATCGGTTTTATATCAAAGTCAACTATTTTTAATGCCTATCGAACCGAACTAGTTCGGTTTTCGGAAGAATAACAGTAAATTTGCACTTAAATTTATCCAAAGTTTAAAGAATGAAAAAGGATACACAGATTTTTGAAATCATTGAAAAAGAGAAACAACGACAGCTTCATGGCATTGAACTGATCGCCTCTGAAAATTTCGTCTCGGACCAGGTGATGGCAGCTATGGGCTCCTGCCTGACTAATAAATATGCTGAAGGCTACCCAGGTCATCGCTATTATGGTGGTTGTCAGTTTATTGATGAAGCAGAGCAGCTTGCAATCGATCGTTTAAAAAAGCTTTTTGGAGCGGAGTATGCGAATGTTCAGCCACACTCAGGTGCACAGGCTAATATGGCTGTTTTGATGACTGTACTCAAACCAGGAGATACATTTATGGGGCTAGATTTGTCCCATGGAGGTCACCTTTCACATGGTTCACCGGTTAACTCTTCGGGTTTATTATATCATCCGATAGCATATTCAGTAAAAGAAGATACTGGTTTGGTGGATTATGACATGATGGAAGAAGTTGCCATAAAGGAAAGGCCTAAATTGATCATTGCAGGGGCATCAGCCTATTCGCGCGAATGGGATTATCAGCGGATGCGAAACCTTGCTGATAAAATCGGAGCCATTTTCATGGTTGATATGGCCCATCCGGCAGGATTGATAGCAGCCGGGTTATTGGACAATCCGGTTAATTATGCACACATCGTTACCTCTACAACTCATAAAACTTTACGTGGTCCGCGTGGCGGAATAATTCTCTTGGGCCAAGATTTTGAAAATCCCTGGGGACTAACCACAAAAAAAGGTGAATTAAAGATGATGTCTTCTCTACTTGATTCTGCTATTTTTCCTGGGATTCAGGGTGGGCCTCTTGAACATGTAATTGCCTCTAAGGCAGTTGCTTTCGGCGAAGCATTGGAACCAGAGTACAAGGATTATCAGATTCTGGTACAGAAAAATGCCAGAGTTATGGCCAAAGCCTTTATCGACAAGGGATACAAGGTGATTTCCGGTGGCACAGACAACCATTCCATGCTTATCGATCTGAGAACCAAATTCCCTGATCTTACCGGGAAAAAAGCTGAAAATGCATTGGTTTTAGCCGATATAACGATCAATAAAAATATGGTTCCTTTTGATTCACGCTCTCCATTTCTTACCTCCGGTTTACGCGTCGGTACTCCGGCAATCACTACACGAGGGATGCAAGAAGAGCATATGGCACTAATCGTTGATCTGATTGATGAGGTTCTTCAGAATCCGGAGGACGAAAGCGTAATTGCAGACGTTCGAGGCCGGGTGAATCAAATGATGGAAGGTTACCCAATGTTTGCCTGGTAATCTCGTTAACTTATAATTTATAAAGAATCCGGAGTCATATTTTTTGATTCCGGATTCTTTATTTTATCATACAACACAGTATTTATGGAGATTACAACATGTTTTTAAATCTTCTACTTTAAAGATACTCTGGAATAAGGTACTGCATCGTGAGATGAAAATTCACCTTTCAGAAATTTATAATAGCCGGTAATTGCAATCATTGCTGCATTATCCGTTGTAAATTTGAAAGGCGGAATATGCATCTCCCAGTTGTGTTTCACTGCAGCATTAAGTAAGGCCTCCCTCAATCCGGAATTTGCAGAGACACCGCCGGCAACTGCTATTGTCCGGATTCCTGTTTCTTTTGCTGCCTGAATAACTTTTGTCATCAACACCTGAATAATAGTTTCCTGCAAAGAGGCACAAATGTCAGCCTTATTCTCATTAATAAAATCGGGATTTTCTGTGATCCTGTCACGAATAAAATAGAGAAAAGAAGTTTTTAAACCGCTAAAACTGTAGTCTAATCCGGGTATACGTGGTTTGGCAAATACAAATGCCCTTGAATTACCCTCTTTCGCTAATTTGTCAATCAATGGACCACCAGGATAGGGTAATCCCATAACTTTTGCACATTTATCGAACGCTTCGCCTGCGGCATCATCTATAGTTTGTCCGATAACCTCCATATCGAGGTAATCCCTTACAATGATGATCTGCGAATTACCACCTGAAACCAACAAACATAAAAAAGGGAATCCAGGTTTCCTCGAATCCACTGATCGTTCCTGAATAAAATGTGCCAGAACGTGCCCCTGTAAATGATTCACCTCAATTAATGGAATATTTCTGGCCAGGGCAAAGCCTTTCGCAAACGAGGTACCTACAAGTAAAGATCCCAGCAATCCGGGACCTCTGGTAAAAGCGACTGCCGAAATCTGGTCAATCGAAATTCCGGCATTCCTGATTGCCAGATCAACAACCGGTATAATATTTTGTTGATGGGCTCTCGAGGCTAGTTCCGGCACGACACCACCATAAGCCATATGAACTGCCTGACCAGCTACTTCATTGCTAATAATCAAATTATTACAAATTATTGCTGCTGCAGTATCATCACATGACGATTCGATTCCCAGAATTATAACGTCGTTGTTTTTTCCCTTTGCCATTATTTATCCAGTTTTGATCAAATTGTATGATTACCCCTTTAAACAGACTTCAAAAAGTGCTATTTTTAAAACATCAAAACAGAAGTACGCGTACAAATTTATTGTTGATTAAAATTAAAACTCAAAAGTATCAAAAAAAGGTTTAAAATATTACTTATCATCATACTTATACTCACTTGCATGTTCGGTGGAGTTTATTCTCTTTTTCGGTCAACCAGGATTCAGACAATTGTTGCTCAATGGTTTACAGATCAATTATCCATTACCTTTAAAGCCAGAATTAGTGTAGGTGGAGTTAATATTTCCCTCTTTAAGAGCATTGTTCTCGAAAAAGTGATCATTGAGGATCAGGAAAAGAATACTCTTTTTTCAATCGGTAATGTAAAACTACGTATTGACAGTTTAAAGCTATTAGAAAAGAAAGTTCATTTTGGTGATCTGTATTTCGAAAATTCCAATATAAATATTTTAAAAGCTACAAAGGGGTATAATTATCAGTTTTTGTTAGGATCTGAAAATTCAAAAGCTGATACAATTCATCCCTGGCAAATAACTTTTAACAACCTTTATTTGCTCAATTCAAGAATCAAATACAAAGATCTTACAGTAAATGATACACTGGTCAAGGGGGTAAACTTTAACGATCTGGAAATCACAAAACTAAACCTTTCAATCGTAAATGTGCATTTCTCTGATTCGGTTACTACCTTCTTTCTCGATAATGCCTCTGTTTATGAGAAGTCCGGGCTTGCAATTGGAGATCTCAGGTTTGCTGGCCGCATTGATTCGAATGGATTTGAACTTTCCGATATGACCTTAGTTTCGAACCATTCACATATTGAGGCAAGTAAAATTAAGATTTCCAGAAACAAGTTATTCGGGGTTGATTCGCTCTATTCAGAAAAGAGTCAGACTTTAACAAACCGCTGGGTTATCGACAGTGATTTTAGGGAGTCGACCATTTCACTCACCGATTTATCGTATGTTATTCCAGAGCTTTGGGGAATGAATGAGCCGATACAATTCTCGGGAGGATTGAAAGGTTCCTTATCCAATTTGAAATTTAAGAAGATTAATTTTAAAGTCGGCAAAGGGACTCAGATAAATGCAGATCTTGAACTTCGAGGTTTACCGGATTGGAGAAATACATTTATTTTCTTTAAAATGTATGATAACACATTTGATTTCAATGATTTATCCACAATTCGCATGCCAGATAGCTCACCCAAAAGGTACATTAAAATCCCTCAGGAGTTACTTTCCGGGGGCAGGCTCACCTACCAGGGAAATTTCAGCGGCTTTCCCTCAGATTTTGTTGCATATGGAACATTAGATGGGAGTTTGGGCAAATTATCCACTGATATTGCCATTCGTCCAAAAGAATCAGGAGTAATTGATTTTCAGGGAAGTGTAAAAGCCACATCCTTCCAGGCCGGCAAATTACTGGATTATTCCCCCCTTGGAGCGGTCACTATGGAGGTAAAAATAAATGGATCCCGTTCAGGGAATAAAAAGTTTAATGCGCTGATTGACGGAAATATCGACAGTCTCTATTTCAATAATTACAGAATAGATTCGATATATGTTAACGGACAGGCACGTGACCGAAGTTTTGAAGGTGAGTTGAATGTTAAAGATAATAATTTGAAAATGACTTTTTCAGGTAAAGCTGATTTTGAGGGGATAATTCCTGAATTCAATTTTGCTTCCACCGTGGAGAAAGCTAATCTTGTGATTCTTGGTCTGGAAAAGGAGAGGAAGATTGCAGATCTCTCATTTAAGGTAAGTGCAAATTTTACCGGGAATAGGATTGATAACATTAACGGGAAAATCAATCTTCAGGATTTCAAATTTGTCAGGGATAATAAAACCCTAGAGATTCATGATTTCCTTCTTAAGACCGAAAATAGTGATGAAAAAAATAATATAACGCTACGATCTGATATTGCTGATGTTACCATTGACGGGAAATATCATTTTGGAGAATTTGATCTGACTTTCCGGGATTATCTCCATCATTATCTTCCTTCGGCAAAATTACCTTTTTCTGACAGAGCTTCAACGGGTAAAAATGCATTTAAATTCGATATCCGGATAAAGAAAGCGGAAGAACTGGGTAGTTTTTTAATGCCGGGACTGGTTGTTAAATCACCTGTAGTTCTTACCGGGAGCATAGATTCAGACAAAAAAATTCTCAATCTGGATGGTATGGTTAATGAATTGCAGTTTTATAAGCATCAGGCAAAAGGGCTTTCGATCAATTCGCGGAATATCGGGAATAACTGGCTTTTCAGAATTGGGACTAAGGATGCGTTGATGGGAGGAGCTGTTGCTGTTGAAAATTTCTCCATAAATAACAAACTGGTGAATGACAGTCTAAATACTACGATTACATGGAATAATACTGCAGTACCCACCTACTCCGGGAAAATAGATTTTCTGGGTATTTTCACTAAAGATAAGCGGGGAGATAACCTGGCTGACTTCTATCTCAATCCGTCAAAGATCTGGCTTGCCGACTCCTTATGGCAAATCGAAAGAAGTCACCTCCACCTTGATTCAACTTCAGTTGCAATCGACAATTTTAATATACACCACAAGCAAGAACGGTTCAGAATTTTCGGGAAAGTTGCCGATAATTCCTCCGATCAAATCAATATTGAATTCACGAAGGTCAAATTAAGCAATCTCGACTTATTACTCGGAGAAGAGGTTGGGATCTTTGGCGAATTAGATGGAACCACATCTATTGCAGACCCTTATCACTCCCTTTATCTGACAAGTCGAATGAAAGTTTCAGACTTTACCTACCTGGAAAAAAACTTTGGCGATATCTTGCTTGATAACAGTTGGGATCAGGAGCATTCGAAGTTAAATACTACACTGAAACTTGTTAAAGATTCAAAAATAGGATTTGATTTGAAGGGATATTACCAGCCAAAGAGTGACAGTATTAACTATCATACCTCATTGACCGATTATCCGCTCGAATCATTGCTTCCAATTTTAAGTAGTTTTGCTAACAAAGTTGAAGGAAGAGGGAATGGAATGGTTAACATTACCGGGAAACTTTCAGAGCCTAAATTCAACGGTAATGTTGCAGTGACAAATGCAAAAATTGGTATTGATTATACAAAAGTGATTTATTCACTGAATGATACAGTCAGGTTTTCGGGAGACTCCATAAATTTTAAAAATATTCAGATTTTCGATGCCGAAAAAAACAAAGCCAGGTTCAATGGTGTAATTACTCATAATTTATTCAACCACATGACTTACGATATGACTGCTGTGACAGAAAATATCATGGTCCTGAATACGGCTCCGGCAGACAACAATTATTTTTATGGCCTCGCTCATGGTGCAGGGTCTATCAAAATTTATGGAAAGGTAGCTGATATCCGTTTGGATATTTTGTTAAAATCAAAACCTGGAACCCAGATAAATGTACCGTTTGAGAATCCGGAATCAGTTAATGAATACGATTTTATCCGGTTTGTAAGTGCAGATACCCTTCAGCAAAAGAATTCGCCTTCTGCCCGAACTTTCAATTCCGGCGGTCTGGAAATAAACCTTGATATTGCGGCCACTCCAGATGCAAAGGTACAGTTGCTTTTCCGTTCAACAGTAGGTGATGCAATCAATGGATATGGATCTGGTGACCTGCGGTTTAAGTATGATAAAGAGGGTAATTTTTTGATCTACGGCGATTACAAAATCGAGAAGGGAGATTATATGTTTACGCTGCAGAATGTACTCGTCAGAAAGTTTCATATCGTTCCTGGGGGACTTATTTCATGGAATGGTGATCCTTATGGTGCAATTGTTGACCTCGATGCGCTTTATACACTGAAAGCTCCAATTAATTATCTTTTGATTAATTACAATCAAAATGATAATTCCCGCCGGATTCCTGTACAATGTAAGATCAACTTATCTAAAAAGCTGCTTAATCCGGCCGTAAAATTTGCAATTGACTTTCCAACTGCCGATGAAAGAACCAAAGATCAGCTGGATCAGTTTATAAGTACCCAGGACGATATCAACCGACAAATGGTATCCTTATTAGTTATGGGACAGTTCTTTACTCCTGAATACCTCCGGGGAAGACAGGATTTTCAGTCAAGTAGCACCAGTGTAGTCGGTTCAACTACCTCAGATATTCTATCCAATCAACTTTCCAACTGGCTATCTCAAATAAGTAATGACTTCGATATTGGATTTAATTACCGTCCGGGTGATCAGGTTAATGCCAACCAAATGGAGGTAGCTCTAAGTACTCAAATCCTTAACGACCGGGTAACGATTAACGGCAACATCGGCAATAACAGCAATTTGCAGTCAAACGCTACAAATCCGGTGATTGGCGAGGTGGAAGTATTTGTAAAACTAAACAAATCAGGGAAATTGCAATTGAAAGCCTACAATCGGACAAACGATGATTTAATTTATGATACCTCTCTGTATAAACAAGGTATTGGACTTTCCTATAAAGAAGAATTCAATACACTGAGCGATTTATTTAAACATTACCGTTCAAAGAGATTGAAAGTTAAAGTTCCTATGAGAGCCGATCCTGTGAATAATTCAACTACCCAATAATTAATCACTTGTTGAATATTCATTTTAAATGACTCGGAAATGGGATTCAGAAACACAAATGATATTTAATTTAATCCACACCTGCACCATCGGCCAATTTAAAACTAATAATCCCAAATGTAATAACGACGGTTGAGAAATCCCAAACCGAAAATTAAAATATCAACAAGGTCAGTTGACGGATTCCATCCGATCTTAAAAAATAAATTATTTACAGATGAAATTCTTATTTTTGCCCTTATTAAACCATTAAAATGGATATGACATTTACCAATAACCAGAAATCCGGAGTAATTGCAACAGTTTTGATTCATACTGTATTATTGCTGTTTCTGTTATATATAAGATTGGTATTGCCTTATCCGCCAAAACAGGAGGAGGGCTTTCTAGTCGATTTTGGTAATTCGGACACCGGTCTAGGTCTGGAAGAGCCTTCAGCTGCAAATGCCCCTGACGCCGTTGCTGCAACGAAAAAAATTGCACCTGCTTCGCATCCTGTCAGCCGGCCACTCCCATCATCCAAATCCCAGGATAAAGGCGATGAGGATTTACTTACCCAGGAGTACGAAAAAACAGTTTCCATTGCGGCCAATGCCCGGAAAAAAATGGTCATCGAGAAAAAATTAAAACTTGATGAAGATCGGAAAGAAAAGGCACGGAAGGAGAAGCAACAGAGAGATGATGCCTATGAAAAGCAAAAACAGGAGGCTGAAGAAAATCGTGTAAGGCAGGATCAGGAGAAAAAAATAGGAGCCATAAACTCCAGGGCTAAGAATGCTTTTGGAGGTGGAAAGACAGATAACGGTTCATTAAGTACCAGTCAGGGAAATACCTATGGAAGTGGAAATCAAGGGAGCCCCAATGGTACCCCCGGGGCAAATCAGTATGGTCTTGGGGGTGGCGAAGGCAAAGGCATTCCCTTTAACCTTTCAGGTCGTAATGCCCGTTCTCTTCCTAAGCCTGCATTCCCGGGCAATGAGGCCGGAGTTGTTGTTGTTGAAGTCACGGTGGATAAATTTGGTAAAGTGACCAAGGCATTACCCGGTGTTAAAGGATCAAATACCGTCAATCCCGATCTGCTTGAAGCCGCAAGAAAGGCAGCCGTTGCTGCCAGCTTCAATACAGATCAGAAAGCTCCTGCCTTTCAGAAAGGAACGATCACCTATTATTTTATCCTTCAATAGTCGCAGAATGCAGAACTATTTGAAGCATTTTGGATAGTGTATTCCCTTCAGTTCCAACCCTGGTTTTAGAATAAAATATCCCTAAAAAGTTTTAATACCCGTTAAAATGATCGAAAATATTTGATTCAAAGCAAATAAAATCGTCATTTTCATAGTATCTTTATAACGATTCTAAAAGGTGATACTATCCTGAAGAATAATTATGATCCTGGTTTGAACTGGTTTAAATCTTCCAATGGATTGTTTACCAGTGATAATTGCAATACAGTTGTTATTTCATTATTAGGTTGTAGTCATAAATTCTAAAACTGAATATTATGAATATCTCATCATACCCCGAACGTGAACTGCTCAAAATAGCATCCGATTTCAAAAAGCATTTAAAAGATAAGTTTCCGGCCATGAGAAGTAGTAGTACGGGTATGGATCAGGGATTTATTTACAAATTTAAAGCATTATTCTATGAAGTTCAGGCCCATCCATGGGAACCGGAGACAGACAGCATTACTTATAATTATAAACTCGATCTGGATAACCTGACAGAGCAAATCAAAAACTTCTTCCTTATTTTCCGTTTCTACCTGCAGAAAGCTTTTCCCTATGATTCGGATTTATGCGAAACATTTGGATATGTAGCCATGGAAAAGGTGAAACACAATTATCCTGAGTTACGGGTATTTCTGGAAAAAACAGTTAACCTGATCAATGATAAAAGGCATTTTTTAAAAGCAGCCAATTGTCCTGAATCAACGTTGGAGGAGATAATCGGTTTGTCCAATCAGATTAATGAGGTTCACGATGAACTTCTTAAATATGTCCAGAAAAAAGAGAACAGAAACAGGACCTACCAGAGCAACATGAAAGAGCTCTTCAGGTTGATGGAGATAGTACATGAGGCTGCTTCCAAGAGTCTTCAGGATGACCCGGAATCACTTAAACATTTAACTTTCCCTTCCAAAGAGTATATCCATTAGATTTTTAATCGGGTTACTGCTATTTATTCGTCATCATGCTACCCTGACATTTGAGACTGATGATTTTCAGGGATATTTCCTTTTGCCTACAATAGCTTATTTGGATTTCAAACGAATCCCTATTCCCGGGAGTTGTGAAAGTGTCATTTTCCCATCGACCACGTTGACTCCATCGTAAATATCATTGCTAATCAATAGATTGCCGTCAAGATCTGCCCAATCGGCCATAGGAGACAGCTGAGCAGCAGCAGAGACGGCACAGGAAGTCTCGGTCATACAACCAATCATGACCTTCATTCCCAAAATCTTAGCCATATCGGCCATTTTATGGGCGTTGCGCATGCCTCCGCATTTCATTAATTTGATATTGATTCCCGAATATACTTTATGAACAGAAAGCACATCGTAAACAGTCTGCACGGCCTCGTCTGCCATGGTAGGTAACGGGCTGTTTTCCGTCAGCCAGGCCATATCATCGACCGACAGTCTGCTCATGGGTTGTTCCACGAAGACCACCCCCTGAGTAGCCAGCCAATGGATCATATCGAGGGCCATATGCTTGTCTTTCCAACCCTGATTGACATCCACGCAGATTGGTTTATCTGTTACTGAGCGGATCGTTTGGATCATCTCCCTATCGTTGTCACGTCCCAGTTTGACTTTTAAAATTTTATAAATATCTGCCTCATGAACTTTCTCCCTGACCACCTCCGGAGTATCCATTCCAATGGTAAAACTGGTATTCGGCGTTTTCGAAGGATTTAATCCCCAGAGTTTATGCCAGGGTTGTCCCAATATTTTCCCGATTAAATCGTGCAAGGCAATATCCACCGAGGCTTTGGCCGCATAATTTCCTGCAGCCAGGCTATCGATGTATTGTATAATATCTTCAAGCTCAAAAGGATCGTTAAATGAGGAGAGATCAACTTTAGAAAGGAACTCAGTGGCCGTTTTATGGCTTTCGCCTAGATAAGGAGGCATGCTGGCTTCGCCGTATCCAATTATTCCGTCAAATTCTACCTCCGTAAGCATAACAGGAGTAGTAGTCCTTGAATTGTTTGCAATCGTAAAGACATGTCTGAGCTGCAATTCGTAAGGACGGAACCGAAATATCAATACTGTTGATTTCCCGGAATTTTTAGAGGCAGTAGGATAAACCTTTGCTGCAGCCAACGAAGCGGGCAGAAGTAGTGACCCTGTTGCCAGGCCGCTATATTTTAAGAAATTGCGTCTGTTACTCATAGGATTAAAATTTGATTTAATTGTTTCAGGGGTTTAGGCTTTTAGGCTGGAGACTTTTAGTCTGTAGGCTAATACTTTAGATCGAGACATACTGAAAGTTAGTTTTAAAATTGATCAAAAATTAATACCAAGGGTGATTCCGAATGGGCCATAATCCCTGCTCAGAAGAAAATCCGATAATCCTTCTCGCTCCAACCAGATTTTCCTTTAGCTCATCATTGTAATTGGCCTTTGTGCGATCAAGACTATTTATATGCACACTGCCCGATTCATGAATTAATTCACTGTCACCGATATACATGCCTACATGTGTCACCCGGAAAGGCTCTTTGGACCCGAAAAAGAGCAAATCACCCTTTTGCAGTTTTTCCCATCCTGCAGTAAGATCAACTTCTTTTCCGTGACGAAATTGTTGCGATGCATCACGCTCAAGGACGACGCCATTTAAAAAGCATACAGTCTTAACAAACCCACTACAATCCATCCCTTTCGAGGATGTACCTCCCCAAAGGTATGGAAAGCCCATCAGTCGTTTTCCGCTGACAATCATACGGTTTGCATTCAAAGAAACCGTATCTTTCCACCGTTTAAAGCTGAACCAGTTCTGTTTTGAAACATATCCGGAACGTCCATCGGGTAAACCAACCGCGACATAATCCAGGCCTTCAGATGTTTTAACAAGGATGGCTCCGGCAACCAGGTCACTCATTATCGTAGTTCTTCGACGATCACCAAAGATAATACCCTCATTTCCTTCAAAGATCAGCCGTTCCGCCTTCCGCCATTGTAGAATTTCAGAACGGCTCATCAGTTGGACTGCCGATTTATTGGTCCAGCCAATATACTGGTCAGGAGTCTGAATCAACACCCATCCATCCCCATCCTTCAAAATACGGACCGGAGTACCCATAATCGTCTGTGAAACCATCTCAGACGAATGGGCCGGTTTACTTCGCATATTGGCAACACTTAAAGTAATCAGGCCCCAGTTTTTTTCAAGATGAAGTGTATCCGGAAGAATGGTCACGCTGTCAATCACCGAAAAACCTTTGCTGCTTAACAATTGTAAAACCTTGGTCCTGGCGCCGGCAAACATAGTTTCTCCTTTTAAAATCAGCTCAGCTCCTCTCCCATTGCTCAAGGCTATGTTACAGATTCCTGTCCTTTTGTCGGGTGCCCAATGTTTGGAAATACTGTCAATTTCAGTCTGCAAGGGTGCCACAGGATTTGATTGACAGCTCAGCAGCAGGGTGAGCATAGAAACGGAAAGGGAAAAAATAGATTTCATAAGAAATTCGTTTACGGATATACATCTACGTTTTATACAAAAATAGTATTTTTCAGCCGGGGTATGGGAATGCAGATCAGTTTTACTTCCAATTACAAATACTCTACGTTCATATGATAATCCCATTGATCAAAATAGAGGTTGCCTCCCCGCCATTCAACTTCTCCACGCTGAAAATCAAAAGGTTCACTTCTTGGGAATTTCTTACCCGGGACTAGTCTGCTTCCGATTCCGTCATTGATTATCAACCGGTATGCATCGATTCCACTGATATAAAACTCTTTCTCGCTAAGGTTATCTGACTTCTGAAGATTAAAGGACATATCAAGCGGTACCCACCCAATTCCGTCATAGTAAACCTCACACCAATCGTGTAGATTTACCTCATGGGGATGCATC
>Ga0364860_10168_pt1 | contig 51967 bp, 43 predicted proteins | sample ExccelAu500001D4_FD_206916 | JGI IMG/M metagenome (GOLD analysis project Ga0364860, IMG submission 206916) | Enriched cells from Trout Bog Lake Hypolimnion, Wisconsin, USA - BchlTB.Aug20.5000.01 .D4 | ecosystem: Environmental > Aquatic > Freshwater > Lake > Hypolimnion/Profundal zone | place: USA...
TGATTGGAGGGGCGGATATTACGACCGCTGCACCATTTGTAGTTTGTTTCTTTATTTTTGCTACAATTCCGGTATAATTTCCTGCACAAAGATTGCTGATTTTAACTTTGCCATCTTGCTGAACAGTTGTAGCAAATTCACTCGGTTGTGCACCATTTAAACTATAATCAACTACTACCTGCTTATTTGGGGGTAGCCCATTCAGCGCCATACCACCATCACACATCCCGCAATGTGATGGGGAACTCTGGTCAATAGAAGAAATAGATATCGGAGCCTGCTTTTTTCCAAGAAAGAAACGAACACCAATATTGACGCCATAAGATTGATTAATACTTGAAGTAACATTGTTTACAACTGAGCTGTAATTGCCTATGCCATCTGTAAGACGGTAACCGTTTTGCGCATTATTTTTAAACGGCTGGGCCATGTAATATAACCCAAAATCAAGCGCAACATTATCAGACAAAAAGTAATTCAATGTAGGTTTTATAATAAAACCAATAGAACCCTTATTGTAAGAGACATTGCCTGTGCGTGTACTCGGGTTCATTCCGTCACCTACACTATAACCCAGGGCACGCTTTGTATTTACATAATCCAGGTAATTCCCATTTGGATTATTTTTCAGAAATTCAGCTTTTGTGATGAAGCAATCATTTGATGATGGTATCGGGGAATTGTCATATACTGAGGTTGTACCTTCAGGGTTCTCCACAAGTTTATAAATAGCTTCATAATCAAAAGAAGCATTTGTTCTATATGCATTATTCATTTGCATGTTAATCAGACCACCTGCATCAGCTGCAAACCCCCAATGTTTGGAAAAACGATCCTTATATTTCAGTACTAAGGGTATATTGATGTTTGTGGAAACGATATTTTCACTTACATTATTACCCGTTACTACCTGCCGGAAAATGTTCCCTTCACCATCGTTGGCCTGGTATTCTACATGGTAGTTATTGAGGTTGGCAAAACCTTGTTGTTGCATATACATAATACCGGTTCCCAATCCGAAATGGCGCTTCTTACCGAAGAAGAAACCAATTCCTGCATCTGCACCTACAGTGTAGCCGTTTTTATATTGCAGTTGCCCTGTATTCATATTAAGTCCATTTAGGTAGTTCGGGGCTGAGTTTGCCGTTGTAAAATTCTGTGTTGCTAATCCTCCGAGCAAGTCAGCATCAATAACCCACCTTGATAAAAGGCTATCCGTAAGGTAGTGGGGACTGTTTCCCTGGGCCATTGCAGGCAAAACATTGCCTATAGCTATGAACAATAATAATAGTTTTTTCATTTTTATAAAATTTTTATGGTGAAGTTTTAGTTTTTTATAAATGTTGCACCAGCGATTTTAATGCCATTGCGGTAACTGGTGATGAGGTAAGAACCAACTGGCAATTCCGAGACATCAATTACTGCTTTATTATCTGTAGCCATTACGGTATTAAGTTTTTGCCCAAGCATATTAAATACTTCTATCTGCACTTTGCCATTAAATGAGGATGTAACACTCACATTGATAAAACTAATAGCCGGGTTTGGGTAGATCGAAACGCTTACTGCATCAGCGTTTACATTTTGTGTTGCAGCAGGTGGTATGATATAATAGGTTTTCTGTAAACAATCACCATTTGTAGTCATAGCCCAATAATAATTATTTGCAAAATCAGGGCTTTCATTTAAATAATCCTGGTTAATTTCTCCGATCAGGATAGTGGAATCCAGTGTAATTATATTATCATATCCCCATTGATACGAATTTTCAGTACTTGGAGTACAAACAAAATGATTATTGAAGTAAGTAACTTCCGGTGTTTGCGCTATACCAGCACCAACATTTACTGTGATCATGTTTGGGATGGTACAACCGGTTGCAGATTCTGTCGCATTCAAACTAATATAAGCAGTACCTGTCTCATTAAAGTTTACCAATGTATATTGATTGGCTAAACCCTGAGCCCAGATAGTAGCATTAATTGCAGACCAATAATAAGAAACTCCTGCCGGAGGTAATGTAGCAGCACCGAAATTTTGATACATTGTACCTGTACATGCTGATGAAGGTGCTTGTGTAGAAATAACCGGAACCATTGGAAGTGGGTTTACAATTACATTTTCTGTTGCTGTGTCAATTCCACATTCATTAGTAACTGTATACAATATTGTATCTATACCCGATGAAATCCCGGTAATTACTCCTCCTGAAACTGTAGCTGTATTGTTGCTATTATACCAGGAACCGCCAATTGTAATATCGGTTAATGTGATGGCAGAACCAACACATACACTTGAAAGGCCAGAGATGATGCCTGCATATGGTAATGGATCCACAATGATTATTTGCGCAGCTGTATCAATACCACATACATTGGTAACTGCATACATAATAGTATCAGTTCCGGCATTAATACCTGTAATAGTCCCGTCAAAAGTGACAGCTGTAGTATTGCTACTGTTCCATATACCGCCTGCTACACTATCTGTTAGGGTGATAGCCGAGCCAATGCAAACACTTGAAAGACCCATTATAATACCTGCGTATGGTAATGGATTTATTGTAATAGTTTTAGCAGTTGTATCTGTACCGCATGTATTGGTAACTACATACCTGATGATGTCTGTGCCAGCTATAATTCCGGTAACAAAGCCATTGGAAACATTAGCGTTAGTATTGCTGCTGCTCCATACACCACCAGGTGCACCGTCAACTAATGTATCAACAGAACCTACGCACACATTTGATGCACCAATTATATTACCCGCATTCAGTTCGGGATTTATAGTTATTATTTTAGTTGCCGTATCTGTGCCGCATGCGTTAGTAATTATATACCTGATCGTATCAATACCGGCTGTAACACCTGTCACTAAACCACTGATAACTAAAGCTTTGGAATTACTGCTCCATATCCCCCCTATTGTATTATCAGTTAATGTTATTGAAGAGCCCACACATATACTTGAAGGACCAGTTATACTACCCGCATTCTGAAATGTATCAATAGTTATAATTTTAATTGCTGTATTAGTGCCACAAAAACCTATGACGGTATATATGACTGTATCAATGCCTGCAGAAATACCTGTAACTAAACCATTCACAACAGTTGCTCTATCATTGCTACTACTCCATGTACCGCCTGTAACTGTGTCTGTTAATATAATTGATGAGCTGCGACACACACTTGAAGGCCCGGTAAAGTTACCGGCATTTGCGCCAACAATGATATTTTTAGTTGCTATACAACCATCGGGTATTGTATAGGTAATTGTTGGTGTCCAGGAAGCTATACCGGTAACAATGCCAGAACCCGTGCCTACCTTTGCCATTAATGTATTGCTGCTACTCCATGTGCCATCGGAACTGGTATCACTTAATGTAATTGAAAATCCAACACAAACACCAACCGGACCTGATATGGAGCCCGGAGAGAGATTTACCGTAACTGCAGCTGTGTTTATACAACCAGCCAGTGATGTATATCTTATAACAGCCGTACCCGGAGTAATACCTGTTACTTTCCCTGTAGTATCAATGGATGCTATTGCAGTATCAAGACTGGTCCATATACCTCCTGTTGCAGAATCATTCAGGATTGTTGTAAACCCTTTACAAACATCTAGTGTGCCGCCAATTGCAGGTGCAACACATATACTATCGCTGGTTATAGCGATATTGTCTCCATTAACATTTATAGCACCATTTATAGTAAGTATGCGCCCACTGATCGTATCTGCATTATTCAAGGTGATGGCACCTGCCGCAACAATCGATCCGTTAAAATCAGAGTTGTCATATATGTGCACTGCACCATCAATTTTCCAATACACATTTTTTGCTTGAGCTCCATTCATCAATATGACTTTTGAAAATGTACTTGTTGAAAACGCGCCGTTTACCTGGAGAACAAATATTGCATTTGGATTACCTTCTGCATTCAGGTAAATAGTGCCCGTAAATGTTAATACTGCACCCATATGGTAAGTATGTGGTGTAAGCACAAGGTCATTGCCAAATTGTGCAGGATACAACAAATTAATATCCGGAGTCAGCGCATTTAAGTAATTATAAACATTAGTAAGGTCAATTGCACACGTAGCAGTAGAAGCATCAGGGATCGGGTGTATCATACCAGCTACATCCAAAGAGTCAAATCCTGTAGTTAAGCCGGAATTTGTTCCAACATCACCGGTAACATATGTAATACCACTGTTTGTAACTGGGCCAATACTGGAAAATATTCCATAAGCTGCTGTAGAAGCAAGTGCAGGAGCAGCTGGCCCTGTAAGTACAGGGCTACCACAACCGATTGGTGTATATGCAAGTATAGCATTAGTAGTAATGGCACCATTAATAGAAAGAGCCCGTCCTTCAAGAGTATCATTTGCACTCATGTTAATGGCAGCGTTGTGAGCAATAATAGTACCTCTCATCGTAGCACCTGCCGCCATACTGACCAAACCCTCCACTTTCCAAAACACATTACATGCAACTGCACCATTTACCAATATGACTTTAGAAGCAGCACTTGTAGAAAGGGGACCCTGTATCTGGAAAATGAATACGGCATTTGGGTTTCCCTGCGCATTTAATACCAGGTTTAGGTTCAATGTTGCTGCAGCTGGTATATAATAAATCCCGGCAATAAGCGTATCCCCATTCCCAAGTGCAGATGAAGGAAAGAAAGTAGGTATAGCGCTATTTAATTGGAGATATGCACTAAGCAGGTCAGTTGCGCATTGCGCACTTGCTACAGTGCCATCATCCATAACACCATCTACATTACCAAAACCTGTACTGGAACCGCTGTTTGAAGCTACATTTCCTGTAAGATGGGTAAGGTATGGAATTCCTGAATTGGTTACTGCCCCGACAGTGGTAAAAAGAATGAAATTTGCAGCAGTACCTAAATTAGGCGACTGTCCAAATATTACATCGGGCATTAAAAAGAGGATCACCAATGTTAATGCAATAAGTAATTTATTTTTCATTGTGTTTTTTATTTAAAATGTGAATGATTTTTCACAAGAACAAAGGTAGATTCCTTGATTACGGTAACTGTTACATAACATTAGAAGAGAATTACATCATTCACAGATTAAGTGAATTCGAAGAGTATTAATCTAACCACTTTACCCTGTTAAAATCTTGCTGTTTCAATCCCACTGGTACCATATCATATTCAGCATGTAAATTTGTTTTCTTCGTTTTCAGCTCATACGAAACTATAGTTCCGGACTTCACATTTATTTTTTCAATTGCGGAATATTCATTTTGCTGTTTTGCGAAATTTGCTATTTCGAAAGGCAATGATTTTGATGTTACAAGGTTGCCATCTGTAAGCAGGGTAGCTCTTCTGATAACATTTTTTAGTTCACGGATATTACCATACCATGTGTAATTTGTGAGCAGGTATTCAACTTCTTTAGTAAAACCCTTTATATCTTTTCCAAGCTCTTCATTCGTGTGTTTCAGGAAATGTTGGGCAAAAAGTATTATGTCTTGTTTGCGCTCTTTTAATGATGGGACTACTATGCTGAATTCATTAAAACGGTGATATAGATCTTCTCTGAATTTACCGGCTATTGAAGCATCCCGCAGATTAATATTGCTGGCTATAATAATGCGCACATTTATGTCAATGTCTTTGGTTCCACCTATACGTTTTATTTTACGTTCCTGCACTGCACGTAACAATGAGACCTGTATTTCATAAGATAGGTTGCCTATTTCATCGAGGAATATAGTGCCTTCATTAGCTAATTCGAGACTCCCGATTTTTTGGTTTATTGCACCTGTAAACGCACCTTTTTCATGCCCAAATAGTTCGCTTCCTGAAAGTTCTTTTGATAATGCGCCGCAATCAATGGCAATAAATGGTTTGTCAGAGCGCTTGCTTTTCTGGTGTATCTGTTGTGCTATGGCTTCTTTTCCGCAACCACTTTCTCCATATATAATAACACTGAAATTTGTCGGTGCAACAAGGTCTGTTTGCCTGATGATCTCTGCAAATTCCAAACTGCTACCTGTAATGTACTGGTTATTGTAAACGCTATTTGATTTTGTAATTTTTTTTGAATTGCTTTGGGGCTGTATTGCAACTAAACTTTCTTTTGATGTTTTTGTGAGCGCCTTTTTAATGGTTATTAATATTTCTTCCGGGAATAATGGCTTTGTAACATAATCATACGCTCCTGATTTTAGCGCTTCTACTGCGTCTTTAACATTACTGTGGCCTGTGATAATAATAACAATTGCTTCAGGACATGTTTCTTTTATTTTACCCATTAATTGGATACCTGACATATCAGCAAGTTTGAGATCACATAAAACAAGATCAGGCTTGTTTTTTTTCATCCATTCTATTGTTGTTTGCCCGTTTTCTGTGCAGGATACATCATAATTATTCTTCGATAGAAACCTTTTCATTACCAGGCTTCTATTGGTATCATTATCCACTACTAATACTTTGTGCATATATTTATTTTTATGGGTAAACAGTATAGTTAATTCTGAAAATTTATCTTCTTTGCATCAAGCCCAAACTGCTCTTATTTGTGCAATTGGCACATTTATTTGTTCCCGGTATTTAGATACTGTACGGCGGGCTATATTATATCCTTTAGCAGATAATAGGTTTACGAGTTCCCTGTCTTTGTATGGATTTTTTTTATTCTCAGAATCTATAGCATCGCTTATTACAGATTGTATAACTTTATTACTGATCACTTCTCCATTTTTATCTGATATACCTTCGCTGAATAGTTTCTTAAGATAAATAAGCCCGAAAGGCGTTTCTGCATATTTATTACTTGTTATCCTTGAAACGGTTGAAATATCCAAACCTGTTTTTTCGGAAACATTTCTTAAAACCATCGGTTTTAGATACTTTATATCACCGTAAAAAAAATATTCATGTTGTAATGTTACAATACACTGCATGATACGAAGCATTGTATCTTCCCTGCTTTTTATTGATTCGATAAACCATTGAGCACTACTTAATTTACTTTTTACATATTGACAAGCAGTTTTGTCTTTGATACTTATATTATTAGCTAACTGGTTATAAAGTGATTGGTTTACGAATACTTGACCGGTTTTGCTGGAAAATAAATTTACCTGCATTTTGTCCTCGGTATCTGTAATGATGAAATCTGGTATTATGGTTTGCTTTTGATCATATTGAGATATTTCGTTTACCGGATAGAATTTCAAACTCCCGATCAGCTCAAGCACTAATTTCATTTCTTTGTCATCAATTTTTAGTATGCAGTGTAACTTATCAAATTGACGACAGATCAGTTCATTATAATGATCCTTCAGCAATGTTATTGCACATACCACGCCAGGTCTTTTGGTATTCATATTACTTAGCTGGAGCAGTAAGCATTCCTTTATACTACAGGCACCAATTCCTATTGGGTCAAGAGATTGAATAATATTTAACCCTCTTAATATATTTTTTGTTTCCACAATTTTTTGAAAATGGAAACACATACCATCTTCGATCTCATCCAATGGTTTATCCATTAATCCTTGTGAAGACAGCATATCTATTAAATACTCAGCAATTTCCATGTCTATTTTGCTGATATCTAATAAATGCAATTGTTGTTTTGCATCCTCTTTAAAGGTTGCAATATTTACAATTGGTGAGTTAATATCCGTTTCTGAATCAAAGTAATTTTGATAATCAGATTTATAATCCGGATGGTCATCATACATATTCTCTTCAGAAGATTCAAAATCCTGTATAATATCCTTTGATAATTTTGAATCATTTTCTTCATCTGTTTTTTCTTCAACCGCATCCAGGAATGGGTTTTCTTCTAATTCATTTTTAATTCTTTGTTGTAATTCTAATGAATTCAGGAAGAATAAATTCAACAAAGCAATTTGCTGTGGTAGAATTTTTATTTGTTGTCTTTGTGATTGGAGTTGTGCTAACATTGTGTGTGATTATTTTATTACTCAAAGGTGGGCATGATTGAGTTTGCAAGTGTTACGTAACTAAGGAAATAAGTTACATGATTCACGCATTTTTGGTGGAAGCAATGTTATTGATAGAAAAAGAACACTTATGTAGTTTTACAGGTAATACTTACAGGATCAAATAATAGGGCAGGAAATCAAATTCTTGAATCTCTTAAACACAGTGGCGACGATTAATTTGTGCTTTTATTTCATAGTTTTTGTCTCAATAATTGGACAGCCGTAGAGTAGCCATAGAGATTAGCTATACAGGAAGAGATAGCTTTGGACACATTTGGACATTGGCCTCTATTTTGATAGTCCTTCAAAATACTATGAACGGTTTATGTATATACTAGATTGGGCTATGATTTTCTCGTTTCAGTTCAAGGAAGATATGCTTTCATTAATACATCAAAAAATGACGATGTTCCCTTAAAACGATTTCTGAAATGCGATGAGTGTGGAAAATACTTACGAGCCTATAAGGCGACTAAAAATCAGGAATACTATTATAAATGCAATAGTCCTGGTTGTAAATGTAATAAACGTGCTGATAGCTTGCATAGCGTCTTTGACAATATGCTGTCAAAATACAGTCTGGACATTAGTGAAGAAATGAAGGTCCTAGTCGTAGAACAGATGATAGCGACTTATAACCAGCTCAACGAACAACGTGTTGATGACTCAGCCAAAATAGAAGGTCAGCTCAGGGAACTAAGTAAAAAAATGGAGCGGTTAGAAGTGCGGTACATAGAAGAGGAGATCAATAAGGATATGTTTGACAAATATCGACTGAAATACAGGGAGGAAAAGAAGGAAATAGAAATGCAGCTCAGTAAAATCGGCAAGAAAGTGTCGAACCTTGACCAATTCATTAATTCAGCAATTGTTTTTTCGTCAAAACTATCTATAGTATGGCATTCTAGCGATTTTGCAAGGAAGCAGTTACTTCAATTTTTGGTATTTCCTGATGGTATCTACTATAATCGGAAAAGTGATGAGTGTCGAACCCAGAAAGTTAATTCGTTTTTTCTATACATGTCAAGCCTGAAAGGGGTTTTGGAGAAAAAAGAAAAGAGGGAACCACAATCTGAATTGTATGTTCCCTCTTTGGTAGCACGTACGGGAGTCGAACCCGTCATTCCTCCGTGAAAGGGAGGCGTCTTAGCCGATTGACCAACGCGCCAGGTGATCTTCGGTACTATATAAACTTTCTTACAAAAGAACTTCTCATTTTCCGCCGATAACAATGTGCCGTGCAATCATCGGTATTAACTCCTCTTGATTCAGATAAAGTGCGTTTAAAAGCGACCTTCTTTTTCAATTGGAGTGCAAATATATGGCAGGATTTGTTCCCCTCAAAATTTCATTGCATTTTTTATGAAAGAGCCATAGCTTCTACTATACCGAGAAACTCTGTAGCCTTCAGAGATGCGCCACCAATAAGGCCGCCATCCACATCAGGGCAGGCAAACAGCTCTGCTGCATTAGATGGCTTACAACTGCCACCATACAGTATACTCATATCATTTGCTACTTCTTTTTCATATTTGGCAGCTATCACATTGCGTATATGTGCATGCATATCCTGCGCCTGTGCCGATGATGCTGTGCGCCCGGTGCCGATAGCCCAGATAGGTTCATAAGCTATTGTAATATCAGCCAGTTGAGACTCGCTGAGGTGGAATATGCCTTCTTTTATCTGTTTTTCCACATAGGCGTTTTGTGTGTTGGCATCGCGTATCTCAAGTGGTTCGCCGCAGCAAAAGATCACTTTGAGTCCGTTACTGAGTGCCTGGTTCACCTTTTTTGCCAGCATGGCATTGTCTTCTTTGAAATACTCCCTTCTTTCAGAATGGCCAATGATCACATATTCCACTTCTGCACTTTTGAGCATAGAAGCAGATACTTCACCAGTAAATGCCCCTGAGGCTTCGTGATGGCAGTTTTGTGCGCCAAGGTGCACATCTATCATGCCGGTAAGCTGGGCGGCAGTTTGTGTAAGATGCAGGAAGGGTGGTGCGATCACCACCATTTTGTCCTCGTTTAATACCGGCATTCCCTTGAAAATATCATTTACCAGCTCTGCCCCTTCAGTTAGGTCAAGGTTCATTTTCCAGTTTGCAGCTACTATTTTTTTACGCATTTATTGAATGTTTTTTAAAGATTTTAAGAATAATTTATTGTTTACGAAAATGATCGTAGATATACCGGAACATTTCCAGCTCATTTGCCGATAGTTGCTTGCCCCTTCTGCCCATCATGCGGTTGGCAGTTTCCATTGCCCTGTTAAAGTCGTAGGTAGTCATACCCTCACTGCCACCCCAGGAAAAAGAGGGGATGAACTTTTCAGGAAAGCCGCCGCCAAAGATATTACAGGATACGCCCGCCACAGTGCCAGTATTGAACATAGTATTGATGCCGCATTTGGAGTGGTCGCCCATCAGCAACCCGCAAAAGGTAAGCCCTGTTTTTACCGACTTGTTTACGGCCTCATCCCATATTTTTATCTCGTCATAATTGTTCTTCAGGTTAGAGCAGTTGGTATCAGCACCCAGGTTGCACCATTCGCCTATTACGGCATTGCCCAGGTAGCCGTCATGTGCCTTATTGCTGTTTGCAAAAAATACCACATTGTTGATCTCTCCGCCCACTTTACAGCCTGGGCCTATAGTGGTAGCACCATAAAGTTTTGCGCCCATCTTCACTACTGCATGCTCTCCCACAGCCAAAGGCCCGCGTATCATGGTGCCTTCCAGAATTTCTGTGTCTTTACCAATGTATACAGGACCGGCAGTTGTATTGATGATGCAACCGGGGTAAATATGTGCACCTCCTTCTATAAACAGATCTTTACCGGTTACGGTTACTCCGGCAGGTATAGCTGCACTTTGACGGCCTTGGGTGATAAGTGCAAAATCGTCACGGATAGCACGGTCGTTGTGCGAGAAGATATCCCAAACATTTTTTATTGCATGAATATCTCCTGCTAGCTCCTGAACAGGCAATCCGGAAGCATATTTATGAAAATCCGTGATGCTGCTAATACATTCTGATGACCGCACGGCAATCACTATTGAACCTTTTACCAGCGCATGTCCTACAGACAAGCCATTGATAGCCTTTATTAATGCCTCATTTGCAAAAACAGCCCCGTTAATATAAAGATTATCATTACCGCTATTCTGAAGAAATACTTTTTGAAGATAGGCTTCAGTAAGCGAGCCTGTCGATTGTTTCAGCAGCATTTCCCAGCGCTCACGCATGGTAAGTATGCCGCACCTTATATCGGCTACCGGTCGGGTATGGGTAAACGGTAAAAGGCGGTCACGGTCTGTACTATCAAAAAGTATGTACTCCATTGTTAGCTCAAAAGTAAAAATTCAAAAGGGCATTATTACAAAAAATCCCGAAAAACAGAATTTTTCGGGATTTGCAAAAATATATTCCAAATGATTATTTGGATGTTGATGTTTTCTTTGCGTAGCGGTTTTTGAATTTCTCGATACGTCCTGCTGTATCCACAAACATTGATTTACCGGTATAGAATGGGTGCGAAGTGTTTGAAATTTCCACTTTTACCACTGGGTATTCTTTACCATCTTCCCAAATTATGGTTTCCTTTGTAGGAGCTGCTGAACGGGATAAAAATGTGTGCTCATTTGATGTGTCTTTGAACACTACTAAACGGTATCCTTCTGGGTGAATGCCTTTTTTCATTTTGTTGTTTTTTTTAATGCATGGGTTTTGCCATGCGTGAATTAAGTGTGCAAAGGTAGCTTGAAAAATTAAAAATAAAAAATTAAAAAGTAAAATAACCTATTCTACCACCAGTTTGTTCAGGTCATCGGCGGCCATTTCACCTACATTATACATGCCAATGATCTTGCCATCCGGTCCGATCAGGAATGCCTGAGGGATGAACTGTACACCATATGTAGCCGCAGCTTTAGAATCCCATGCGCCAAGGTCACTAATATGGTTTGGCCAGGTTAGGCCGTCTTGCCTGATGGCTCCGATCCAGGCGTTCTTATCTTTATCCAGTGAAACATTCAGTACTGTAAACCCGTTCTTAGCATTTTTGAACTTCTTAGAAGAATATTTTTTATATAACTCTACCAGCCCGGGATTAGACCTGCGGCATGGGCCGCACCAGGAAGCCCAAAAGTCAACCAGTACATAGCGTCCCTTATTCAGTTCAGATAGCTTTAGTGTTTTACCATCCGGATTTGGGTACGCAAGTTCAGGGGCTTTCATGCCAACATGCATTTTTTGATTTGAGTATTGTGCACATGCCGAGATCATGATACCCATCGCAAGGGTAAGTGTTACCAGTATTTTTTTCATGTTAGTTTTTTCTGAGTGTAAATATAATCAAATAATGGACAATCGGGATAGTCTGTAATTGAAGCTGAGAATTCGCTATTATGTTCTTGATCTCAAATGATAATTCAATATTTCAAAACACTTAAGTTGATAGTTATTATTTTAAATAATTGAAAATCAATATTTTATGTTTGTTATCTGCATTAAATTGTAGGTGCTGTATCTTGCTTGATTCCTGCCTTAAGCATCCGCCAGTTCTCATGCATATCCTTCCTCACTTCCACATCTGTATAACCTTCAGACTCAAACAATGCCTTGCATTCTGCACTATGGTTTGCTTCCAGTTCACAATAAATCACACCTTCATTGGTCAAGTGCGTTTTGCCAAATTCAGCTATGGCCCGGTAAAAGACCAGCGCATCATCAGCCGGCACAAACAGCGCAATATCCGGTTCATGATCTTTTACATTGGTATGCATTTTAGCCTTTTCAGAGGCCGGTATATATGGTGGATTGGAGACAACGATGTCATAACGCCCCAGTTGTTTATTACGCAATGATTCATTCAGAAAATCGAACGTTTTTACGGTTATATTGTCTGCACCCATTTTCTTCTCATCGGGTGTGAGCACCCATTCTATATTTGTCTTCAGCACCTCGATGGCTTCTTTACTCACATCGGCACAGGTCACAACGGCATTTTGAACCAGCCTTGCCAGCGATATACCTATACATCCGCTACCACTCCCAACATCTAGAATGCGAAGCTTAGAGTTTGGAATTTGGAATTCGGAATTCGGAGTTTGAGGTTTTGAATTTTGAATTTTGAATTTTGGATTTTCCAGGATCCATTGCACCAGTTCTTCCGTTTCCGGCCTCGGGATCAGCACGCTTTCATTCACAATGAATTCCCTGCCCATGAACCAGGCGCTATTGGTAATATATTGTATCGGTTTCCCTTTTATCAGCGCTTTCGATTGGGTATCATATTGCTGTTGCTGCTTTTCGGTAAACGAAGTGTCTTTTTTCAGCAGCCTGTCCGACTTATTCAGCCCCGTTAAATGCTCCAGGAACATATGCGCAATGGCCGCAGCCTCGCCTTCATCATATAATTTTTGTAATTTTTCTTTAAGTTGATAAAACGCCTGACTGTAATTGAGCATGGGGCAAAGGTAGTATAAACCCCTAAAGTGGCTTTCCTCTTATATTGTTGTGGTTTTTGTTACTTTTATTCACTAATAAAGATGTTAGATGTGGATAATATGGGGAAAGCCCCTTTAGGGGTTGGGGTCTATATGTCCCAATGCCTCCAACTGGCGCAACGCGCCAAAGGCTACACTGCGCCCAATCCTATGGTGGGAGCGGTATTGGTGCATAATGATCGTATCATAGGCGAGGGATGGCATCACTATTATGGTGCAGATCATGCCGAGGTTAACTGTCTTAAAAATGTGGCTGAAGCTGATAAACACCTGATCCCTGAAAGTATCCTGTTCGTAAACCTCGAGCCCTGCGCCCACTATGGCATTACACCGCCATGCGCCAACCGCATAGTGCACGAAAATATAAAACATGTTGTAATAGCCAACAGAGACCCATTTGAACAGGTAAATGGTAAGGGTGTGGAAATACTCAAAGCTGCAGGCATAAAGGTAGATACGGGTGTACTGGAAAAAGAAGGGTTGTGGATGAACCGGCGTTTTTTTTGCTTTCACAAGCAGAAACGACCATATATCATATTAAAGTGGGCGCAAACAAAAGATGGCTTCATAGCCCCAGCTGATAGGAGCAGGTTTCAGATCACTAAAACAGACAGCCAAAAACTCGTGCATAAATGGCGCACAGAAGAAGCTGCAATAATGGTGGGCACCACCACAGCATTGAACGACAACCCGCAACTTACTTCACGCCTTTATGAAGGCAGGCAACCACTGCGCATTGTTCTGGACAGGAATCTTCAATTGCCCGTTTCGTACCATTTGTTTGATAACACTGCCGCCACATGGGTCATTAACGGGCATAAAGAAATATTGCATGGCAATGTACATTCCGTAAAGCTGCCTTTTGATGATCAGTTGCTGCCTGGGTTGTTGCATAAGTTATACGAGGCTAAGATATTATCGCTGATCATAGAGGGTGGGGCAGTGCTGCTCAATAGCTTCATAGCTGCCGGACTTTGGGATGAAGCAAGGATTTTTACCGGCGAAGTGCTTTTAAAAGAAGGTATAAAAGCGCCGGACTTGCAGGATGAGACGACTGCATTTAATTCGGCTGTAGGCAATGATTCCCTGCAGGTATATGTAAATAATAAGAGTGATTATTCATACGTTAATGGAATGGAACTATAGACACTCATGTTTTATCTCACCGCAGTTATTTTATTGAATGTCTTTATTTCGGTTGTGTTCAAATTATTCCCGAAGTATAAGATAAATGCACTGCAGGCTATTGTTGCCAATTACTTTGTTTGCGTCATCACAGGCAGTTTATCTATCGGGCATATACCATTTACTGCGGCTTCCATGCATGCAGATTGGCTCCCATGGGCAGTCGTTATGGGGCTTGCATTTATTGCCATCTTCAATATGCTGGCATACAGTACTAAGGTGGATGGCATTACTACAACCATTATTGCCAGTAAATTATCATTGGTGATACCTGTAATATTTTCCTTGATCGTTTATAAAGAGCATGCCACTATTGCCAAGATTGCCGGGGTGCTACTGGCTTTCCCTGCAGTATATCTCACTACCCGTGTAGAAGGCGACGACCATAAGCCGCAAAGCCTGTTATGGCCGGTGCTCATATTCATAGGCGGTGGTTTTTTAGATACAGCTACCAATTATATCCAGCTCCATTTTCTCAGCACCACCGATGCGCAGGCAGCCTATACAATATTTATCTTTGCTATCGCAGCCATTACGGGGACGGTTGTTATTGTGATATTGCTTTTATTAAAGAAGGTCACGCTGCAATGGCGAAACCTTGTAGCGGGTATATGTGTGGGTGTGCCTAATTATTTTTCTATCTATTATTTCATCCGGGCGCTCAACAGCAATTTTCTGGAGAGCTCTGCTTCCATACCTGTTTTAAATATCGGTATCCTCGCAGCTTCGGCTATTACTGCTATCATATTGTTTAAAGAACATGTAAATGCTTTGCGCATAATAGGCATGGTTACTTCTATTGTTGCTATTTTGCTCATCGCTTTTGGAAACAAATAATGACCGACATAAATAAATACACAACCATAACCACTCCGGGCACCGGCGACTTCCGCGACAGGGGTAGCAAATTTCTTGCTTATTCCTATCCAATATCATCGACGGCTGATGTGAAAGAAAAATTACAGGCATTAAAGAAAGAACATCCCAAAGCTGTGCATCATTGTTATGCATACCGTCTCGGTACAGATGGCACACAGTTTCGTGCCGTTGATGATGGTGAGCCATCCGGCAGCGCCGGTAAGCCCATCCTCGGCCAGATAGACAGCATGGGCCTAATAAATGTATTGGTAATAGTTGTCCGGTATTTCGGAGGCACATTATTGGGAGTGCCCGGCTTGATTAATGCCTATAAGACCGCCACCGCACTCTCCCTCGAAAAAGTCCCCAAAACCGAAAAATGGATAGAAAACCTTTTTGATATCAATTTCGATTATCCCGCCATGGGAGAAGTGCTTTACCTCCTGAAACAGGCTGAAGCCACCATCTATAAACAAGACCTGCAATTGTTTTGCGTCATAACAGCCGGTATTCCCCGCCATCAAAGTGATACATATGTGCAAAGACTTTCGGAAATTCGTGGGGTAACGGTTAAAGCTATAAAAGAAGCGGTTTAAAATATACTATTGTTATCAGCTGAAAAAAACACACAGATCATAAAAGCCGAGGCGCTTCGCCTTGGCTTCAATACCTGTGGTATAGCAAAAGCTGTACAACTTGATGAGGATGCCATCAGGCTGGAGCAGTGGCTGAAAAAAGGCTTCAACAGCGGCATGCAATATATGGACCACAATTTCGATCTCCGTATCGATCCCCGCAAGCTGGTGCCTGGTGCAAGATCTGTTATTACTTTATTACTTAATTATTTTCCGGCTCAGGAGCAACAATCTAATGCGCCTCACATAGCGACATATGCCTATGGCACAGATTATCATTTTGTCATCAAAGACAAACTCAATCAACTCCTTCAATTCATAACTGATAATATCGGCGCTGTTGATGGCCGGGGATTTGTAGACAGTGCCCCGGTGCTGGAGCGTAGCTGGGCTGTGCGCAGCGGCCTTGGCTGGGTAGGGAAGAACGGCAACCTGCTTACCAAACATTCAGGCTCGTTTTTCTTTATCGCCACCCTCATTACTGATCTCGACCTCATTGCAGATACGCCCTTTGCTACTGATCATTGCGGCACCTGTACCCGTTGCATTGATGCATGCCCCACGCAAGCTATCGTATCACCTACCCAGATCGATGGAGGTAAATGCATCTCTTATCTCACCATAGAGTTAAAAGACACATTTATCCCAGATGAATTTCATAAAAAAATGGAAGGCTGGCTCTTTGGTTGCGATATCTGCCAGGACGTCTGCCCATGGAATCGTTTCTCCAAACCAAATACAGAACCCGCTTTTACCCCAATTCCGGAAATTCTAAACCTCTCCCTTAAAGAATGGGAAGCAATGACCGAAGAAACCTTCAACAAAACCTTTAAAAATTCTCCATTAAAAAGAACAAAATGGAAGGGTATTCAAAGAAATATCAAGGCAATTAAGCCGGAATAAAAGAATTGGCATAATTTTATTGTAAATACTTCTAAAACAGTTTTAAATGAATAGGTTATGAAAAATATTTTTTTTGCATTGATGATCATTGTTTGTGCTTTGCCATCTGAGTTGCCAGCCCAAACTTGGAAACCCTACAACTCTGAAATATCTTTTGAGATAAAAAATGCAGGCTTTACCGTCACCGGCAGGTTTACAGGCCTTAAAACAGATCTCATTTTCAACCCGTCCGACCTCGATAAAAGCTCACTCTATGCATCAGTAGAAGTAGCCACCATCAAAACAGGTATCGACAAACGTGATGAGGATCTACAGGAAGAAAAATATTTTAATACAGATAAATACAAACTGATCGAGGTCAGATCAACCAAACTCTACAAAAAAGAAAATCAATTTGCGGGCATGTTCAACGTAACTATTAAGGGTGTTACAAAGCAGGTTGAGATCCCGTTTGATGTTAGTATCTCCGGCAACGATGCCACATTCAAAGGCAGTTTTCCCCTCAACAGGCGTGACTTCGGCGTAGGAAGCAGCAGCATGATGATGAGCGATAACCTCACCGTAAATATCATGATAAAAGCAAAAAGCTGATTTCTATATCATCTTAAGCATTGAATTCAATATCCTTTGCGCAGCCTTTCCATCGCCATATGGGTTTGATTTCGTGGCCATGGTATTATAGGCATCTTTATTGGTCAGCAGGTTCATCGCTTCTGTATATATCAGCTCCGGATCGCTGGCTACTTTTATCACTGTCCCTGCTTCCATGGCTTCCGGGCGCTCTGTAGTATCCCTCAGCAGCAGCACAGGTTTCCCCAGCGATGGCGCTTCTTCCTGCACACCACCACTATCGGTCATGATCAGGTAAGCGTTATTCAACAGCCATAAAAACTCAGGATAAGCAAACGGCGGCGTAAGGTGAATGAGCGGATGGTTGCCCAGTATCTCATGTACATCATCTTTCACATTCGGGTTCAGGTGCACTGGAATTATTACCGGCACATTAGTTTCCTCTGCTACTTTTTTTATAGCAAGGCAAATATTCCTTATACCGGTGCCATGATTTTCCCGGCGGTGCATGGTTACCAGTATAAAGTTCTTTATGTTGTCCAGTTTCAGCTTCGTAATACCTTCTGGTATTTGGTGCTCTATCTTCTTCAGTCCCAGGAAAAGCGCATCGATCACTGTATTCCCAGTTACCAGTATTTTATCATCAGCTATCCCTTCAGCCAGCAGGTTCTTTCTCGATTGTTCCGTTGGCGGATAATGAAAGTCAGTAAGCCGCGTGGTGATCACCCTGTTTATCTCTTCCGGAAAAGGGGAGTGTTTGTTAAATGTCCTAAGCCCGGCCTCTATATGCAACACTTTTACCTTATTATAAAACGCAGCCAGCGATGCTGCAAATGTTGTAGTAGTATCCCCCTGTACCATGATAAAATCAGGTTGCTCGGCTACCAGCACTTCATTTATTCTTGTCAGCAGTTTTGCAGTAAGGCCGGCCAGCTGTTGGTTGGGCTCCATTACGTCCAGTGTATAGTGTACCGGTATTTTAAAGAAGTCTACCACTTGTTGCAGCATTTCTTTATGTTGCCCGGTTGAGCAAACTATGGTATTAAAACGCCTGTCTGCGTTCAGTAATTCTATTACCGGGGCCAGTTTAATAGCCTCAGGCCGTGTGCCAAAAAAAATAATGACCTTTTTCATCGTTCCTTTCCTTAATTCCTCAATTGGTAGTTTTTATTATCGTAACGTGTTCTATTGCATTCGCCTTATAAAGTATAAAATTAGCTGATGATTTGTTGAGTGCATAATCTACTTTACAGTCATCAGGCAGCAAAGATTGTATCAGCAGTGCGTCATCCCATTCCGGCACTTCTATTTTAGTCACCTTGTCAGCCTCTATTTCTTTTGCTATCGCTGTATGGCTGTATTTCACTATCGCGTTATTTTTCTTTACACTCATTGCAAACAGTACACACGAAGGTAGCAACGTTATAACCATAACTCCGCCTATAACCAATTTATTTACTCCTGTATTTTTACTAAGCACATACATCAGGTAGGCCATGAACAGGCACGCATAAGGCGTGCAAAAAGAATGATACCTGCTATACAGCGCAGTATAGTGGTGCGACTTCAGGCATAATGCTGCCAGGAATATACTGCCGCTTGCCCCCAGTATAAACAGCAGGTGCAGATTCCTTTTCTCAACCTTATCAGTAGTCTTAACAATAGCAAACACATACAATGCTACAACCACCAAAAATCCCAGCACGATCGCCGCCGTCTTCTCCCCGAATGCCGAAAGCACTTCTCTAAAATCCACAGCACCCAACGCCATGCTTGATGTGATCACATGTAATATCGTAAATGGCTGCGCAGCTACTTTATGGGCTATGGCCTGGTTTTGAGCGCTCATATACTTCAGTCCTAAAAATGCGAAATAAAGATACACGCCTATTATTACCACGGGTATCGCTACAGCTAAAAGATTCTTCACCGAAAACAGCCGTCCCTTTTTTACAAACAGCAAATAGCACAAAAACATGAGCACTACATAAAAACTCAGATAGTGCGATAACACTGCGGTAACCGAGAATAGCCCCGTGCAGAAAAAGTACATAGGCTTTTCCTCTTCATACATGAACTTATAAAAATATACACCGGCCAGTATTATGAAGAACGTCCCCATCGAGTAAGCCCTTATCTCATGGCTCATGCCAATAAAGTTCAGGTCTGTCATCAGCAGCAATATGGCAACTCCTGTATATACACTGTCTTTCATAAACAACCGGCACAGTACAAAAAATGCCAGCAATGCCAGGATGCTGCTCAGTTTAGACAGCAGCATATAAGCCGCTATAGTATTCCCAGCCAGCATGGTAAACCAGTGCAGTCCCACATTATACAGCAGGCTGTTGCCGTTGTCATTTATCGTGGCTATATATACATTATGCAGCGTGTTTAGTTTATTTATCGTTCCTGAACTTATTGTAGCTGAGTCTGCAAAACTCGCCGGTGTATCATACGTTATCCCTTTGCTGCACAGTATGGAGATGGATTCATCATACCATATTTCTTTTTTCATTGGCAGTACCAATACTGTAATTATAGCTATCAGCAGGCATAGTATATTTATTTTCTTAGCTATTTCAGTATTGCCCATGATATTCGTTAGTGCAGCTGGTGGTGTTCGTTAATAACGCTAAAATAATACAACTAATGAATTATTCAGTAAATGTATCTTTTCCGTGGTGTTATTATAGTATAGTGTTGCCGTGTCTGTTTTGGCATTGGTGGTATAGGTCATTTCATAGTTTGCTGGCAGCAGGCAGTTGATGAATATCGCGTCCACCACTTCAGGCACTTCCAGTTTGTGCACCTCTTTTTTCTTTATTTCGTCCACTACTATCAGGTGGTTGCATTCCAGTCCGTTATCAACACCTTTTCTGAAATGCGCCATCCCGAATTTTAACAATCCCGGTGCCACCAGTACCAGCAGCAATACCACTTTCACCGCAATATTGATTTGCTTGTTCTGGCATAATTGTTTCAGGAAAATGGCTATGAACAGGCAGCAAAATGGAATACTAAACAAAAAATACCGGTAGCTAAACATCATATTGTTTGTTCCATGCACAGCCAATGCCGTCAGCACAAAGCAGCTCACAATGCCAAGCAAAAATACCAGGATGAATTTTTTGCGTTCTTCTTTATCCGGAAACAGTCGCATTACCCCAAACAGGTAAACTCCCAGCAATAATAAGACGGATCCCAGCCGAACCACAAAAATATCTTTGAACAGCGGGTAAAATATCATAAAGTTTACCGACACGCTTTTCAGGAACAGTGAGAGCTCATTACTCATGCTCTGGTCTGCATTTATTGCTATTGCCTGGCGCTTTACATAGCTTTGGTAGTAGTCATTACCCTCTATCGGTGTAAAGTGAAAATGAAAATATATCATCAGTAAAGCCAGCGGTATCAACGAAATCAGTATGTTTTTCATTTTGAAAAATCCCAGCTTTTCCTGTGCCAGTATTGCGCCTATATAGACCAGTATAATGTAAAAGGTAAAGTAGTGCGATACAATACAAATCAAGCAAAGCAACCCCAGCAGCAGCAGGTTTTTCAGGCTCTGTTCCTCTATCAGGTACTTGAAAAAGTAAATGCCCGATAGTGTCACGAAAAACAAGCTCATGATATAATGGCGGATAGAGTAAGCTTGCGCCAGGAACGAGATATTAGTAAAAAGCAGCACCAGTGCTAGTGCAGTAAATATATTATCGCCTATCACTTTTTTGCTCAGAAAATAAAAAGCGATAAGTGCACATATAGCCCAGAACAGCGAGAAGTCCACATAAAAATCCAGTCCGTTCCCGAATATCTTAGTAAGTGAGTGTATGAGTAGATAATGTATGCTGTCAGAATAGCGAAACACATTCTTCAGGGTGTTTACTTTGTTTAGTTCTGCCGATGTGAAGGTAGATTTGGTGTAGAATGGTTCAGCCGAAGGTATTGAGAACCCATGGCTTTCCATGATCTGGAATGGCTCGTCAAAATAAATCTGTTTCTTTGGGCACAACACCACGGTTAGTATAATGCAGGACAGCAACGTAAAAAGGTTTATTTTTTTTACCAGCGCAGCATTCATAAAACATCAGCATTTATGGTCATGATATTGGTGAATAGCTTTATAAAAATACAACAAGCAATTGTCCCAGTAATACAATATTTGAACCGATTTTTCGAAGCAAGAACCGGTATACGGGTAATGCTAAAAAGGGCAAACAGGGTATCAGCCAGTTCTCTTCTAGCTGGGGTATCACATACAAAGATAAAAGTAAGTAGTAAATGGCTGGTATGATAAGGAAAGTGTTTTTTCGTATGAAATCTCTTTCTTTGTAACAGAAAAAAATAAAAAAAATAAGGGATATGAATTTTAAGAGCATGATATTTTTTATCCAATTGTTTATAATGGTCCATTTATGGTAAAACAGGCCTCCGTCAATATAGTATGGCAGTTCTAAAAATAGATATTGAACTATTTTTGTTGTCCAAACATTGGTATGTTGTTGTATGAATTGTACATAGCTAAGGTCAAGTTTGCCGGGATTTTCTTTCTTGAATTTGTTGAGTTCATCCATATCCACATGCCATTTGTTTTCGCGATGGTTGGGATTATACACAGCATAGTATATATTTATTTCATCCCACGCAATAGCATTGGGTACTCGTTCTTTGCCATCATAAAGATGGTTTTTGTCTTCCAGCATTATTTCGCCATGTGCCTGGTAACCTGGTATGCGGGATGCCCCGAAAAAGCAGGAGAAAACACCAATAAACAATATCATCTGTATTATTCTTTGTTTTAAAACAAAAGTTTTATTAAAGAATAAATATGCCAGTATGGCTGGTATGAAAAAAACAGCAATCGGTTTAATGATAAAAGCTGTAAATACCAATAGCCCGGTCACAGCAATTGACTTATAATTTATCCGGCTTATTAATATAAATAAAGCAATAAAAATAACCAGCGCATGCGGCATGTCGGGCAATGCCCTCCATATAAAACCACGGCTGTTATAAGCGAAAAAGACCATCCCTAAATAGCATGTTTCAATAGAAATATCTTTAAAATGCATTAATATTTTCAAAAGCATAAAGCAACACCCCAGATAACAACTTGCCGAAAATAATTTCATGATAACAAAAGGACTGGCATGGATTATTTTAGACAGGACAAATATAATTTCTGTAAACCCGAAGGAGGAACCCTGCGACACTGACTCGTAAAGGCCGTAATGCAAAAAGTAGTCCATCTCTCCAAGGTAATACGGTTCATCGCCTGTCATTGCCGCATGTAAAGGATGGGTTGTCAATGAAACAAGCATAATGGCCACTAAGGTCACCCAAGCAAAAAAATTAAAATAGCCGAGAGGTAGTTGCAGGAATAAATATTTCTTTAACCCGGTATTATTCATAAAGAATTTAAGGTTTTGGCTTCTTACTTTTCACTACGGATTAAGTTTCCCAGTCTTATAATCCAACAGCAGCTTCAACGTTTGTTTCATTGTTTTTTGCACATTCATTTTGCTTTCACCCTGTTTCAGGTCATAGCGCAGTATCATGGGCACCTCGTTCATAGTGGCGCTCTGGCTCGCCACCTTCAGCAGCACTTCCACCATACATCCGAAACCCTTTTGTGTAATGAACTTATCTCCGTAAAAAGCTATTGTTTTGTTTAGCATATCCACCCGGTAAGCCCTGAACCCACACGTATAGTCCTTGATCCCCTCAAACCCCACCAAAACCCTGAACAAAAATCCCGCAGCCCAGCTAAAGAACTTCCTCGATCTTTTCAATCCCTTTATCCGTGCCCCCGGCTGATACCTTGATGCGATCACCAGGTCACTGCCCTCGGCTATCTGCAGCGCCATGCGTTGTATCAGGAAGGGTGTCTGGCTGTCATCCGCGTCCATTGTCACCACTATATCCGTATCCTTCAGTCCCTCTACCGCCTTGCGCATACCCTTGTTTATCGCGCCTGCCAGGCCTCCATTAGGCTGTATATCCAGCACGTCTACCTTTATATCTCCCCTGAAGTTTTTGGCTATTTCCAGCGTCCGGTCCTTGCTCCCGTCATTCACTACCAGTACACTCGCATCCCAACGGTATAGATTATACGCATCATTTATCCGCTGCAGCAGTGGTGGTAACGATTCCTCCTCATTATATGCCGGTAATACTATCCTTATATGCATATGCCTCGCTGCAAGTTTTAGATATTAATATATTTACTTTGATACCTGGTTTCGCAGGCTAAAGTAAACTATTTATTGCGCATTTTAATTAGAAATTATGCACTTAGCGGCAAACTTAAATTACCTTCATAGTGTCGATCATAAAAACTCACCTCATGAAAATTACATTCCACGGTGCCGCCAGAACAGTAACAGGCTCTAAGCATATGCTCCACATCAACCCCGATAAAAATGTGCTCCTTGATTGTGGCATGTTCCAGGGTCTTGGCAAAGAAACACTTACCCTCAACAGCAACTTTGGTTTCGATGCTAAGGATATTGCTTATGTTATAATTTCCCATGCCCACATCGACCATATAGGCTTGCTCCCGAAACTGGTAAAAGACGGCTATAGCGGCAAAATATTCATGACCCCGCAAACCGCCGAACTTGCAAAGATCATGCTCCTCGACTCTGCACATATCCAGGAAAGCGATGTAGAGCACATCAACAAGATCCATGAAAAACAAGGCCGGGAGCAGGTCGTTGCATTATACACAGAAGAAGACGCCAACAATGTTTTCCCAATGATACAGCAGGTTCCCTTCGATGAGCCATATAAAATAGATGATGAAGTAGAGCTGTTGTATAAAGACTGCGGCCACATACTCGGTGCCGCCTCAGTAAATCTTAAAATAAAAGAGAATGGCAAATTGATACGCCTCACTTTCAGCGGAGATGTTGGCCGTTTCAACGATCTTATCCTCCGCAATCCCGAGCCATTCCCGCAGGCGGATTATATTATTATCGAGTCTACTTACGGAGATAAGTTGCACGATAAAGTTACCCCCGCAGCTGATAAACTGCTTGGGTTCATAACCGAAACCTGTCATAAAAAAGGAGGCAAACTTATTATCCCCGCATTCAGCGTTGGCCGCACCCAGGAGATATTATACCTCCTCAATCAGCTTGATGAGCAAAAACGCCTGCCTCCATTAGATTATTATGTAGATAGCCCACTCTCTATAGAAACAACCGAGATAGTAAAACATCATCCTGAATGTTTTAAAGATACTGTCCAGGCAGAACTGAAAAAAGATAAAGATATATTTGCCTTCCCCGGCCTGGTATATACCCGTACTGCAGAAGAATCTATCAAACTGAATGAAATAAAAGGCCCCTGTGTTATTATATCCGCATCAGGCATGGCTGAAGCGGGTAGGGTAAAGCACCACATTGCCCATAATATTGACAACAATAAAAACACCATCCTCATAGTTGGCTACTGCGAACCACATTCATTGGGCGGCATGCTCCGCAGCGGTGCAAAACACGTTACCATATATGGTGAGCCACATGATGTAAAAGCGGAAGTAGGTGTCATTCAAAGCCTCAGCGCTCATGGCGATTATAACGACCTTAGCCAGTGGCTCGGTTGCCAGGATGTAAAGCAGATACGCCAGTTGTTCCTTGTTCACGGTGAGTATGAGGTACAACAGAACTTCCGTGAAAAGCTATTGAAAAAAGGATTTACCGATATTGAGATACCATATATGCACCAAACAATAGGGTTGGGAGAATAACCCCAACCCTATTGTTTGAAATTTATTAAAATCTCTTTGAAAATTAGAATTGACAGTTTGAATTTTAGACGTTTACTTATTATCCTCAACCACCCTAAATCCCAGCGAATTGGTTTTGGTATTAGGTAAGTAAGCCGCCCTGCGTGTCACGCTGATCTCGTCTTTGTTGCTCGCCCACGATCCGCCACGCACCACATGCGATTTTCCGCCGTTCGGACCTTTGGGATTTTCTACAGTGTTTTTGCTGCCATAAGTCCCGGCATAAAAATCACTGCACCACTCCTCCGCATTTCCTGACATATCATAGATGCCCAGGTCGTTTGCTTTCTTACGGCCTATCGGGTGCACGTGGTCTTCCGAGTTGCGGTCAAACCAGGCCACTGTTTGTGGGGCATTTTTCTTTCCGCTGTATTTGTCTCCTGTAGTTTCTTTTTCAGGCACTCGTTCGTTGTTGTTAGTGATAAGTAATTCGTTCACACCACCACGCGCCACTATATCGCGCTTCCTGGTCAGGTGCTCGTTGTTGCCGCCACGTGCGGCATATTCCCATTCTGCTTCAGTAGGCAGGCGGTAATGTTTGGTGCCGGTGCTATTGAGTTTTGCCAGGTAGGCTTGTATGTCATCCCAGCTCACATTAGTTACCGGGCATTCAGCGCAGTCATACATAGATGGGTTGTTGCCCATTACAGCTTTCCACTGTGCCTGTGTCACTTCATACGCGCCTATGCTATAGTCGCTGAGTGTTACGGTATGTGCCGGTTTCCTGTCCGTCCCGTCTTCATCGGTGCCAAGATCAAAACTTCCTCCTGACACTTTTACAGTAACTATCTGCAACGGGTCTTGGTTTGGTACTTTGTTGATCTTTCTCTGAGCTATAGCAGGCTGTAAAAAAAGAAGCATCAATAAGGAGGTCAAAGTTTGTTTCATATTTTTTGTATTTGGTCTGAAATAGAACTTATAAAGTTAGTATATAAAGTATTGTTTAATAGCCTTGTTTATCCTGTCAATGACTCAATGGTTACTGCTCATTTTTTTCTTAATTCATTTGCACCACTTTAGTTGGTTCCATACTCGCATTCCGAATAGCGATGTTTTGCGCCACTTTCTTGGCCAGGTTGATAAAGGCATTCTTTGCTATAGGTTCATCATCCACTACAGCAGGTGTGCCACTATCGCCACCTTCCCTTATTCCTTGCACCAACGGTATTTCACCCAGGAATGGCAGGTCAAATTGCTCCGCCATTTTCCGCGCACCTCCCTGTCCAAAAATATAATATTTATTTTCAGGAAGTTCCTGCGGCGTAAAATAAGCCATATTTTCAACAATTCCGAGTATCGGTACATTGATCTGCGGTTGTTTGAACATCATAATGGCTTTGCGGGCATCTGCGGCAGCCACCGCCTGTGGTGTGGATACGATGAGCGCACCCGTTACCGGCACGGTTTGTACCATGGTCAGGTGCACATCTCCGGTGCCCGGCGGCAGGTCTATGACCAGGTAGTCCAGGTTGCCCCAATACACATCTGAAATAAATTGCTTTAATGCCGAGCTGGCCATTGGCCCGCGCCAAATTATAGCTTGTTTCTCATCTACCAGCAGCCCTATCGAAATGGCCTTAATACCATAACGCTCTATTGGCACGATCATGCCCTTGCCATCAATATCGGTCATTTTAGGCCGCTCATCCCTTATCCCCAGCATTATGGGTATTGATGGCCCGTAAATATCCGCATCCAGTAGCCCCACCGATGCCCCTTCCTGCGCCAGGCCTATAGCCAGGTTCACCGCCACTGTAGATTTCCCCACACCACCTTTACCAGATGCAACCATAATAATGTTCTTCACTCCCGGCAATATCGATTTATTGTCCTTCCTGTTATTCGTCACGTTCGATGTAAGGTTTACTTTAACCGCTGCTTCTTTATCTACTAGTATATGAATAGCATTAATGCAGGCCTTTTCTATCATCTCTTTTAGTGGGCATGCTGGTGTCGTCAGTATTACAGTAAACGAAACATTTTTGCCATCTATCTCTATGTCTTTCAACATATTAAGAGTCACAAGGTCTTTCCCGAGATCTGGCTCCTGTACCTGGCTTAAAGCTTCTATTACCGCTTCTTTTGTTATCATATAAACCTTTGTTAAAGTATGTTGTTCAATACACAAAAGTAAGCTAAACAAGTTTACTTTGTAACAGTTTAGCTTACTGGTTATCAACTAAAAATTAGTGGTTCAGGATTAAGTTTGTGATCAGCGTATTTTCCGGTTGTGCTGATTTGAAGATTCGGTTTTTATTTAAAACGATATAACTTTGCATTGCATGAAGTTGAAATTTTTTCCATACTGTTTTATGCTGTTTTCTTGTCTGTGTTTTGGAGTTCATTCCTTTGCACAAACTAGCCTCGATAACATAATTCAGATTGATGGCGTTACCATGACAGCCGATAGCCTTCGCGCAGTGCCTGAGGTAACTATTGTGGTTAAAAATAAGAATCGAGGCGTGGAATCTGAATATTCCGGGGTGTTTTCTTTGGTTTGCTATAAAGGCGACACATTGCAATTTTCATGCATAGGTTTTCGGCCAAAAGAATTTGTGGTCCCTAAAAACCTGGTAGGTGAGTATTATTCTTTGATACAATTAATGGTACAGGATACTTTTTATCTTCCTGAGACCATAATACGACCTATGTTGTCAAGGGAGCAACTTGCGTATGCATTTTTATACTGGCGCATACCAAACGACAAGTATGAGATAGCCCGCCGCAATACCGATGCTTATGTGTTGCGTGCGCTTGCCTATACTTTGCCTCGTGATGGCCGTGAATCGCAGGCCCGCCTCATGCAGCAGCAGGCGCGGGAAGCTGTTTATTATGGCCAGCAGCCTCCTATGAATATTTTCAACCCATTGGCTTGGGGAGAATTCTTTGATGCCTGGAAAAGAGGTGATTTCCGCAACAGCAACAACCCATACAGCCCCAATTACTATAACAATAATAGCAACAATTAATAGTTGTAGTCTACAGTTAGGAGTAAGGGATTTGGATTGAAATGCATAAACTATAGGAATATTACAACTTAATCTCAATTACAAATACCCAATCCCTGATTCCCTCCTTTGTGCATATGTGAATAACAAAGTATTTCACAGGTATCAGAAAGGTGTACATTGTCAAAAAAACGAATGTACTTTCTCCAACGCAGAATTATTATTTCCATTGCTTGCTCATTTTTTCTGATTATTATAGCATGCAACAGCACTACCAGCGCAAAAAAGAAACAACCACGGTTGCCAATTGCAACTACGGGTGATACAGCCACTAAAGCAACACCTGTAAAACCGGAACCACCAAAGTTAGCCCCGCTGGACACTAACCTATACAAGGCTTGTGCCTTGCGCCTTGCTCACGATTCCGCTTCTGCAAAATGGCCGGTAAAAGACCATTTCCCATTAGCAGGTGCATTATTACCATTCAACCGCATAATTGCGTACTACGGCAATTTCTATTCTACCCATATGGGTGTACTGGGCGAGTATCCACCTGATGAAATGCTTAAGCGCCTGATGGTTGAAGTAAAGAAGTGGGAAAAGGCCGATCCCAAAACGCCGGTCATCCCGGCCATACACTATATCGCTGTAACAGCACAGGGCAGCCCCGGGAAAGGCGGCAAATACATTTTGCGCATGCCCTTCACGCAAATAGATAAAGCGATAGACCTGGCCAAAAAAGTGAATGGCGTGGTATTCCTTGACGTGCAGGTAGGGTGGAGCGATGTGCATACAGAAATACCTATGCTGGAGCAATACCTTAAAATGCCTAATGTGCACCTCGCAATAGACCCCGAATTTTCCATGAAGACAAAACGTAAACCCGGCACCATCATAGGTACTTTTGATGCCGCTGATGTTAACTATGTTTCAGGATACCTTGCAAAACTGGTTAAAGAAAACAACCTGCCTCCAAAGATACTTGTAGTTCACCGCTTCACTATGGATATGGTGACCAATTACAAACAGATCACACTGAGGCCTGAAGTGCAAACAGTGATGGATATGGACGGATGGGGATTCCCGGCAAAAAAAGTAAACTCATACAAACTTGCTGAGGTAAACCAACCGGTACAATTCACCGGCTTTAAATTGTTCTATAAAAATGATATACTTCCGCCATCCACAAAGATGATGACGCCCGAAGATGTGCTGAAGCTATACCCTAAGCCTATTTATATACAGTACCAATAAATGTATACAAATGAAGACTGCTAACTGCCAACTGTTAACTGCCATTCTTTTATTGCTCCTGGCATTTACGTCCTGCAATACAAAGCAGGCCGTTGATCTGATTTTGCACAATGGCAAAGTATACACTGTTGACAGTGCATTTCATATAGCAGAAGCCTTTGCCGTAAAAGATGGTAAGATAATAGCTGTTGGTAAGAATGAGGATATACTAAAGTCTTATTCGGCTGATAGTATGGTGGATGCTCACGGCAAGGCTGTATATCCCGGCTTTATTGATGCGCACGCTCATTTTGTGGGTTATGGCCGTTCTTTGTTTGAGGTCAATCTGTATGATTGTGCTAATTGGGATGAGGCCATCAGCCGCATAAAAGCTTTTGTAAAAGATCATCCTTCCGAAAACTGGATACGTGGCAGGGGCTGGGACCAGAATAAATTCCCCGCACATGCTTATCCTGATAATAAAACACTTAATGAACTCTTTCCCAATAAGCCTGTTTTGTTTGAGCGCATAGACGGTCATGCTGCAATAGCTAATGCCAAAGCCCTGGAACTGGCGCACATCACACCCGGCCAAAAAATAGATGGCGGCGAAATAGAAACAAAAGACGGCAAGCTCACCGGCCTGCTGATAGATAATGCAGTGGACCTCGTAAACAAAGTTATCCCAACTGCTACAAAAGCTGATTATGAAAAATGGTTGTTGGCAGCGCAGAAAAATTGTTTTGCACAAGGCCTCACCACCATCACCGATTGCGGGCTTATGTATAATGATATCGCCGAGATAGATTCACTGCAGCAGGAAGGTAAGCTGCAAATGCGCTTGTATGTACTGCTCAGTGATGATACGGCCAATTTTAACCGATACCTGCCCAAAGGCCCATACAAAACAGACCGCCTGTATGTAAAAGGCATCAAAGCCTATGCCGATGGTGCACTGGGCAGCAGGGGCGCCTGCCTGCTGGCACCCTATAATGACAAACCGGGTTCATCAGGTTTTCTCCTCAATAGCCTTGGTCATTATGATTCACTTGCCAAAATGATCGCTGCCACCGACTTCCAGTTATGCACCCATGCCATAGGCGATAGCGGCAACAGGATGATACTTACAGTCTATAACAAATACCTCAAAGGCAAAAACGACAGGCGCTGGCGTGTGGAACATGCACAGGTAATTAATCAAAATGATTTTGACCTCTTTGGTAAAACATCCGTTATCCCATCAGTACAGCCCACGCATGCCACCAGCGATATGTATTGGGCTGCAGACCGAATAGGTACAGAGCGCCTGAAAGGAGCTTATGCCTATAAACAATTATTGCAGCAAAATGGCTGGCTGCCGCTCGGCACCGATTTCCCGGTAGAAGATATCTCACCCATAAAAACATTCTTTGCCGCGGTATTCCGCAAAGATGCTAAGGGATTTCCTAAAGATGGTTTTCAAATGGAGAATGCATTGACCCGGGAGCAAACAATAAGAGGCGAGACCATCTGGGCTGCGAAAGCCGATTTTATGGAGCATGAAGTGGGCAGCATAGAAGCCGGTAAGAAAGCTGATTTTATTATCCTTGATAAAGACCTCATGCAGGCGCCGGAAAGTGAGATATTGGGTACAAAGGTAGTTGCGACTTATTGTGGTGGGAAGAAGGTGTATTAATCAGAAAAATTAAAAATCGTCTTATCTTTGATAGATAAAATAGAAGGAATGACTGCTACTTCCGTAAAAATCGACAATAAAAAATATAGGATAATTCCCGAAGAAGATTATTTGGCTTTGATCAGGGATATTAATGATTTGAAAAAAGTGTTCAAACGTCGCTCAGAAACAGGGATTGAGGCACATGCTTTTTTTGAAACTATTGCAAAGAAAAAGTCAAAATCTGTCCTGTGAAATATACTGTAATTATCAAGAAAACAGCACAGAAACAAATACTGAAGCTTCCGAAGAGCTACTTTGAAAAAGTCAGAAAAGTGATTCTTTCTCTCGAAAATACTCCAAGACCTCATGGATGTATTAAGCTCACTGGTTCTGAAAATGTTTACCGTATTAGAGTTGGCACTTATCGCATAGTATATTCAATTGAAGATAAGATGTTGACTATATTCATTTTTGATGTTGATGACAGGAAGGATGTTTATAGATAATATTATAAGCAGCTAATGTATGGTTCTGATTTTTCAACTGTAACAATGTCTACGCAAGCTCCTTAAAATGATATATTGAGTGCCAAAGTTGTTTAGACTTATAGTGGTGGGAAGAAGGTGTATTAAGATGAGTATATACTTTTACATCAGTTTGCTATATCTTACAACTGCATGAGATACTTATTCTTTTTCTCTTTACTTATGCACTGTGCAAATTGTTTTGCACAAGGGAGTTCGCATGGTGCATCTTCAAATAAGGTCTTTACGCCACGGGAGCATATAATTTTTGAAGATGATTTTAGTTACGATTCATTGGGCCATGCGCCTCATAAATGGAAGAGGTTGATTAATTACAAAGTTCGGGGCACTAAGACGCATGCGATCGTAAGGCAAGAAGGAGCGGATAACGTGTTAAGTACAGATGGCATCACATACGTTAAGCCTATATTGCAGGGAGCGCTTACAGACAGCTTCACCGTTGAATGTGACTTTATGCTCAAAGACAAAGAAGACTATCTTGGCCTCGCGTTTCGCTTGGGCAAATCAGACAAGAATATTATAGATACTGATTTTTACCAGTTTTTTTTTTTTTATGACCAGGACCATTATCGTGTTTTCCATGGCATTGTTGATGTGCCCTTCCGTGATTTGGACTCTTATAAGTTCGGGCCACCGGTTGTGTTTTCCTTTAACCACTGGTATCATCTGGGTTTTTCATATAATCATCGCCATATCACCTGTTATCTTGATAGCACACTTGTTTTAGACATTCCGGACGGCGGTTTTCAACCGTATGGTCTTTCCATCCGGCTGGACAGCAACGCGATTTGTAAGAACGTTGTAATTGCGAATGGCAAACTGCTCGATTTTACCAGGTTGATCAGAGAGAAGAAATTTGTTACTCATGCTATAATATTTGAGTACAATAAAGCAGATATCAGGGTAGATAGTGATCCGTTTCTGGCACAGCTTGCCGGATGGCTGCTAAAGAATCCCGCTATCAGCATTGAAATCGATGGCCATACGGATAGCATTGGCGGCGCTGCTTCAAATCTGGATTTATCCGTTAAGCGTGCAGAAGAAGTAAAGAAGCAATTAGTGACAAAAGGCCTTCCCGCTGCCAGGTTAACAACGAAAGGACTCGGTTCAACCATGCCCTTAAGATCAAATCAAACAGAAGAAGGTAGATCCGAAAACAGGCGGGTTGAATTTATTTTAGTAGAGAAATAGTATGGCAATCGGAATATACAGAATGAAACAACTGGTCATTTCATAACAACAACTTTTTCATTTTTAATGATCCCGGTATTATTTTGTACTATTAGCATGTATAATCCTTCACTCCAATAAGTGGTATTTATTTCAACTTTACTTTTTTGACCACTTGGTTTTGTTTTTAAGATACAACTACCATTAATATCGTAAACAGAAATAGTTGTGTTGTCATCAAATTGCTCATCGGTTGTAATATATATATGATCAAACGATGGGTTTGGAGAAATAGTAATATCGGGAGTTGGTTTTTTTATATTGTTTGTAGATAAAAACATATCACATCCCGTTATATTGTTAAAAGTACTATCATAAAAACAGGAAGTTCCATACTTAGAGCATGAGTTTATTGGTGCTGTTATGCCAGGACGTAAACCATTTTCATAAAAACAAATTAGGCTTTCGCCGTATTCAAAACATCCACCGAAATAACTGGGGAAAACAGGGTCGTTCGTACATCCCACTCCTTCTAAGACAGTATAACTGCGATCGCTGCCTAATGTCTTGTTTTGGAAATTAAGAATTTTATAGTAGCTACCGTTATATAATACTGAATCAATGCTGGTAACCGTATCAGTATATATTGCCGGATAAACTGAATAGCTGATAGAATCTCCAACATTAAGGTTGTAATTGTATAGGATATACTCTGCCGAATCTGTTGGGTTAAAGTAGTAAACCATACCGGCAATTGTGTCTTCTCTGATTAAATAGTTCAATTGGGTGCCTACATCAGCTAAACCACAATAACATGAGCTATGATATCCGGAATAAACAGACCACATACTGTGCATTGACTTATAAGTTATGCCATATACAACTGTATCGGTATAATAGCTGAAGCTATTCTGAAAGGAACAACCATCACCATTGATAGACAGTGTTGTCCACTGATTAGTACTATTAGTAAATCGGATTTTCTGTGCATTAGCACTTATTGCTAATGATATAAACAAAATAGTAAGAAAGGATTTCATAGGGTGTTTTTTATAAAGTTAATATATTTTATTAAATAAATACTATAAAGGTCTGCCTTTTCCATAAGCATGAAATGATAATTATCATTCCGCTTATATCAATATTCCTTTTTACTTTTACCCCATGCAGTTCCATCCGCAATTAGCCTTTGAGTCCCATGCCGCACAGAATGCATATCAGTCTGATGCGCTGAAAAATCTATTGGGATATTTGCAGGCTAATTCGCCGTTTTATAAAAAATTATTTGCACAGCATCACATCAACATACACAACATCAGGTCGCTTCACGACTTGTCTTTCCTGCCCACCACATCCAAGAGCGATGTGCAGGGGCACAACTGGGATTTTCTTTGTGTGCCTGATAAGCAGGTAAAAGAATATACAGCTACTTCCGGCACCATGGGCAAGCCCGTGGAGATAGCGCTTACAGAGCATGACTTGCAGCGCCTTGCATATAATGAGCACCAATCCTTTGTTTGCGCAGATGGGAAAGCAGATGATATTTACCAGCTCATGCTCACCCTCGACCGCCAGTTTATGGCCGGGATGGCTTATTATATGGGTATCCGCCGGTTAGGGGCTACCTTAGTCCGCACGGGTCCCGGGCTTCCTTCCATGCAGTGGGATACAATAAACCGTTTACAACCCACCAGCCTTGTTGCAGTACCCTCATTCCTGCTCAAACTCATTGAGTATGCCCGGGAAAATAAAATTGACCTTCGTAATGCTCCTGTGCAAAAAGCCATTTGTATAGGTGAGAGCCTGCGTGACGCTGATTTTGAACTTAACGCCCTTGGGCAGAAAATATATAACGATTGGCCACTGAAATTATACAGTACCTATGCATCCACCGAGATGCAAACAGCCTTTACCGAATGTGGTGCAGGCATGGGCTGCCATCATCAGCCCGACCTTATCATTCTTGAGATACTCAATGAGCATGGCGATTCACTTAAAGCAGGTGAATACGGAGAGGTCACCATCACCACCATTGGCGTGGAAGGTATGCCCCTGCTTCGTTATCGTACCGGTGATATTTGTACCTTTTACGATTCCCCTTGCAGTTGCGGGCGTAATACCCGCAGGCTCAGCCCTGTATTAGGCCGTACGCAACAAATGATCAAGTATAAAGGCACCACAATATACCCTCCTGCAATATTTGATATACTCAACAATATCGCTTTCATTAAAGAGTATGTGGTTGAAGTATTCACTAACGATTTATTGCTTGATGAAATACGACTGCACATTAATACCGCATTGCCCATAGATCAGTGTGAAACAAAGCTTCGCCCCATGTTACAATCCCGCTTGCGCGTTATGCCCTTATTACAATTCCATTCCGCAGCTGCGATACAGCAAATGCAGTTCCCTGTCAATAGCCGTAAACAGGTAAAATTCATCGATAACCGGGAAACACCGTAAAGAGAAATAATCTGGGTAAGCATTTTTGCTTTTGAATAAAGATTTAAGCATTATTATAACTAAATAGAGCACTGAGTTGAAAAAGGACTGAACGCTAAATGGCCTTGATCATAGCACTCCCCTTTAGGGGCAGGGGGTTTTTTCGCTTTTTTTCTCTATTTTCACGCCCCAAGTTCAAGAACTATGCAACACATTATTGATATTTTAAAAACCTTATTGGCTGATCCTGACAAATTGATGAAATTCATTCAGGATCATTATGGCCTGTACATGGTGATGTTTATCATCTTCGCCGAGACAGGTTTGTTTGTCGGGTTCTTTCTTCCCGGCGATTCATTATTGTTTATCACTGGTATACTTATCGCAAATTCACCTGCTCCATTTGCCAACGAATTTGTTGACCTCATTTACTGGATTGTATTGATTAGCACCTCTGCTATTATAGGCAATATGCTTGGTTATTGGTTTGGCCGCGAAACCGGTCATTTGTGGTTCGAAAAAAGAGATACCTGGTTATTTAAACAAAAGCACCTGAAGCAAGCTCACGATTTTTATGAGAAGAAGGGTAGCCTCGCTATTATCTTAGGCAGGTTTCTCCCTATAGTGCGCACCTTTGCTCCTCTTGTTGCAGGTATCGTAGATATGAGTAAAAAGAAATTTATCTCTTATAGTATCATCGGCGCATTTGCATGGGTGGTCAGTATGATCATGGCCGGGTTCCTTTTAGGTCACAACACTTTTGTAAAACATAACATTGATAAGATTACTATAGCCTTAATAATAGTAACCACCGGCCCGGTACTTTTCAAGATGTTCTTTGGTAAGAAACCGGTTACAGGCCAATAGTTAGGTAATACATCATGTATGCAGCAAAATAAGTCCATTGGCCTTTTCAGTATCCCGGTTATTGTAGCCGCTCTTGGCTATTTTGTTGATATTTATGACCTTCTTTTATTCAGTATTATCCGTGTCAAGAGCCTGAAAGGCATTGGCCTTACTGATGCCTTATGTGATACAGAAGGTAAGTTTATCATCAGCATCCAGATGTATGGGTTGCTTTTAGGCGGTATACTTTGGGGTGTGCTGGGTGATAAAAAAGGCAGGTTAAGTGTATTGTTTGGCTCCATCATTCTTTATTCGCTGGCTAATATTGCCAATGGTTTCGTGCAAACCGTTGATCAGTATGCGCTCGCCCGTTTCATTGCAGGTATTGGCCTGGCCGGTGAGCTCGGTGCAGGTATTACCCTCGTCAGCGAATTGATCTCAAAAGAAAAACGAGGGAAGGCTACATCTATTGTTGCCGGGGTTGGCCTCACTGGCGCTATTGCTGCATACTTCGTAGCCCATTCGTTCGACTGGCGCATTTGCTACTACGTAGGCGGAGGGCTAGGCCTGTGTTTACTATTGTTGCGTATCAGTGTTTTTGAATCAGGTATGTACCACAGCATCCGTAATACAAAAGTGCAAAAAGGTAACTTCTTTATGTTCTTTACAAATGGTAAACGCTTCAAAAAGTATATGCTTGCTATTTTTATTGGCTTGCCCACTTGGTATGTCATTGGTATTCTGATTACTTTCTCTAAAGAGTTTGGTGAGCATTTTGGTATAAATGGGGTAGTTGATTCCGGCAAAGCGGTCATGCTGGCTTATGTTGCCATCTCTATTGGCGACTTGCTTATTGGTTTTATCAGCAACTGGCTTAAAAGCCGCAAGAAAGCGCTCTTTATTTTTTATGCCATTACCATCTTTAGTATTGTGCTGTTTTTCTATCAGGCTAATGGCACGGTCAGCGAAATGTACGCCATATGCATGCTCATGGGTTTTGGCACAGGTTTCTGGGCTTTGTTTGTCACCATGGCTGCCGAGCATTTCGGTACTAACTTACGTGCCACTGCTGCCACTACAGTGCCCAATATGGTGCGAGGGTCGCTTCCGCTCATCATTATTTTGTTCAAAAGCCTTAATCCCGGTTTCGGATATATCACAGCCGCTGCCATTACAGGTGCTATAGTAATGATAATAAGCACTGCCGCCGTTTTTATGACAGACGAAACTTTTGGTAAAGATCTTGATTTTATTGAGGAGTGATCATAGTCATCAATCCTTATTAGGAATGAAAGTGTGGTTCGTTATCTTCCGGGTTATTTCATCAAGTTTGGCTGTCGCCTCTTTTAGGTTTTCAAATAATTCCTTGTTAGCCGGGTCGGCGAAATCATCTGTATTAAAAAGTTGTAGCAGCCCTTGTATATTAGCTACCGGCCCGCGCACTTCGTGGCTTTGTATCCAGGCTATTTCCCTCAGCCGCGTATTTTGCTGTTCAATCATTTCCAGGTGATTATGCTGCTCGGTAATATCAACGAAATATACTGTAAGCCCTTCTTTGGTTGGGTAGGCGTTCACTGATGCCCAGATATTCAACGATGGGTATTTTTCTACGAAATGTACACTTACGTTGTCCTTTTTCGCCCGTGTATATTCTGAATAGAATTTTGATTGTTTGTCTTCCGGAAAAATGTCCCACACTGATTTTCCCAGTAGGTCTTCTTTCTTGTGTTTCAGAGTTCTTACTGTTTCCTTATTTACGTATGTGAATTTCCATTCGTTGTTCAGTGTGAAAAAACCATCGGTTATGCTTTGCAGTATATTTTCGGTTTCTTTTGTTTTTTCAAGTAGCGCGTTTTCCGCTATTACTTTCTTGTCCACATTGATCGCGGAATTGATCCATGCATTCTTGCCTTCAAAAGAAGTGTTATGTGCATTGATGGTCACAAAGAATAGTGTCCCGTTTTTCTGCATGTGCCGCCATTGTCCCAGGTCCAGGTATAATTCATGCGGCTTGTCAAATGCTTTTTTGAAAGCTGCTACATTTTCTTTTGACCGTATATCTTCCAGTTTTAACGCTAAAAATTCATCCCTGGTATAACCATATTGTTCCAGTGCTGCCGTATTAACACTCAGAAATTTAAAAGTATCGCTGTCGAAGATATACATCGGCACAGGGCTCTCATTAAAAATGCGGGTATAATCGTTGGCTATTTTTTTACGTTCTATGGCATAGTGTATGGCTTTGCCCAGCATTTTCTGGTCAAAATCCCCCTTTACAAGATAATCCTGCGCCCCGTTTTGTATGGTTTTGATCGCAAAATCTATTTCATTCATCCCTGTCAGGACTATTATAGGTATGTAGCTGAATTTAGCATGCACTTTAGAGAAAGTATCTGCATAATCAGAATCGGGCAATGAGAGGTCGGTAATTACAAGTTGAAAATCATCTTGCTCCAGGTCTGTTACTTCCTGCATCATAGCACACCTCACAATTCCTTCCTTACTGTATCCGGCGCCCTTAAGCAATTGAGAGATCGACAGGAACGCAAAATCATCATCTTCGATAAGTAATATTTTATTCATGCTTTTTTTTATTTCATAGCTGTTATTCACAGGTGGGGTTTTTGAATAACATTGCCTAATTTTTTTTATTTTGAAATAGCTGCTGCAAAAGTACTGATAAAAAATGTATGTTAATAAATGTATATTTTATATTATTGGTACTATTCAATGCTGGTTAACATTTTTTTGATAACAATTAATTTTTTGTCAAATGTAATACCTTGTCATTGTTAGGTATCGTTATTAATCACCTCAATATTCATTAATGGTGTGTTGCTGTTATTATTCGGTTTTATTTATTTGCAAAGTTATTTCTATATCTTAATTTGTGTAATAAGCATAATGTTTACAATCGAAAATATTGTTGGCACGTTTCCCCGCTATGAATTATTTTGCAGTCCAAATAATAGGAGCAGGTAATTAATGGATGATAAGAATTTATTTGCCGGGGAAAGTTCGGTAATGATAAGCGATATGTACCAAAGCTGGTTTCTTGACTATGCCAGTTATGTGATACTCGAGCGGGCTGTACCTGCGGTGGAAGATGGACTTAAACCCGTGCAACGGCGCATTCTCCATGCCATGAAGGAAATGGACGATGGCCGTTTTAACAAGGTTGCCAATATCATTGGCCAGAGTATGCAGTATCATCCGCATGGCGACGCCTCTATTGGCGATGCTATTGTGGGCCTCGGTCAGAAAGACCTCATGATCGAGACTCAGGGAAACTGGGGCGATGCCCGTACCGGCGATAGTGCCGCTGCTCCCCGTTACATTGAGGCGCGCCTCTCGAAATTTGCCCTCGAAGTAGCATTTAACAACAAAACCACCGAATGGCAGCTCAGCTATGACGGCCGTAAGAACGAGCCGGTCACACTACCCATGAAGTTCCCGCTGTTACTTGCGCAGGGCACAGAGGGTATTGCTGTAGGCCTGAGTACTAAAATTCTCCCGCACAACTTTTGCGAGATCATAGATTGCGCCATTAAGCACCTCAAAGGCCGTAAGTTTGAGATATATCCCGATTTCATGACCGGCGGTATGATAGATGTGGGCAACTATAATGATGGCGCCCGTGGCGGCAAGGTGCGTGTTCGTGCACGTATCGAAGAAGTAGATAAAAAATCAATTGCCATTAAAGATGTGCCTTATGGTATCACCACTACCCAGCTGGTTGATAGCATCCTCAAGGCAAACGACAGCGGCAAGATCAAAATAAAAAGCGTTACCGATAATACAGCCAAAGACGTAGAATTACTCATCCAGCTGGCCCCCGGTGTGTCTACAAACCAGACCATCGACGCGCTCTACGCCTTTACCGATTGTGAGATATCCATTTCGCCAAACGCCTGTATCATCATAGCCGATAAGCCACACTTTGTAGGCGCAAGCGATCTGCTCAGGCACTCGGTCGACCTTACTAAAAAACTATTGCTTCGTGAGCTGGAGATCAAGCTCGGTGAGCTGGAAGAAGACTGGCATTACTCCTCGCTCGAAAAGATATTTATTGAGAAGCGCATCTATCGTGATATAGAAGAGCAAACTACCTGGGAAGGCGTGCTGAAGGCCATCGACGATGGTTTGAAGCCCTACAAGAAGAGGTTCCGCCGCGCAATTGTTCAGGATGATATAGTCCGTCTTACCGAAATACGCATCAAGCGTATATCCAAATATGATACCTTCAAAGCAGATGAGCACATCAAAGGTGTGGAAGCCGAAATTGCTGAGGTAAAAAACAATATTGCCAATCTCAACGATTATTCTATACGTTACTACGAGACCTTACTCAAAAAGTATGGAAAGGGTAAGGAGCGCAAAACCGAGATACGCCCATTTGAGAATATCAATGCCAACATCGTGGCCATGGCAAACACCAAGTTGTATGTCAACTACAAAGAAGGCTTCATTGGCACCGGCCTCAAAAAAGATGAATTTGCTTTCGATTGCTCTGATATTGATAACATCATTGTCTTTCGCAGGGATGGCAAAATGGTGGTCACAAAAGTGGCCGACAAAAATTTTGTGGGCAAAGACATCATTCACCTTGCCGTATTCCAGAAAAACGATGAACGCACCACCTACCATATGATGTATATGGACGGCAAGACAGGCATCACTTATGCCAAGCGCTTCAACGTCACCGGTATTACCCGCGATAAGGAATACGACCTTACCAAGGGTAACCCCGCCAGTAAGGTGCAGTATTTCTCTGTCAACCCTAATGGTGAGGCAGAGGTAGTTACTATCACGCTTTCGCCGGGCAGCAAGGCCCGCACTAAAGTGCTCGACTACTATTTCGAAGAAATGGAGATCAAGAGCCGTGGCGCCCAGGGCAACCAGGTAACCAAATACCCGGTAAAAAGTGTAAAATTCAAGGAGAAAGGCCGCTCCACGCTGTCAGCTCCACAGATATGGTATGATGATAGTGTAGGCAGGCTAAATAAAGATGGCCACGGTATGCTATTAGGCAGGTTCGATGAAAAAGACCGCATTATAGTATTCTATAAGGACGGCACTTACGAGATCACCGATTTCGACATCACCAACCGATATGATGCCGATAATGTGGTGCTGATAGAGAAGTTCCATCCCGAAAAGGTCATTTCAGCCATCTATTTTGATGCAAAAACAAAGCAATACAATGCAAAGCGCTTCATCATAGAAAGCCAGACGTTAAGGAGCAGGTATAGCTTTATTAAAGATGGCCCCGGCAACCGCCTCGAGCTGGTCACTACACAGCAGGAGCCGGTCGTGATCATCCGTAAAGGCAAGAAAAAGACCGAATGGAAGGAAGAAATGGTGTCGTTACACGAAACAATAGATATTACCGGCTGGAAAACGGTGGGTAGTTTCATTACCGGCGATGATATGAAAGAAATATCCCTGATTCCTGAAGTGGGAGAAGACCAGGGCGAAAAAGATGCGCCTACGCTGTTTTAGGTAAGGAGAAAATTTTATAAAAATTGTTACCTTCACAACCTGATAGATTTCGTAAAGCATAGTTGGTTCAGTAAGAGTTGTCATAATGAGAAAAATAGAGTTAGAAATTGTTGCCTTGTCGCATAGTATTACCCAGACACATTCTTATGCAGTGGTGCTGGGCGAGGTAAATGGCCTTCGCCGTTTACCCATTGTGATTGGTGGTTTTGAAGCGCAGGCTATTGCTGTGGCGCTGGAGCGTATGCAGCCCAGCCGCCCCCTCACACACGATCTCTTTGCCAATTTTATGACCACCTTCGGCATTGAGTTGTCCGAGGTCATTATATACAAACTCGAAGAAGGGATATTTTTTGCCAAGCTCGTTTGCATCCACGATTCCGAGACCATAGAAATAGATTCCCGCACTTCCGATGCACTCGCCATGGCAGTGCGCGCCAGTTGCAAAATATACACTTACGAAAATATCCTTGAGGTCGCAGGCCTCTATCTCGATCAGGCTGAAGGCACAGGCGAAACCTCTACCGAATCTAAAGCCACGCAGATCCCGGTTAGCAGCAATGCTGTCCCCGATACTGATATGAAGGGCATGAACCTCGAAGAGCTGGACCAGCTCCTCCAGAAGGTCCTCGACCAGGAAGACTACGTCCGTGCCATCCACATCCGCGACGAGATCAACAGCCGCAAAAAGAAAAAATAATAATGCAACTGCAATATTATTGTTGCGCAAGCATCGTCCATGACTTCATCCTGAGCCCCGCCGAAGGATGACAGTGTTGAGTTCTTTCCAATCGTTCAATTGACAAACGCGTTACAGTATTAAATAGCTACTACTCCTTCACCACCTTATTCACCGTCTTATTACCCATCCCATCTGTTACCTCCAATATATAGATCCCCGGTGCATAATTCTTTATAGAAAGTGTGTTACTACCCTGTGCTAAAACTCCGTGCTGTATACACTCACCCGTAACATCCAGCAGGCGATAGCTTGTGTTTTGCAAGATGCCAGTTATATACAATTCATCATTTGTAGGATTTGGGAACACTTGCACATTAGCCAGAGAAAGCGTGTTAATTCCCAATGGCGGAATCACAATGGTACTACAGAATGAATCGCTGCCACAGCTGTTATAAACGGTGACACATACTGTATATGTACCGGCCGCGGTATAAGTATATATGACTGTCATTCCCGTATCAGTAGCACTGCCATCTCCGAAATTCCATACTACGCTGTCTATGCCCACCGTTGCGCCTGTGTAAGTAAAGCCAATCGTTTGTGAACCAGTATCCGAGAAAGATGCAGTAGACGGAGCAAGGCATATTACCACTACAGTATTGCAAAACGTGTTGCTGCCACAGGTAGAGTATGCCGTTACGCATACTGTATATGTGCCGATAGCGGTATAAGTATGCAAGGTTGTAAGGCCGGTATCTATCGTGCCGTCCCCATAATTCCATTCTATGCTATCAACTCCAGTAGTAGTTCCGGTATAGCTAAAGGTCATGTTGGATGTGCCGGTAGTGGAGTAAGAAGCAGTGGGGGCGGTAACACAGGGAATAACAAAATCATTGCAAATCGAATCATCGCCACAGTCTGTATAAACGGTAACGCATGCCTGGAAAGTGCCAACCGCCGTGTAAGTATGTGTTGGGTTAGTAAGTGCACTTGTGCCACCATCACCAAAATTCCAGTGCAGACTATCTAAACCTGTTGTAGTGCCTGTGTAAGTAAAACCCACGGTACTTGTGCCTATGGATGTATAAGCAGCCACTGGCATACTTGTGCAACTGCATGCAACGCCATACTTCATGACAAAGAAATCAGTATTGCCGCCGACACTATAGTAGGCCGATATTGGGGGAGATCCAGCAAATATGCTGTCGGATACAAAGCCCCCTATGTATAAATTACCCACCTTGTCAGCGGCCGAAGCAAGGCCTTCATTATAAAAACCATCGCCATACATTTGCTGCATGGTTTGCGTATATCCAATCGAATCAACTATGATCAAATAAGGGCTATAGCCATATCCTGGCAGGGAGGAGAGCATATACCCTTCTTCGCTACGGGTGTATCCGGTAAATGTGCCGACAGCAGCTATTTTATTATTTGGAAGTGTTGTAACGGAAGTAAAGTAATTGACATCAGTACCTGGGATGCCGTCATAATGTTTTATCCACCCCACCGTTCCATTTGTATCCGTTGTCATGATAACCCCCATTTGACTGGACAAGGATGAATTGTAAACCGTGACACCGTTAAAGGTAAATAAAGTATTCCCGGCACCGCTAAAATATAGATGCTTATTTTTATCAATTGAGATTCCTGTAATTCCGTTTTGATTATAATATTGCCATAGTAAGTTTCTGCTTGCATCAAATGCTGCTGCAAAAAAAGTATCTGAACCTCCAGAGGCTCCCCCTTGTCCATATCCATACAATTTGTTTGTTGCCGGATCAATTACGACGCCTTGTAGGTTCCAATCTGAATCTAAATTTAAACGGGTTGCGCTAAGTAACATACCCGCTGGATTATAAGTTAAATCATATGTACCGAAAACACTGGTAACACCCGTCATTAAAGTTACGCCTGATTTCATATAACAAAAATAGTGGGCATTATTTGCGCCATCTATTGTGACTGGATCATATAAGGCACCTACACTTTCTGCTGCCGCAAGTGTATTAGGACCAACATAACGTATCCACCTGAAATGACCTGACGTATCTAATTGGATCAGACCGACAGTTAAATATTCTGATGCCGCTCCTGAAATTGCCGTATCATTACCGATATGAAGTGTCCCGGTAGGGTAATTCCCAGCTACATAAATATTGCCCAGGCTATCTGCCGTAATTCCAAAAGCGTCGCACACGTTAGTTGATGATGAAATAAGCTTAGCCCATCTCATATGCCCGTTACAGTTATAGCTTGTTATTAAAAGATTGTTTTCGGCTCCAGATGTAGTTCCCGAAAAAGTGTCTGCTGTGACAATAGTATAGCCAACTGTGCTAAGGACATATGCATTGCCGTTAGGATCAGTACACATAAATTTGACCTGTTCCCAGTCAGAACTGCCAAATGAGCTTAAATCAGCTGTAGTTCCGCCGCCAGTAACCCATTGGAACTGTTGCGCAACCGCAGTAGGAGGAACTGCACTCATGCTAATGAAAAGAGTAAAAAAGCATAGGTTTATCCGCATACAAAAACTTTTCATAGATTGGTGTTATTTAATAAAGATAAAGCATATCCATAAACCGCAACTTTTTTCTTCATGCTATTGCTTAAGGCAAAAACTATAAAAAGGTATATACACTATTCCATATCCCTCAATACACTTCCCGAACTTTACATTACACGCTCTCGGCGAAAATAAGCCTGCCTGCCGGTAGGCAGGCTCATTGATAAACTGGAAACAAAAAACTAAACTCATTAGGCTGCTTGGTTATAGTGAAAAAATCCCGAAGGGATGTCATTATTATAGAAACATGATTTAAATGATCACAAACCCCGAAGGGGTGGTATAATAAAACACAAATCGCCGGATGATACACTGGGACAAACCGTGCCACAATAGTGACAAAAACGAGACATTTTAGTGACATTTTTGAGACATTATTGAGTCATTTTAAACTATTAAACATTGATAATCAATAAATTAACTAAAAATAAAAATTTTCTGAAAAGATGTGACATTTTATTGGAATCATGTAAATCTTTTAATCATGTGAACCTGCCTGCCGGTAGGCAGGTCGTGGTTCAGACAAAAATCAACTATAAAATTTCACAAAACCGCCGGAACCCGCACCAATGTGATATTCCTGTTTTATAACACAAAAAAGATCAACATAGATCAACTGTAGATTTTAAAATAAAGAAAAATGAAAATGTATAACGCAATTTCAGCAGCCTGATTTCGTGACGCAAAACTACTCCCGGAACATGGTCCCGGTTATTACTGGCGGGGCCGGGGTTAAACTTACCCCCTCATATTTCATCAAACACAAGAGGAATGCGTAACTTTATATTCTGCGAAAAGCCTGTTTTATAAATAGTGTCATGAAAACATACGTGTTGATATTGTGGATGGTGATATTGGCAGCACAGGCACACGCGCAGCAACCACGCAAATGCGGACTGGAAGAGCTGCAAGCCGCCATGATAGCTAAAGATCCCACATGGGCCGCAAGGTTCAAAGCGCAAAAAGATGCTTTGCAGGGCATTGCTGATGACTATATCGCACAGAAAAAATCAGGGGCATTAGACAGGACTTCCGCAACAATTTCTCCTGTACCTGTAATTTTTCACATTGTGGTCGATTCTGCACAATACAAATCGCTCGGTGGCATCAACGGTATTGCCATTCGCTGCGATTCGCAGATTGCCGTACTAAACCGGGATTTTAATCATCAAAACCCCGATTCCACCAGGATACCATCTTCCTGGAAGCCATTATACGGCAACCCCGGCATACAATTCGGCCTCGCACAGGTAGACCCCAATGGGAACTGCACTCCCGGCTACGAGGTGCAGATCATCCCCGGCAATACAATCTATGATGCCGGATTTTCAAACATTGATTCTACCTTCCCCGAGGCCAAAACAGCGGGTACTGGCCTTCCCGCCTGGGATGTTACAAAATACTACAACGTTTGGTGCATTAATTTTTTAGGGGTTGCAGATGATTTATTGGGTCTTACAGTGCCATTAAGTTTTACAGGCAATGGTGGTTGGCCTGTAGATTGGGAAGGCGCATGTATCTTATACAAAACACTGGGCTGCACCGCGTGGGATAGTACTTCGCTCGTTGGCACAGGTGAGTGGTTCCCACCATTCAACCATGGCCGTACTCTCACACACGAAACAGGCCATATGTTCGAGATCTGGCACCCATGGGGAGACGACACCGCCCGTTGCCCGTGGAATCAAACCGGCACATCATGTACTCCCGGCATAGGCTCTGATGATGGGCTCAAGGATACCCCCCCTCAATCCACATGGACATATTATGCACCTGCCTATACCATTCCGGGAGGCACAATACCTGATTGTTGTGAGTTTGAAGAGACAATCAATATGCAACCCACAGGTATTGCCTGCCTTAGCTTTCTGGATTATACAAATGACAATGCAATGCACATGTTTACCTTGCAGCAGGCCGCAGCCATGGCTTCTATGGTGCTTGTGCCGCCCCAAAACATAGCCGGTGCAACCGGAAAAGGCGGCACTGTAGGCGAAAATTACGGCCTCACACAGCATCCCGAACTCCTTGCTTGCACCGGGCCTTCAATGGCAAATGTCCAGGTGAGCATATATCCTAACCCATCCACCGGAATAGTAAATATTTCTGTTACACCTTCATCCACTGTTATTAGTCAGATAGTAGTTATCAACATTTTAGGCCAGCAGGTGTTCAATATAAATAATCTGAATAATAATTATTATTTTATAGACCTGTCTGGAATGAGTGCGGGTATTTATTTCGTAAAATGTAACTTTGTCTCCGGAACTGTTACACGGAAAATTTTGATTCAATGATGGTGAGTACATTAGATCTTTCAGAAGTATTAAGACAATCAAATTTAGATAAGAACCTGCTTGCAATTGCAGATAAAGTACAAAATCACGAGCGCCTCTCGGAAGAAGAAGGCGTTCTTCTTTTTAAAAAAGGTGAACTCGGTTTTGTAGGTGCCCTCGCAAATTATATTGCAGGAGAGTTGCACCACGGCAAGGTATACTTCAATCGTAATTTTCATATTGAGCCCACAAATGTTTGTGTGTTCACCTGCAATTTTTGCTCTTACTCCCGCCAGTACAAGCACCGTGATGATGGTTGGGAACTCAGCATGGAGCAGATGCTCGACATTGTCCGTAAGTATGATGGGCAGCCGGTTACGGAGGTGCATATCGTTGGTGGCGTACATCCTAAAATGAACCTTGAGTTTTTCTGCGAATTGCTCAGCAGGATCCGTGCCCACCGCCCTGGCCTGCACATAAAGGGGTTCACTGCGGTAGAGCTTGATTATATGATCCGCAAGGCAAAACTGAGCCTCGAAGATGGCATGGCAAAACTTAAAGAAGCAGGCCTGCAATCAATGCCCGGCGGCGGTGCCGAAATATTTCATCCTGATGTGCGCAGCATTATTTGTGCAGATAAGGTAGATGCAGATGGTTGGCTGAGGATACACGAGATCGCCCACAACCTTGGCATGCATTCAAATGCTACAATGCTATATGGCCATATTGAGAAGTATGAGCATCGCATTGACCATATGAGCCGCCTGCGGCAGCTTCAGGATAAAACAGGTGGTTTCAATTGTTTCATTCCATTGAAATTCCGCAATAAGGACAACGATATGTCAAATGTCCCGGAGTCCACCATTGTAGAGGACCTCAGGCTCTTCGCAATCTCGCGTATTTTCATGGATAATTTCCGTAACCTCAAAGCCTATTGGCCCATGCTTGGCCGCCAGACAGCGCAGCTCACATTATCATTTGGTGTAAACGATCTTGATGGCACAATAGACGATACCACTAAGATATACTCCATGGCCGGCGCTGAAGAGCAAAGCCCGTCATTGAGCACTGAAGAACTTTGCGACTTGATTGACTCCATAGGCAGGATACCTGTTGAGCGCGATACATTGTATAATGAAATAAAGGTGTATAGTGAAGTTGCAGGTTGAGTATATAGTCACCTGGGAATGAACTGGAATGAAAAAGGAGCATTAAAAATGCTTAAGAAAAATAAGTTTTAACCGTGCCTGGATATTTCCTTATGTCCGAATAACCAATACAGTGGGCTGAAGCCGGTATAGCTCGTGATCCACAATGCCACAGCAATAACTAATAATGCAGTACCTATAATAGTGGGGACCACATGAACGAAATTAAGTATAACAAAAGTGAACGCTAATAAAAATCTGATTGTCCTGTCCGTATTCGCCATATTTGTTTTCATAAATCTGTTTCTTTTTGCAAAGGTGGGTTGTATGCCGGTTTTGAAATGTGATGGTTGTCAATTTTGCATATGATTTTGGTCAGGGAAATGTTAAAGCATTTTATATCTTTATATTATGAATCGTAAAGAATTAGTTGAAAATATTTTTAAGAAAAGATCTGTATTGTGTGTTGGCCTCGACACAGATCCTGCAAAAATACCCGCACATCTTTTAAATGATGAGGACCCGGTATTTGCATTCAATAAAGCTATTATAGATGCCACAAAAGATCATGCAGTTGCTTATAAAATAAATACCGCCTTTTACGAAGCGCAGGGGCTGAAAGGGTGGGTGAGCATGGAGCAAACACTCAACTACATTCCCAAAGATATATTCACCATAGCCGATGCCAAAAGAGGGGACATAGGCAATACTTCAGAGCAATACGCCCGTACTTTCTTTCACACTTATCCATTCGATAGTGTCACTGTAGCCCCATACATGGGGGCCGATAGTGTAAAGCCGTTTCTTGCATTCGAAGGTAAGTGGTCCATAGTCCTGGGACTAACCTCCAATGCAGGCAGCGCTGATTTCCAGTTACAGCAATGCGGCGATGAATTACTCTACCAAAAGGTACTGCGCACAGTAGCATCATGGGGCACTCCTGATAATATCATGTTTGTAATCGGTGCTACCCGCAAGGAGCAGCTACAGGAAGTCCGTGCACAATTGCCCGATCATTTTTTCCTGGTGCCCGGTGTGGGTGCACAAGGGGGCGATGTGGATACTGTATGCCGCAACGCGTTCAATAAAGATGCCGGGGTATTGATAAATGTATCACGCGGCATCATCTTTGCCGGCAGTGGCGCAGACTTCGCCCAAAAGGCAAATGAGGAAGCTAAAAAATATCAAAAGGAAATGGACGTATTTTTTTAAATCGCTGCACTGGCAGCTATCACTTTGAAAGAATGAACGAAGCCTTATTACAATTCATCTGGCAATATAGCCTGTACAAACCTTCCGGCCTGCAAACTGCCGGTGGTGAACCGCTAACGGTCATCTATCCCGGTAAACTGAACAGGGACGCGGGCCCTGATTTCCTGGAAGGGAAAGTGAAGATAGGCAACACAATACTTGTAGGCAATATAGAGTTGCACATAAAAAGCAGTGACTGGCTCCGGCATGGACATCAAAAGGATGCTGCTTATCAACACCTCATCCTGCATGTGGTTTTTGAAAATGATCTTGCCGGTGCTGCTGCAAATACCCCCGTACTGGAACTGAAAAATCATATCCCGGCTCACATCCCGGCGCACTATGCAGGGCTGATGCAAACCACTCAAAAATTACCCTGCGCCGGCCAGCATCAAAAAGTAAAAGACATTACCAAAGAAGCGTGGCTCAGCCGTTTGCTTGCCGAACGCTGGGAGCAAAAACTCGCCGACTGGAATGTATTGCTGGAAAATTCAGCCGATGACTGGCGCAACCTCCTTTACTGGCGCATGGCCGCAAATTTTGGTTTCAAAACAAACGCTGCACCTTTCCTTATGCTGGCACAGTCATTGCCGCTGAATATACCAACACGCCACAAGGATAACCTCTTACAACTGGAAGCCTTGTTTTTCGGTCAGGCAGGTATGCTCGAAGATGATTTTAAAGATGATTACCCACGTGAGCTGCAAAGAGAATACGACTATCTCCGCAAGAAGTACCAGATCAAACCCATAAAGTCCCATTTGTGGAAATTTCTCCGGATGCGCCCCGCCAATTTCCCTACCATACGCATAGCGCAGTTTGCGGCATTAGTGCATAAGTCCATCCATTTGTTTTCTCAGATCATTGAGACACATACAGTAAAAGAAATAGGGCCCCTGCTTGATGTTACCGCCAGTGATTATTGGAACACCCATTTTCAATTTGATGTTGCACAAACTCAGGTTTCACCCAAGTCTTTGGGCGCTGCATCAGTGCAGAATATCATTATCAACACGGTTGCACCCATCCAGTTCCTTTATGCCGCCCGCCAGGACACCAATAAACTTCAGGAGCGTTCATTACAACTCCTTGAAGCCGTACCTGCTGAGAAAAACAATATCACAAAACTATGGGCAGAGAACGACTGGCATGCCGCTAATGCTGCGCAATCGCAGGCTTTGATACAACTATACAATACCTATTGCAGTGCCAAACGTTGCTTGGAATGCAGTGTCGGGTTAAATATTATCCGCTCAGAGAAATAATGGATTTGGGGTTATGGCCAGTTAAAAACGATAGTTCTTTTACAGTCAGGATGAAGGCTTTTATGCACAGGACAGTTTTCAGCTATCTGTTGCAGGCGTTTTTTTTCATCTTCAGTATATGGGCCGCTTTTCGGGAAATCAATAGTTACCACTATCTCGCCTATCATTCTCGGGCTGGAGGTCATGATCTTCTCAACCTGGCATTCAGCGCCGGTTATGTCTATAGATGGTGCGAGTATCGCTATGGTGGTTACAATACAGGTGGCAAGCGCTGTCGCAACAAGATCGGTAGGGGAGAAGCGCTCGCCTTTACCGTGGTTGTCCACCGGGGCGTCTGTTTCGATGGTACTTCCGTAACGTAGGTGTGTAGCTTCTGTTCTAAGATCGCCTAAGTATACTACTTTTGCTGTCATGGCATTTTTTTGTTAAATTTACTAAGTATATCGCTAATACGGATAACACAAAGGGTCAGGTATTAAATATTATTCGTAATTTAGTTTGTTATTTACCATGAAAGGTATAGTAAGTTGGTTTATTTTAATGCTGCTTTGCTGTTTTTCGGCATCTTATACCTATGCCCAAGCTCCTGCCCATTCCACAGATACTTCGAGGCGTAATGTCCGGCAGATACACCAGGTGCCACCCAGGAAAATTCCACCCATCAGGCATGAAGTAAGCCTTGGCTTTCGCTTGAATACGGATGGCTGGAGTGTATTTTCTGACATTGGCAGGATTAAACCATTAGACCCGCGCCGGGCCGATATGTTTTATAAAGTTCGTGTTTGGCAGTTTGAGGTTTCAGAAAAGAAAGATCCCGCAGAAGAAAAGATCACAAGTGAGATTGGCCCTGCGTCAAGCGGCTCCGACAAATATATTTACGGCAAGATCAATAATTTTTATGCATTAAAGTTAGGTCTTGGTTTTAGAAAAATGATTGCCGGAAAACCAGACCCGGGTACGGTTTCCATACATTGGCTC
>Ga0364860_10170_pt1 | contig 51456 bp, 48 predicted proteins | sample ExccelAu500001D4_FD_206916 | JGI IMG/M metagenome (GOLD analysis project Ga0364860, IMG submission 206916) | Enriched cells from Trout Bog Lake Hypolimnion, Wisconsin, USA - BchlTB.Aug20.5000.01 .D4 | ecosystem: Environmental > Aquatic > Freshwater > Lake > Hypolimnion/Profundal zone | place: USA...
AGGGCTTTATGGCCCTTGTTTTTATATTTTTAAAATATTCTTGCACTCTATTTTTAGACATTGGGACAATTTGCTTGTCGAAAATTTATAAGAATAAAGATAAAAACAAGCAACATGGAAAAAACATCGTTCCTCTCGGAAGATAAAACTCTCCGTACGGACAACCTATACCTTGCCGCCTCGCTGATCTATTTCGGCTATGAAATAGTGGCAGTCGACAGGCAGGATTACCGCCGTATCACTTTTCTCTTCGAGCGAAACAAGAAAACAGAAAAGCTGTCTCGAGATTTTCTATCGTTCACGCTCAAGGTTGAGCCTCAAACATATGGCGACGCCTTAAAACGTGCAAAAGGATATCTCTACGACAAAACGCTCGTGTAAAAACACGGGCTATTACTCATTATTAAAATATAAATGAAAACTATGGAAGAAAATCCAATACTTGAAACAAGTTTTACCGAGGACGAAATACAAAGCTATTCCGAAGCAAACTACGGACGTAAGCTGACAGAAATTGAGATAGACAGAATGAAGGACTATCTATGGGATGACGAAAGTGTCTTCTTGGCACGAATAGAACTAATGGCGAAGGCAATTGATGCTGTAATGAACAGCGAAGCTAACGGAATAAACGACTCTAGTCGAAGTCGAGCACAGCAAGCATAAAGACAGATGCAACTGGCCGACGCTGACATTCTCACATTTATCGAGTTACATAAAAAAGAGACAGGCGTAGTCCTCACTCTTGATGAAGCTCGCGATAAAGCAGGACGACTCCTGCGGCTAGTTGAAGCTGTATACAAAGATGATTTTAACAGAAACCATAATACAAATATAAAACATGAACACATTAGCAGCGCCCCTAGCGTTGCCAGAGCCGAACCTCAACCCGAGATTCAAACCGATGACTCTGGGCCAGCTCAGGGAAACACTCAACCTAACAATCAAGAAGGATGATTACAATAAAATAATTACCTTCCTCGGCTGTCTTACGGTCTACACCGAAAATTCACAGATCAATCTATCACTCAATGGCCCTTCAAGTACGGGTAAATCATATATAGCACTTGAGATCGCAAAGCTCTTTCCTGTAGAAGACGTAATCAAGCTTGGCAATTGCTCAAAAATGGCATTCTTTCACGAGCAAGGTAGCTACGACAAAGAACGCAACGTCATCGTGATCGACTTTGCACGAAAACTCCTCATCTTCACCGATGCGCCACGCACCGATCTACTCGAGAGCATCAGATCATTCTTGTCGCACGACGAGAAAATAATGGTGTCGAAGATTACGGACAAAAATCAGAAAGGTGGCAATCAGACCAAGACGGTCGAAATGAAAGGATTTCCTGTTGTTGTCTTTTGCTCGGCAGGCTTACGTATGGACGAGCAAGAGCAAACCCGCTTCATCCTCTTGAGCCCCGAAACAGACCAAGAAAAGATACGTGCAGGTATAACTCACACGGCCATGAAGCAGTCAGAATACAGTAACTACGCAAACATTGTGGCAACTAATGACGCACGCAATGAACTCAAAGAGCGTATACGAGCGATCAAAGAGGAAAAAATCGAGGATGTCCTCGTACCTCAATGGAAGCTCATCGAAAACTTCTTCAATACACGTCCACGCGTACAGTCTCGTTACCAACGCGACGTATTCAGACTCATCTCTATCACAAAAGCGGTGGCGTTACTTAATCTATGGAGCCACGAACGTGTCGGCAAAGATATCGTCGCCACCGAAAGCGATATAGCCGTCGCTATCGAGCTTTGGAAGAAGATAGCCATTAGCCAAGAGCTCCACATACCACCATATCTTCTCGAAATATACCGCAAGGTTATATATCCTATTTGGAAAAAGAAAAATAACGATCCAAGTAAAATCGTCGGTATCACCCGCAGAGAAATCGATGAAGGAATCAAAGACTCCTTCGGAGCGGCCATCAGCTCTTATCGACTTAGACTAGAGATACTCCCCGAATTAGAAAATGCGGGCCTCATAGAAAGCCGTAAGGATGACGCTGATGCCCGTCGCAGTACAGTAATCTGTCTCTTCAATCCTGAAAATATATAGTGTGAAATGACGGCGGGTGAAAAAGCAGAAAGAGTAAAACATCGTCGGGTAAAAATAATGTAAAACAACGACGGTAAACATTCTCTCCATTTTGACCCCGTTACCAACTCAACTACAAGCTCAATGTGACCCCTTGTGCCTATCAAATGATAGCGAATGATAGCCTTCGACCCTGCTAGAACAGGTGAAACGCAGGGCTCAGGACAACTGCTAACGCAGTTAAATGCAGTAGGCGATCGTAGCCAGATAAAACTGGCTAATAACTGGTTCGAGCCGTTAATTAACGGATAAATAACGGTATTTCGAACGTATCCACTTAACCACTAGCTATAACCCATTAAAAGTTTATGATGTCAAATAACAAACATATGAAAACCCCCACCAAAATTCTATATTTCGCATACTTGCGAAAATCAAGCGAAAAGAAAGAAAGACAAGCTCTTTCCATACCTGCCCAGAAGGCACGAATCCAACAGCAATTCCCAGACCTCGATATCGTCTTCATTGAAGAATCAGCGAGCGCCTTCAAGCCATACAACCGACCATTGTTCGCGGACATGATAAAGGAAATAACACACGGCAAGCGTACTGGCCTCATCGGTTGGCACCCAGACCGCCTATCGCGAAACGAGATAGATGCGGCAACAATTACATTCATGATCAGAAGCGGAACAATTGCCGATATGAAATTCTGTAGCTACACGTTTGAGAACGGCCCCGAAGGAATCTGGATGCTCCAAATGGCACTGAGTCAATCACAATACGACTCTGCAAAGAAAGGACGTGATGTGAAGCGTGGATTACGACAGAAAGCTAATATTGGAAACTTCCCAGGCCCCGCACCAGAAGGATATATAAACATCACTCTCAAAGACGGAAAGAAAATCATCGTTGAAGACCCAAAGAGCTATCCACTTTTGAGAAAAGCGACCGACCTACTACTCACAGGCCAATACTCGATACCACGACTACAGAGTATCCTCAACAACGAATGGGGTTATCGAACAAAAGACGACAAGCCAATCGGCAGATCAACTTTGTATTTTGTATATTACCGAACCTTCTACTACGGAGACTATCAATACCCCGCTAAGAGCGGAGAGTGGTACAAAGGTACACACAAGCCACTTATGACCGAAGAAGAATTCGACAAGATACAGCTCATACTCAGACGCAAGAACAGAGAGAAGCCGAAGAAGCATCGCTTTGACTACCGTGGCCCATTTGTCTGTGGTGAATGTGGTAGCTCGGTCACAGCAGAAACAAAGGTGAAGCGACCAAAGAACGGTAAGGTGCACACTTACGTCTACTATCACTGTACAAAGCATCAGAACAAGAAATGCACGCAAGGCTCAATCGAAGAAAAGGAGCTCAAGCGTCAGCTCGACACTTATCTCGCCAACTTCGAAGTACCAGAATCGATGAAGACATGGGCCATTGAGGGCCTAAAGAAGCTCCACAGTAACGAGGTATTCGACCGAGAACATATCAGAGCTCAGCACAAAACAAACTACGACCGCGCAGTACGCATGATTGACCGTTACATCGATATGCGAGCAAATAACGAGATCACTGAAGATGAGCTCGCCGAGAAGAAGGCAAAACTAATCAAAGAAAAGAACGACGCAAAAGAAGCGCTCGACAAGGTCGATCACCGAATAAACCATTGGCTCGAGGTCGCCGACAAGTGCCTGAACTTCGCCGAAAAAGCACGTACGGCCTTTGATAAAGGCACCGCAGAGACAAAAAAGACGGTCATTGAGGCAATTGGATCGAACCTTACGCTCATCGACAAAAAAGTGAGGTTTGAAGCGCATCAAACACTATTCACGCTAGAAATAGCGAAAAAAATCGCTTCTGAAGAAAACCTATGGATAGAACCGCTAGATGCCAAGCAATATCAGCTTAATATCGCTCTTGCAAATAACAGTCCAAGAATGTGATGTGTACCCCTTTTAGTAGACACTCTTGAAACCCACAACCCACACTTTTTTAATTTGAGACAAAAGATGTTTTCTGTACTCAACTGGGGTCATTTTGTTTCTTGTCCACTGCTTTCTTTCGTAGTTGTAGTATCTCTTAAACTCTATCACACTACCATCTTCGTAGCATTTGGGCCATTTCGTTGAAATAGCCCTTAATACTTGGGGATTTCCCCCATTTGCTCGTCTATTCAGCCCACAAACCCTCGTTTACGGCCTTAATAGGCGAGCAACCTTTTTGTTAATTTTCAAGATGCTTACAATAAGGATTATACCAAGCGCTTGTTATATAGCAAGTTCCTTTGGCTTATCCTTTCCCCAGCGCACTTTTGCAGCCAAACGACCAATAGCCTGGTAATGTTTTTTACCATACTTTTTCTTGGTCTTCTGACCACCCTTTTTTCCTAGCTCTTGCGCTGCTTTGTTCTTCACTAGGTAATTATACCAAGTGCTTACTATTTACGAAAGGCCTATTTACCTCTAAATTTGCGGTATCTTTGTTCGGCTTGTTTTCCATACATCATCGTATAAACCATAGAGCTTTCTATACATGAGTGTCCGAGAATATTTGTCACATCAGAGTTTGATCCACCCTTTTCTATAATACTTCTACCCATGTAATGTCTCATTGAGTGAGCATTGAGGGACTTCTCGAGACCAGCTTTGTTTGAATATCCTCTGAGCATTTCACAAACTCCGCTAGGCTTGAATCTATATCCCCTAGTCTTATTTGCACCCGAGTTATGGATGGAGATAAACAATGCGTTTGGGTCTCGAAGTGCATTACCTTGTTTGAATCTTTCCCTTCTTTCAATCCACTTTTGAATAGCTTGGCTAGTTTCTTGTGTCCAGAATATTTCACGAAGAGGACGACGAGTTTTCGCCTTTTCGGTTTTGATGAGTGCTTTATTGTTCACCAGATCTAGGTCGTCCATATCTAGGTTTAGAATTTCACCATTTCTGGCACCAGTATCCCAGAGCAATCTGATGATCGCCTCGTTTCTTACATTTCTTGGATCAGTATTCTTAGGAATAACATTAATCAATTTTTTAAATTCTTCAGGAGTTGCAACTCGTGGAATTTTGTATTGTTTCTGTGGTATTGGAATTAGGTTCTCATTAAGGACCCTCCAACCTCTCAAATTACAAAATTCAAAAAACTTTTTGAGAGCCATGCATTTAGAGATAAAACTATTGTGTGCCCAGCCGATCTCTTTCATTAAATTCAAATATTCCATCACGTTGTTAAGCGTGACTTCTTCAATGTGAGGATTTCGTAAAAACAAACAGAAAAGTCGAAGGTCTTTATCGTTACCTCTTGTGGTAGTGCCGTTTATCTTAAACGTGCGCCAATTCGTAAATTCATCTATTGCATCTTTGAAAAGCATATAAATCAACCAAAAAGTCCACTCGATGCTAGTCAAAGTGGACTTTTGGCTGACTTAAGCTTTTTAATATAATTAATTGGCTCACGTCATTCCCAAGCTTGGGATACATAACCTTTCGGGTATGCACTTATTATCTTACTATCCCTATACGAATTAGCAAGATAAGCTTGGGCAAGTCCATTGCTAGCATCTGGCCGTTATCAGCCTGATCCCTTTCGGGACAATGGTTATATATTCGGTTGTGCACTACATCCTAGTGTAGTGATTAGCTATTGTCAAGAAGGATAATTCATTGGATAGTGTTGTAAACAGTAAAATATTGATTTTGTCAATCAAAATAAGGGTTTTTTAGAATCTGATTAAAAAAGCCGCACCCCTCCGGAGAAGAGTGCGGCGGTTTTATGCGATTTTTTCTCGCATTTTTTGTAAAAAACAGACAACTTCAGTTTCAGGAGGTGGAATGTCCTCAAACGCTCCGATCATGACCGGCATAGACAGCCTTGGGTTGCTTGATAAGAGCTCGCCGATCGTGATTTTGATTCCAACTTGACTAAAGATGCCTATTGCAGTGTCCAAGCAGAGCCTAGACAAATCCTTGGCACCTTCAAACGGCAAGCTCGCCCACTCCTCTATCTTACCGAACGGCAAAATATACGGAATAGCCAGGCTTGCACCACCTTCTGTTTTCATTGGCATAATGCAGTGATCTAATTGTCTACCAAGAACACGTCCACAGTTCGGAATAAATGGAATGAGGTCATGGTCTGGAATCCAGTCGATTAAATTCACGACTGGATGCACCATGACGAGCTCACCATTAAAAGCCTTTCTGAGGACGTGTCTTGATCCGTTGCAACAGAAACCGATAACAACCGCAGTAACTGTAATCCCTCGGTCTCTGAGTTCTTTGAGAACAAAACTCAACGTTCCGCCAGTAAACGCACCGTCCTCAATGAGGACGACTGATCTTCCAGCAATTCTAACAGCCAATTCATCTAGCTGGACGTTGAGTGCCTTGAATCCGGGTCTCGGACCGTGTCCCAACATCAGACCTTCTGCACTGAACAGTCGGTTGATGTTGAGCAACAAACCCTCGCTCTTTGGGTTCGAATCTGCAATTTCTGGACAAGTACTAAGCACAGCTTGGTGACTGAGGTCACTAATACGGCTTTCTACTTGATTCCAGATTTCCAGTCTCAACTCGCTCATGTCTATGGTATCAATTACGACACCTGGCAGAGCTCGCTGAAGTTTTTCGAATAAAGATTGATGAAAACTCTTAAACAACTGATCAGTTTGCTTTGGGACCGAGATACTTCTCGAACAGAGTGACTGAAGACGACTTGCTACGTCATAGGTAACCACGTAGGTCCCCTGACGATTCGCCTGATTGGCGTAGTTCATTGGGACCTCCTTTTTTGTGGTTAATTAAATTTACATGAAAGAACAAGCAGCCTTTATATTAGCTTTTTATTCGCAAGAGTGCGAATTATTTTTGCTCACCTTTCATCCTCTCAATCATCATCTTGTAGCCCCCACAACCTTCTTTCAGCCAACGATTAATTTTCGTGATTGTAACTGGAGATTCACCAGATTCCTCTTGTATCTGAGAAAACGGAACACCAGCATCAAGTTTCTTTGCAACCTCCCATCGCATTGCAAATTCACGAAGGTCTCTTTCACTCATCATATCCCTGAAAAATGCCTTGAGTTCATCCTCATTTTTCAAAGACAAAAACACCTTGATCAAGTCTGGAGACTTTTGTTCGAGTTCCTTCCATATTCCATTTTTTTCTTCATCTGTCATAGCCATAATTTACCCAATTATACCACAAAAATCTACTACCAACAGAGCTGAGCCGTTTCTCCTATTTTTTGCGATAGATAATTTTGAGCTGCAGTCTCATCTCCAATTTCATCAATCAATCCGACAGATTTAGCTTTATCACCAAGCATAGAAGAACCGTCAGCTATTTTTGTAACAGTATCTACGGACAAGCCTCGATTTAAGGCAACATCGTTAATAAAATTCTGTTGAATTTTTTTAATATCCCTTAAAATTAGAGCTTTTTCATCAGCAGTCATTACTTTGGCTGGATTTCCAGTGTCCTTATACTTACCCACTGAAAGTTGGACAAATTTCTTGCTTGGGTCAGTATCTTGAACATATGATGCAGTCACTCCAATACTTCCGACATCAGAGTTAAGTGATGCGAAGATTTTTCCTGCACTACTTATCGCCCAATAGGCTGCTGAGGTACCAGATTGCCTGATTACTGCGACACTTGGTTTTGTTGCGCTTTTCAAAGCATTAGCAATTTCTTCTCCAGCTACCGGCTGTCCGCCAGGCGAATCAACTTCAATAAGAATTCCTTTTATTGTATCGTCTTGATCAGCTTTTTGAATTAAGGACACGACATTTTCGCTAGCAACGACATCGTTATCGGTAGTAGGATCAGCATCGTTCGCTTTTGGAATATATGTATATAGAGCACCATGAAGATTAATTCCTAGTGCATTACATGACACCTTATTTCCCGAGTCAGTAGTCGAATCAGCCGAAACTGGAACCTCTGGTCTAAATTTATTGTACAAAAATAGACTAGCTAGATTTAATATAAATATAAGAATTAAAATTCCTACAGTAAAAAATAACTGTTGATGTTTTTGAAAGAATTCGCAAGTTTTTTTTCCAGAAAAATATCGCATTAAATTTGTTTTGAGAACAGTATAGCACATGATTTGAAAAAAATTGACATCCGTACTATGATATTGTTTATGAATAATGGCAACGGATACATGGTAGGTGTTTGGATTGTTGGTTTCCTTTCTTTTGCTGCCATTTGGCTCTACGCTCTTGTTTCTTGGGGATTTCTTCTTGGTCTTATGTTCGGTTGGATTCCAGCTCTGATTGGCGGAACTATTTTAGGATTTCTTTGGCCACTAGTCGTATTAGCAGTAATTGGTCTAATTATTTTAATATCAAAGTAGATCAACCAGTTCTGTGGCATCTTCTTCATCTAGACCTTCTTCATCCATAAGGTCTTTTATTTTTTCCGCATCTTCAATATCAACCCCTTGATTTTGAGCAATCTCGGCGATTTCTATTATTTCTTCTGGATCTTTATCATTAAGCATATAATCTATATTTTTGCTGTCTCTTACTAAATGCCTCCTCGCCCCCTTCCAAAACCCGCAAAAGCTTTGATCGTAATGCAGGGTTTTCAAGTGAACCGGGTGCGTATGAAATCTCTCCTTGTTCATCTCTACATGCAATAATGATCTGTTCTGCATCACTATTAACAACAACATTTCCGTTGTTTGATACAATAATAACCTGTCTATTCTGCTTTGCCTGGCGAAGAGCTTTTACTAATTCTTCCATTATAAATTCATTATCTAGATGATCATCATGAGAATCAATAACAATTGGATTTTCGCCTTGAGCCAGATATATTTTAATAAGCACCGTGGCTTTTTGACCGAGCGATAGTTTTGAGAGTCTAACCTTCTTATATTTTACAGAGGGCATTACTGTAAGATAATCAGCAAAGATAGAATTGTATATAGTTTGCCGATTTATGGTCTCGGCCCTCTTTTGATTTGGCACAATCTTACCTAGCAGTTCAACTACCTTTGAATCGACTATTATCTTAACCTTTTCATTTGTTGGATCAATTACTAAATCCTGCATTGCATCTATAAAGAACGCGATCTCTGAATCAGAATCATTGACTACTTTAATTTTAATCTTTCTCAAATCTACTAACTCTGACATGGTTTCGAAAAATCTATTTCTGTCAAAAATTAACTCCGCAGTAAATTCTAAATCGTTTAGGATATCATTTTTATTTTTGGCAAATGCAGCAATAATTGAAAGATACTTATTTCTCTGTTCAACCCTCTTTAGCAATAGCTGCTCAAATAATCCAGACCTAGTTTTAACTTCAGTCGCTAAGATTTTCTTTTTTTCAGATACTATCTTTAATTTATCTTTAACCAATTGTATTGCCTTTTCTAGTTCCTTCTTTTTATCGAGAAGCTTTGCGTGTTCCTTTATACCCTTTTCCTTTTCCTCCAGATCCTTCTGGAATTTTTCTATCTCGCCTATTGTTTTCCTGAGTTCCTCTCTGACTGTTGTAATAAGTGTGCGTAGGTTTTCTGTGTCGGAATATTCAACAGTCTTAAACTGATGATTAAAATTTAATTTGGAAGCAAAGGTATTGATTTTAACTATTTCTTTATTGAAAGCTGCAATATTTTCATCTGCAAATTTCAAGGCATCTTTTATTGTGATCCCTAGATCATTTAACTGTGTTTTCTTATCCCTAAGGTCAGTTAGAAGTTTCTGTTTCTCCTCTGCTTCTTTCACCTTCTCCGGACTTAGACTTTTTGCTAGATCTACAATTTTCTTTTCTGTATCCTTGAGATCGGTTTCGAGTTTTTTACCTTCCTTATTTAAATCGTCCTCTATTTTTGAATCAGTTTCATTTTCGAGAGTAAATATCGAATTATTACTACTAGATATTTGATCATTCAAATCTACAACTTCGTCATTTATATTTTGGTAATCAAACAAAAGTTCACTATCTTTAATTTCATTGCTATCAAAAATCAAATTATTGATATATCTTTCAAGGTGCGCTGGATCCTCAACGTGTTTTTCAAGTTCCCCTTGCGCAACATATACAATTGAAGCACCCTCAATAAAGGAAGGTTCTTTTATTTCTTTTTCATGTTTCAAGCCACTCTGTAATTCAATACTAGTGTTTAGATTTTTTGGATTTGTGTTCTCAGATATTCTTTTTGCAAATGAGTTTTTGTCTTTGCAGAAGGCTCTGTCTTCGTATATGTTGGCAATCAAGTCAACTAATGCTGTCTTACCACCCCCTTTACCTCCAGTAATAGCAACAAGTCCTTCATTCAACGGTAGTCTTGTTTCTTGAAACTTAAGCTCTGGCTCAAGTGTAGCTGCCTTGATGATAAATTTGCTTATACTTTGTGAACTTTTTACAGGAGTTGGATCATTTTCCTGAATTATCACACGATCCTCTGGTTCATATAAAACTTGCTTTAATCCCTCGAATGTTGGGTCTGCCTTTATCCAACAATATCTCAACTCACAAGACTCACCGTTTACTGCACAGTCATGTTTGTCGTCATTTCTCTTAGCACAAGGATGCCCGATATATTTATTTTCATGAGCGTCTGATCCATGCAAGCATGGCTTAATAGATTTAAATTCATTTATAAACTTATCAGGACCCTCTCCATAGGGAGGCTTTCCTAATCCCCAACTTCGAGTCTTATTGTTAGATGAAAAAAGAAAGTGCGATTTTTGAATAAATAACTTTCTAGCTTGATGATCTCTTGAATTCCAATCGATATCACTAAGATCTTCATCTGCGACTGTTACAAAAACATATTTACCACCAAAAATACTTTTTTTATCATAAAGAGTTTTTGAAACTTCCTTATCATCCACAACTGCATTCATCGTGCCAACATACAGATCAGAATATTGCTGAAAATCCTTATGTTCTCCTTTTAGTTTTACACCAAGTTCAACTAAATTAACACTTGTTAGCTTTCGAAGACGATCAGGCAGATTTGGTTCAGATTCATGCCTGAAATAAATTTCATGTAAGAACTTTTCTTCAATATCCTTAGCCGGTATAGACTCTGAAAAAATAATATGAAAATTCACACTGCGATCCCCAACAAAGATGTCAGATCTAAACTCTATGTTAGGAATAACTAGAATGTTTTTAATTTTTTCAATTTCCTGATCTGAAAATAATTCCTTGAGCTTCTTATCGTTAGCGAGATATTCCTCCTTTATTTTCTTGTATCCATCAATAGTAAAATAATCAGTGATGCCGACCACTGCTATTTCCTTCTGTATTAGGGTTTTGAAAAGTGTTTTAACATATTCATCCCAGTCAGAGCCAAATCCATTATTTAGAATAGACGCTGGTGTATGAACATGTAGATCCCACTTTCTCCACTCCGATCCTTTAAGCCATGGGAGTTCTTTCATAAAATTGTTTAGTGGAAGAGGCCAAAAATGACCACTGTTACAAGGGTACTTATGTATTTCATGAATCGATTTTCTGGATTTTTTTCATGTTCAAGCTGGTTGTCGCTTGCTAAGACGTGATGACCCTTATGCTCACACCCCTCTTTTATAGCTACCTTCTGTGAATCGACCTCCACAAATTCATCGAACAATGAAAGATGTTCTCTGAAGTAGATAAATTGATTATTGATAGTTGTCTTTTTCGACCAGATGTCGGTCTCTCTGAAGGAAGTTCCAAAATGTTGATTAAGCTCGGCTAGCACATGTTGCTTATTTGCTTCACTTGTCAGACTGAGATTTGGATAATTATCTCTCAAGAATTTAATACCCTCTATTGCATCTCTAACACTTTCGTCTGATGAATCATATAAGGTGTAAATCGCAAAAGCGAACTCTATAAAGTTCATTGATTTTACCTCAAGCAAAATCTTCAAACATGTTCTGTATGGAAATAGTGATCTAGCATCACCATTGTCATCAGTAGTTTCAGAGTAGCGGAGCATCTGTTTTTTGAACAATGTCTTAAAATCGATATGTTTATCCCAGTATTGAATACCTAATGGGGTTAGTTTATAGTTTTTATCTTTTGTTTTTGTGATTAATCCTAGGCGCTGAGTGTGCGACACATTGTTGTGATTAATTTTGAGTGATGGACCATCTAGTTCTTGATCAGCACTTTCAAAGCGAAGAATGGTGGGAGACACGAGATTCTTATCATAAGCCTCTGATGAGTAGTCTCCAAGTGTCTTAAATATTCTCTGAAAATCGCTCTTTCGATCCTTTTTACCATAGGTTTTGGGACCAACATATTGAAGTTTTGTTGGATTCGCATTTACTTCAGCAATCTTCAAGTATAATCGTTCTTCAAAAGCTGATATATCAATTTCTTGCGGTAGTGATATATCTACGGGTTTCCAGCTTGTCTTAGAATATTTAGGAGCTTTTCCCTTCACTGCATCTTTATTTATTTCGTCTATCCATTCTTCAAGTCGGGAATCTTGATCACGTAATGATTGAATCAAATTAAATAAAGTTTCAAATCCGGCCAAATTGAAAATGTCTTTACCGTCACTTCCTTCTGGTATAAGAACTGGGACAATAAAGTATGCTCGTTCCTTATTTGATTTTACTGGTTTCCTAAGTGCACGACCGCAAGCCTGAACAATATCAATTAGTGAACTTTTTGGTTCAACAAAATATACCGAGTCAATTACTGGCACATCTACACCTTCAGTTAAACAGCGGGCGTTGGATACGATTCCATATTTTGATTCTCTAAATACATCGAGAATCTCCTTTCTATCACCTGTTGAAATTGAACTATTAATATGTGAAATGAATACCTGATCATTCGGTATTGTTTTATCAATCTTAGTTATAACATCGAGAAGTGGCGGTGTATGTGATAGACCTGTAGTAAATAGCTGAGCATTTTTAATGCTTGAATGGAATGAGATTACCTTTCTTATGGGATACTCCTTAAGTGCTTTAGCAAGTAAAATTTGGGTGAATAAGGTGAATGCGCCAGTTCGAAATTCCTCAGAATCCCTACTTAATCCAACATCTTGATTTTGCTTAATCCATTCATAAAGCTCTTTTTCCTGAATGCCCGCAAGAATAATTTTATAATCCGATATTACTTTATCTCTTATGGCATCTCCAAAATCATATCTATGAAATACTGGTCCGTAAACACTCTCATCATCCATCGAAAATACAACTCTTTCAATTTCCTCTGCTTTCTTTTTGAGAGAAGGTTTGAGTAGTCTCTCTGTTGCTGTCATAAAGAGCCTTTTTGCTGAAGGAATATTTTCATCTCTTAATGCCAGATTAAAGATGTTTGCATCATTAGTACCAGCTGTCCTGTGAGCCTCATCAAAAATCGTTAGATCAAATTTGAATGGTGCGGCATCCTTTATTCCTTCAAGTAAAACAGGAAGTGATTGGTATGTTGAAAATATTATCTTTTTTCCATCGACATCTGATTGTAAAAACTTTGATATCTCAGACGGATCAGTAGTTACGGGAATATTAAAATCTTTTATTGTAATATCGCCCTCATCCTCTATCTCACTTGATACAGTTCTATCACTACATACACACATGTAGGTAAATGGAGTTCTTGTTTGATCAGCCCAAGCTTCGAGTGTTTGTTTAATTAGTGCTAGACTTGGAGCAAGAAACAATATTTTTTCATCCTGTAATTCTTCAGTGATCCAGAGAGCTGTAAGAGTCTTACCGGTACCACAGGCCGCTATTAATTTACCTTTGGTATTTGATTCAAATCCCCTAACAACATCCTTGATAATTTGTTTTTGGAATGGGAATGGCTCATAGAAAAAATGTTCGATCTTCCCTGAATCATTTGTGTATTTAAATAGTTCTTCAAAAAAATCTTGATCTAGACTTTCAAATTCATCCACCAAAATCTGTAGATGTTTTTGTTGTTTGAGGACAAGGTCAGTGACAGAATAACAGTTTGCAATTGTATAATTATAGTCGGTATGCTGTGCCTCAACCCAGAATTTTGCCAATTCATCATAGGAAGGTTTTGTTCGGCCTGTTCTGAATTTAACCTGATATCCCGCAACTTTTCCATCATTAAACACCACGAGTCCATCAACTCCGCTATCTTTTTTCTCAATTTTATATTTTTCTAGCAAATCTCTAGGAATTTCTGTGGATCTGTAGACTTGAGAGAATTGATAGAACTGCTTTTTTAATGTCAGATAAGCAAAAATAAACTGTTCAAATACTTCTCCACGTAGAGGTGCGGTTGGCAAAGCCTCAATCTTTTTTTCTAGATCATTCCAACTTGTGAACTTTTCTTTTAATAAGTCGTTGAAGCGTGCCATGATAGAAAAAACTATAGCATAAAAACCGCTTCATTGCACGCTTTTTCGCTATGGTTTTCTAATGACGACGATACTTTCTCTCATCAGATTGTCATACTTGCCATGAAGCTCGTTTGTCTGTTGTGATGAGGATCTTATTTTTCGTGCAGACATTATCTTTTCTACCTCATAACCTAAGCTTTTAGCGATATCCGCAATAAGCAAATCAGTTGGCACCAGAATACCCTTATACCCAGAGTTAGCGACAACTATGTAGCAAGAAGCACCTTTAACAAAGACCTCTTTCATTCTCTTTAGAAGTTCATATGTGTCATCAAAATACCCACGAAGCATATCCGGGATATTTTTATTCCAGATGTTGTATGTCGCAATCGTGTTTGCTATGACATCAATATCCTTATTGTAATTCTTAATTTCATGATCAAAACTTGAATTAACATGTGATCTCATCGCCATGTCTCGGTAAAATTTGAAACCATCGTACTCCTTTACAAAACTACCCATCCAAAATTCCAATTTATACACCTCGCAATAATCGAAACAATTTGCATACGGAGGTGAAAACACAGAAATTCCGACTTTCATTTTCTTAATCTGATCAAAGTATTCGTCGATAAGCATGGAACCGGCGATTAATTTTACTTCTAGATCGTAGTTTGAGGATTCGATGTCATTAAGCATAAGCTCACACTTTGACTTAAAATAAGCAAAAATCTTCTCTACCGGCTTCTTTTTTAAATTTAATTTGATACCGTTTCCGTCTTTTGTTCTGATTGAACAATCTTCTATAATGGAAATAAATGCTAATCTAAAAAAATCAGCTATTTTAGTATTCCCCTTCTTGTCTAACTGCTCGCAAAAATATTTGATTTTAAACAAATCACTCAAAGCTTTTTTTGTAAAGGACGAGGTTATCACTCTCGGTTCAGGTGTTATTTTTGACTCAACTTTTGGATCAAAACTCTCCAATTCCTTTTTTATTGCAGCAACATCAGCCTTACTGTAGTGAGTTGTTTTTGCCTTTGCAGCTAAATATGCAACTGGATTAATATCAAATCCTATACTTTTATAACCTAATGCTTGAGCAACTAAATTTGTTGTGCCAACTCCTGCAAATGGATCAAGAACATACAGATCCTTTTTAGGGTTCTCCTTTGTTATAATTGCCCTGACTAATTCTTCTGCATATCCTTGTTTGTACTGATACCAGCCATGTTTTGGTGTAATTTTATTTGTCTTGAAATTTACAAGCTCTTTAAATCCATCCCCATCCACTACTTTATATTTCTTCTGAAGTCGTTCAACGACATGAACATACTCGTCTAACAGACCAGTATGCATCTTAACGTCATTGATAATTTTTTTATTACTTGTTCTAGTCATATAGGTGGTCAAAATAATCTTTTTTCAGAGTGGCATATAACTCATGTTTATTCTTTAACAAAAACGTTTTTGAGAATGATTCAATCACTGGTATAGCATCTAAAAACATTTTTTTGATCAGATCATCTCTGTTGTTATCTAAAGTCTGAAAATGAGTTGTAAAAAGTGAATTTAGGTCTGTCCAGAATGATTCTTGATTGGTATAGGTCTTAGTAACTAGTTTATTACTCGTTTTTTTAAAGACATATATGTAATCGCCGTATGGAGAACCTTCGTATTTAGTGTGAGCGGTTTGCTTATAGTTTTTTACGCCATCCTGGAAATAAATCCCATCTTTTTCCAAAGTAAAACCTGCTCTGAATATTGAGAAAAGCAAAGCAAGCCACGCACTGATATTTTTATTATTAAAAGTCAAAACCATGTGTCTATCTGGTTTAAGAGCATCATATGATTTCTTAAAAACCTTATAGAGATTTTCTTCATAATCATGCATGGATTTGGCCCCATCAAAATTCTTCTTACGATTAGATACGGCTTCCAGTTTGAAATCCGGTTCAACATGATAAAGGTCACGATTCCATGGATACCAAAAATGCGACAGTTCCAGGTACTGAACGTTACTTCCATATGGTGGATCTGTGATTATTGCATCTACAGAGTTGTTCGGTAAATCTAAATCAACAACTGACTTATTCCAAAGTAATATGTTTCCCTCCTTTTCTAGATCCTTTGTCTTATTGACCTCCTTAGATACAAAATCAAACTCTCTATTAAAATTAATTGCAGATATAACTCTCTGTTTTGATTTTCTAAATACATCCTCAATGTTAACCTCACAAAACTGAGAAGGTATCCAGTATGCGTGCTTTGACCAAGTAGTTGGCTTTCCGGATTGCCAAGTGTCATTAGTAAAAGACATGATGTTGTTATCTTTTACTATATTACTGAATGCGATTCTCAATAGTTCGTACTCAGATTGTCCGATTTTTTCTTTTAGTGATTGAATAAAATTCAGCAACAATAAATTAATGAGAAGATTCTGTTCAGTAAACAAATCTTGAAAATTCAATATCCCCTTTTTTGCCAGTTGATCCTCAAATTGTCTATCCCAATTGAGAGGGATCTTATCCTGTGGAACTTTAATCTTTTTCCTTTTTATCTCGCCTCTTAAAAATTCAAGATGCTTTTTTGTTTGATTTTCTGATGTTTTATCAAAAATACTAACAACTTTTTTACCTTTTGAGTTGTGTCCTATATTATAAAGATGTTTTGTTCCAATTCTTTTACAAAGTCTTGGCTCTACACCACCCTTTGCGCTCTTGTTGCTTTCACATTTTGCATTACAACATTTATAAACTCCATTTTTAACTTTATTTTCATTCGAGAGAATAATTTCCTTTTTGCAATACAAACACTCAACAACAAAAGCAACCTCTGACCATTCAATTTTGATATTTTCTTTGCCCTGAGTAAAAAAATCAAAACCTTCGTATAAGGATTTTAAATATTCCTCAGTAAGATCGAAGGCGTTGAGTAAAACTTCAAGATCTCCAACCCTTTTGACCATATTTTTGACAACAAAAATCGAGAGTGGATTTAAATCGCACCCTATAACCTTTCGCCCTTGTTTTACTCCTTCGTAAACTGTAACTCCACCACCACAAAATGGATCAAGGATGGTTTCCCCTTGTGTACTAAAATTATTTACCAGTTGATTGAAGACATTCCATGGTCTTCTCGCAAAATATTTGTGAATTTTATAAGGAGGAGTGTGAGGTTCAGCCTTAACTGGGTTATATCTAGGCTTTCCTGTCAAGCCTACTGTCGATGCAATTGTTTTTTTATGGCTTTGCAGGGTCTTCATGTGCGTCATTATCGCATATTTTCACGTTTTACTCAATGAAAATATCGCTTAATGACACACAGTAAACATATAAAATCAATAGTCAACAAGGATTTTACTTTCCAGCAAATGGTTGAGTGTTGTCACCCTTGTTTGAAAAATAGAAGGACGATGCTGCAATCGCCAAAATCATGAATTGATCTACGGGCAACTTCCCTATTATAAATCCTACACACGCTGTGATTGTGAGGATGACAAAGACTACTTTTGATGCTGATTGATAGATTGGCATATTTTTATAATTGATTAAGTAAGCTAATAATTTGCGACTTTATTCCCTCTTTGTTGGAGGTTGATGGAAACAATCTCTTTAGTAGTTCCGTTCGCACAATTTCAGGCTTTTCCTTGTAATCGGCTATGTCTCCATGAACAAGAATATTTTTCTCATCGAGAATGAATGCTGTGTCAGGATTATTTGCCAAAGATTTAACAAGATCTGTGAGTGTTTGGTACTGCCACTCGGTGATATCGTTTTCGTTTTGTTCAACCACTCCATCCTGATCTACGTCATATCCGGCCGCTAGCTCGATTCCAATTGTGTACTGATTTGGATTCACATATGACCCATCAAGATTTTTGAGCATGATTCTTTTTGCTCTATCATCTGGATTGCTGATGTTACCTGCGTGCCATGCGATATCGGTTACCTTTACGAGTTGAATTACTTCTCCTGGATTGCGACCAATAATGAAGTTTGAGGATGATCTATTCGGCCTGTTGGCGTTCATGAGCCAACTGACGGCTCCGTTATACGCACCAAGCGTGAAATGAAGGACAATTGCAATCTTCTTTGTATTTCCTGGTGTGTAATTTGGTGTTTGTTGAAATGGTATGTTGTTCATAGATTATTTTTTAGTTGGTAATCGTTCATTTAGTAGAGTTTCAACCCTTACAACGGTCTGCTGAAGGTCATTGACTTGATCTTGCAGATCGCTCACTTTGCCTTCGATAGTATGAAGATCGTTGTCTTTTATGTTTTGGATTTGGAGTTGTGTTTTTTGCTGAGCTTCCATCTGATCTTTGATTCTTTGAATCTCAAGATTGCTCGTATTCTGCGGACCAGTAATCCAAAAAATAAAACCTGCGGATACACTAACAATCGTCACCGCAACTGTGACTTCACTGAAGAATACTTTTCTGATTTTGCTTTCTTGTTTTTCCATAACTTTTTGTTTGAAGGACATTTGCGTTGGATTATTTTCTATGGATATATACACTCATCCATGTATTACGCTTTATTTTTTATACTTTTAATAATTGGTGTGACATTTGGTGGAATATTTTTCGGGACCGCAGGCATTTTGCTCGGAGCGATTCTGGCTTTTATGGTGACGCTTGGTTTAGCTGTTCTGTTGGCGTATTTAGGAATTGGTTAACCGCTTTTACTCCTCCTGCGTTCAAAAGTTGCACCCAGTATTTCGCAGCGTTCAAACTACCAATCTCGGTCAATTTATCGGCAAGATGAGCCTTCTGGACGGCACGGAGGGTGTTGAACCATGTGCTATTGAGCGCTGTAGTAAGCCCTACAGCGAGACTTCCACCTGCAAGCGATCCAACTGTCGACCCTACTGGACCACCAACAAATCCGCCAGCAGTACCACCAGCAGTTGCACCTCCACTACCTACAATTGCGTTGAACCATGAAATAAGTGGTCGTGCTTCTTTACGCTTCGCTGTCTCATCCAAAACATCAAATAGTTTTGAGTTGAGACTGTATACTTCGTTGATCTTTGCGTAATCAGGATTGTTCGTATTTAGTAGACCTCGAATTGCTCCGTCAATTTTTCTAACCTGTGAGAGCGTATTGTTGTCATCAACAGTTTTGATACTCTTTCTTGTTTCGTATACGGTGTTTCCATAATCTTGAGCGAGTTCTCGAAGATCTTGCTGATATGCCTCTGTAGGTTTGTTGTAAAGATTCAATGCTTCGATATCTCCCTTGAGTTTTTGTAACTGATTTATCTTTGAAGAGTTGACGGAGACAGCTTTTGGTTGAAGACCTTCTGCTACCGATTGCTTTAGTGTATTTAAATAGTCATCAACACTGTTTACTCCTGCAGTATCTACATTCTCGACAATATCAGCGGCATCATTTATGCCATTGTGACGAAGTTGGTCAATAATATTTTTCTTTGCATCATCAAGGACAGCTTGTAAGCCACCCGCTTTGCTTATTTCACCTGCCATCTCAGGCTCATTGATAATTTGATCTGCTGTTTTCAAATGATTCACGATCGTGTTATCAATTGCATCAGTCTTTTCTGCCAACGCTCGGCCACCACGTGAGTATTTAGCAATCTCATCATCAATGTTTTGAATAAGACCTTGTGTATCGACAGTTCCTTGAAGTTCTCCGAGCTGTTCGTATTCTGCAGATGATAGTTTGATTCCGCTTTCAGCTTTTTGAATAAGTTGTTTTCGTGTACCCCAGACATTCTGATCAAGGAGGTCAGGAATAATTTGATCAGCAGTATCCTTGTACTTTTCTTTTGTGGCAGCGAGACCTTTCTTGTAGCTTGCAATAGCTTCTTGATCGAGCGTGTTAGGGTTTACATTTCTGAGATTGGCTACTCCCGACAAAGTTCCACCTATAACACCCGATACCGTACCGCTTATAAGGGCTTTCTTTACGATCGTTGGTAATGGATCGTTTGCCTGAGCCGATGAAGCTGCACCATATGCCATACCAATCGGCACAGCCTGTTTTACGCCCTCGAGCGCCCCTTTTCCAAAGGCTGCAAGCCTTGTTGTAGCTGTTGGAATAGTCTTTTCAAAGGCACTAGTCCCTATTCCTGCCTTACCAAGGACATTACCGACAGCATTCGAAACAGGACCAGAAACCAAAAGTTTGCCAGTTTGAGCTCCTTTTGCTGCCTCTCCATAAGTTCCAAATGAGGCGATATCCGTCGCTACTCCTGCCGCATCGCCGAGGATCTGCGTATTACTTTTTTTGATTGATGGAACAATATTTCCGAGCTGTTCCATGTAATCAGGGTGGTTTTCATTTATTGATTTAATTGCTGCATCGATGTGTGTAGTATCTTTTCCTGCTGCCTTGAGTGCTTTTCGCTGGTTCAAGAGTTGTGTCATCTGTTGAACATTCTGCAATGCCTCATCTTGAATTTGATTTGCTGCAAAAGGTGCATATATCGCATCGCCAATATCTTGTCCGAAGTTCTTCTCGCTTTGAATAAGGAAACCTCCGACTTTTTTCGCCACGTTTGCTGCCTTACCCCAGAATCCAGTTGTATCAGGTGCTGGAGTTGGTGCAGGTGCTGGTTCGTCAGGAGCAATTTGACCTTTTAGAGAATTCAAATATCCTTGAATGTCATTTTGTGATGCACCCTGTTGCTCTAAGGAATCAATATTCTGTTTTACTTGAGTTCTAGTAAGCATGGCTAGTTTGGAATGTGATAAACCTTTCCTGATTGCGATGTATAAGTTGTTGGTGAGGAAAGATTCTGATCAGGTTTATTCTGTTGACCACCAATTGTCGGATCACCGTATACACTGGTCTGTGATAGGAGTGATGATTTCTTTTTCTGTAGGAACTCTCGAAGCTGTTCCATGTTAGATGCGAATGTTGTTGGATCAAGGTTTCCATCAATCACATCAATTCCGAGTTTCAATTTCATGTCAGTACCGGACCCATATCCAAGAACACCCGAGATTTCATCTGCAAGGAGTTGTTGAGCCTGATCAAATTTCGCAACTGATTTATCGCCAACCTGATATTTAGCAGGAAGGACAATTTTGTTAACCGCAGTTACACCACTTCGAGATGCATCATTTGAGAGACTGATGATTGTATCGATGTTGGAAAGTGCATTGTCTGCTGAAGACAATTGCTTACGTACGCTCGGATCTTTGTAGAAGTCATATCCAGCCTCGAAATCGGCAGCATTGAACGCTGGGTTGAGCTGACTAGCGAGCTGATAGATTCCTAGCTTTTGGTCGATATTTCTTGAGTATGCATAAAGACTTTTGAACTGACTAAATGTGAGACCGCCATATGCCAAATCTGACGCAACTTTGTATTGAGGACTCTTTGAATCGAATGTAACTGGAGCACCAGATGTTCCGCCACTTGAGTCAGTCTTTGGGCGAGCTGCTATGAGTGTAGTCTTTCCTGTTGCAGGATCGTAAACATAACGAGCTTGACCCTCGCTTAGATTAAATTGATTTGCATCAGCATTTGCTTTCGCTATATCTGCGGCATTTTTTGCAGTTGTCTGATCCTGTGAAGTTTTGGCATCTGAATACATTGACGATAGCTGGTCTCTAGTGAATCCATATTGGTCTTGTAATTTTTGAAAGTCCGCATCGCTTAGTTGTGTTGGATCAACACCAAGAGAAATCATGTTTTTAACAAAAGCAGTAATCTGTGCTTTCTTCTGCTGACCTTGGGTATCTAGGAATTGGAGATACTTATCAATACCTTGCTGAATAGATGCACGCTTTGCAGTGATTTCGTTTTGAGCATCCTGATTGGCATAGCCAAATAGGGCAGAGATTTTTTGATTGGCATCATTTTGATACGTCTGAGCTTCTTGGTTATTCATATTCTCAACATTCTGCACTTCTGACTCCCCTGTTGGACTTCCAATTCTTCCGCCTGCGGCTGCAAGTGCGTACGCCTGACCCTCTCGTTTCTTCCCTGTTGTGTTTCTGAAATTTGCTATCTGATCAGCAACAGCGGCATTAATTGCATCAATCTGACTTTGCATTCTTGAGCGTGTTGCGGCACGAATAGCTTCTTCATCTACCTGTTGAGTAGCTTGTGATTTCAATTGTTGTCCGACTTGATTGGCATTTGGATCTTGAACGTAATCTGGGACCGAAACTTTTGCAACCTGAGCAATTGTTTGTTTTTGTGGCGTAGGAGTAGGCGTTGGAGTTGGTACAGTCGGTGTTGTGTTTCCTAACGACAAAGTACGCCCAGCATATATTTTGTTGGGATCAGTGATAGAAGGATTGAGCGCCATCAATTGCTGTATGCTCTTTCCTGTCTTTGCTGCGATTTCGCTTAAGGTATCGCCGTATTGTATCGTGTAAGAATTCATTTCTTTTATTCAATTGCCGTTACTAGGTTTGGCATCATGAAGAACAAGTCGACGGACCCAGTATTTTTAATTTTTAATGCTGCTTCAAATCGATTGAGTGCCATTCTGATGATCACGCCCTCAACTGCACCAGGAATTGTTTTGTTGAATGTGCCAAAAAGTTCATCATCAAGATAAACATCAAAGCTGAATGTCTTATCTGACCAAGCAACAATTGCACCGCTCACGTTGTTATCAGTAGCTGTAAACACCCATCCGTTTGTTGTTATTGCAGGATCGGCAGCACGTTGGATGTTGTTAGTCTCAGAACTTTTCTGCATAAAGTTCGTTTGATACGTATTGTTATCCCAGATGTTGTGTTGGTAAGGGATGTCATTAATCGTCATCAAATTATTCGTAAGATCGAGTATCAATTTACCGACACGTCCTTGTGGTTTATTCCAAAGCATCCACGTTGTTGTATCGAGCTTCTTGAAATATGTAATGTTGGTGTCATATACGGTATCTCTCAATTCAAGCGTATGTGATATTGAGGTGGTGTTTACAGACACTGTCAGCATAATGAGTTTTGATCTATCACGTCCACGATATGGGTGAAGTTGACCCCATGGGTGGTAATAGACAAATTTATCAGTCGCCACTTGAACCAACTGATTTGATTTGTATGAGAAGTTACCGTCGTATCCGATTGTAATCGCCGCCTGAATTGTTGGAGTTGTTCCAGTGACTGTTATTACTGATGATCTGACACGAGATAACGAGGTATCCCAGAAGACAAGCTGAGCCTTATCGGTTCCGTTTTGAACAATATGAGGTGCAGTTGAGTTTGCTTGGTTTACAACCGATCCGTATGAAGGAACGGTTCCTGAGACTGTCACAACATAAATCGAGATAGTAGTGCTGGTATATACAGCAAGCAGTGCTTTATCGGTATCGAGTTTGCACAATTTTTTCCATCCGAAGTTAGTTGCGGCGACCTGGACCGCAGTGTTGACCGACGCCACAGTACCTGAGACAGTAATTGTTGCAGTCTGTGTGTACGTACTAGCTCCACTTCCAAATGTGCAAAGAATTTTATTTGTACTTACAAGGACAGCATCAAAGTTTATGTCGTACTGATCAAGTGCGGTAATAATTGCAGGAGTTCCCCATGTAATGACTCCGTTTGTCGCAAGCTGACCAATAATCACATAAACCCCTGTAGTTCCTGCTTGCTGTCGATAGAAGAGTGCAAATCGGTCATCGCCCATTTCTACTGTATGGAACGTTACATTGTTTGTGCTTTCCCCGAATGGTGACGAGATACTTGATTGCCATTCAGGGCGTTTAATAAATGACTTCACATTTAGAACATCAATTCGCTTTACGAGACGATCCAAATTGTTGGGCATGAAAATCTTTCGAGTTGCTCCCGCAAGGAGTTTATACTCTTTCATTGGGAAGTTCATAACAGCATGCCTGTGTGACCATAGTCGATCATCAGAAGCATCTTCTTCACCGCTTCCGTGGTAGTACATTTCACGGACGTTGTATTGCTGACCTGAGTTATTGTTTACACCTCCGTAATAATGAGGATGAATCAATGAGTCAGCATCAGATTCGTCCGCACCGGCTACTGTTGTACCCAAGGTTGAAGCATCCCACTGGTTTCCTACTCCTGCGAGAGTTTTACCTAGAGCAATTGAATTACCAGCGACTCCACCAACTTTTGCAATTGCGAGTAGTTTTGCTGTAGTTGAACCTGTCTTTGCGTAAACAGTCGGGTGTAATGTGGTTTGTGTTGTATATTGCGAATTTGGTGTTCCATCGAGATTGATCGCTGCAATCAAATTTGCAATTGTTTCTTCTTTTGAGGCACCTATTTTAACTTGTCCATCAACACCAGTCAGAGTGTTAACGAATACATACGTTTTTGAATCAATCAGCACAGTTTCTCCGTTTGCCGCATTAAGTGCCAGTGTGAGAGTACCTCTTGCTTTTACTGCAGGATAACGAACTTGTCCTAATCGATTTACTTCCATCATCATCACTTGCGGGAATAGCCACTCGCCTTTTGGAGATACTGCTTGAGGTTTTTTATCTGTTAATAATGTTATGCTCATATTTTTTAATTTGTTACTTTGCTAATAAGTCTTCCATCGACAGTGGTGATCTTTGATCTTGTCGCGCCATCATAAAAGGCGACGAGGTATCCATTTTTGTCGTATTCCATGACGTATGTTTTTCCGTTGATATTGTCGTGGATAGAACGAACATTTCCATCAAAATTTCTAACAATTTCCACGTTTTCAAAACCCGCAGAAATTCCGACTAGTGCAGCTGCCATAAGCTGTGACAGAGTTACCGGTTGGTTTGCGGTTGCTGCATTCGGAATTGTTGGTGATTGTGTAAAAGAATTTTGCCCAGTGAACACGTTGTTAGCGGCAAGTTCAGCTTTGTTTGCTAGTGATGTATCAATGTAGGCTTTATCTGGAATGTGGCGAGGATCACTGAGTGCTGGAGGAGAGTCGTATTTAAATGGCTTTGTTCCATCAAATGGTTCATCACCATTTAGCATGTCTACAATAATTTTTAGATTCACGAAGTCTGTGAGATAGCATTTCGCACCTGCACGATGTCCGTTGACATTCTGCACACCTGCAGTCTGAACACCTTGGCGCGACACGCTGAAAATATTCACCATCGCTGTTCCACTAAGGTCAAAGAGAATATGCTCCTCATCTCCAGTTCCTCTGTCGATGATCATGCAATACTTTGCTGATGGAAGACTGACACCATTTTTGTCAGTGATACTTGCAAGCGCACCAGAAGTTGCACCATTTGCGAGCTTTGTAGCAAGAGATGTTTCAAAATTTGCGATTACTTTTGTGAGCTTGGTTGACATGATATTAGTATGAACCTAAAAAATAGCGTATAAGTGTGTGCAATCACTGGTCAACACTTTTGCCATCTAGGCTTATATGTTCCTTTTGGCGATAGACCTTTGGTAGCTTGTCTTCGTAAGTCAGGATGTCCCAGTCGATTGATTCCATGATGCTTACGTATCCAATTCCCTTGGCGATAAAGCGTATACTTCGTCTTCGGAATTTTGGAATTTTCATCGCTTTTATCTGCATTTCAAACGGATACACTAAAGCTGGGCCGTCACCACCGACAGCAGCCTCACCGATCATTGTCGTTCCAACACTTGATGGACTCGTCCTGTTTACATAGGTTGCATCTCCACGGATTGTGCCGACGAGTGTGTATCCTGTTCCATCGAAGTTTGCGTACACCTCGACATATTGAGCGGAATCGATTTGTCCTCGGTATCTTAATCTGCGATATTTTTTGAGTCGATTGACTCCATAGGTTTCATCTTTGCTGTCCCAGTTGTTTTGAAGCACGTAGCCATCATCATCAAAGCCGTTTAGAATTTTGTATATAGTTTCTGTGTACGGACTACCTCCATAAAGAACACCCGAGTCCTTTGCGAGACATTTCATTCCATAATTTGTTATATCGACAGTGTCTTTAACGATATCTATGATGAGCATTCGGTCGTTTACAAGACTTCCAATTGCACGACATGATAGGACGACGAATTGTCCGTACGTTTCCATGAACGCATCGTTATAATCGAATTTCTCCCACGCAAAATGTGAGATAAGTTCAGTTGCGAGAATGTCATCACCTAGCGGATTCTTTTCTAGGACCGTAAGTTGTGGACGATCAGGATTGGCAGTGTTGATAAACACAACGCCTCGACCTGTTGTGACTGCACTTTTCCTTGTGAATACTCCGATATTTCTTCGAACAACTTGGTTATTAAATGTCGTGTCATCATCGCTGTATTTGTGCTGATACGCACTCTGCTTTTTCAGTGAGTAGTAGTTTCCATCGATACCAATTACAAGCTGTTGAATAGCATCACCACCCTCGTCTTGTCTTATGACATCTCCTTCACCTGCCACACGAGTTGAGCTGTATGAAAAATCAGCGACTCCTTTGCTTGTGCTGTCTTCCCAGATGTAACTAGCTTGAATATTATTTGATGTGCTTTGCGGTATCGTCACAAAAGTCACGCTCCACGCCCCAGTGATGTAGTTGATTGTTCCAACTCCACCCGCACTTCCCTTTAGGTTTCCATTTTTGTCATCAGAAAATATCTCCCCACCTGAATCGATGCATTTGATTGTCACTAACGCACAGTTTGCTTTCGGATATGTTGCTTTGAATCCGAGTGTTCCTGTAAATGTGACCTGCGATCCGTTACCGCTACCGATATTCTCATTTGAGATTTGAGTAAAACTGACACCTGCTCGCTGAACATCAATTCTGCTTCTATAGAGACTTGTTGGATCCTTGGCAATTCCCCACATATACATGCGCGCCTTATCTACCAATGGATAGCCTGTATAAAAATCTGTTGCTGTGTAAAGTTGTATGTAATTTCCTGGGTTAGCATTAGCAAATTTAAATAGTCCACTTGGACCGCCAGCAAATGTATAAGCACCGGTTAATGAGCTGTAGTTTGCAAAGACATAAATATCGCTTGCATTGAGACCTGTAACAACATCTACCCATGTTGATCCGTTGTAGTATTGAATTTTTGTACTTATCTTTCTCCAGAGAATTCCGATACCACTTGTCTTATATCCGATATGAATCGCTGGGCATGAGCCTGCCGCACCCTCCACACCTACGGTTACTTTTCCACGTGCTAGTTCAATGTGACCGTCAATTGTCACCCAATTCAGCGAATCTTTTGAGCTATCTTTCGGCGTGTCTTCAGCATCATTTCTGTTGTGAACACCTGATATGAATTGTGATATTTCATGTTCTGCCATATTTATACGAGTTTAAATCTAGCGTCACGCAATTTGAGATTTTTCATGTAGCGCTGATACTGGACCGCATTGTCTTGCATGTTGCTACGAGCTTTTTCAGATTTCTTTATTATTTCTTCATCGATAAGCATGCCGAAGACAACCATTGGATGGTATTCAGGAGGAAGAGCTGGTGATGTGCCGACAGTAATATCGTCAGGACTTGTTTTGTAATCGTATTCGTATGTAGTACCCGCACCAGGACTTTGTACGAAATTTATTTTTCCGTCAGTCGGATCAACCCAGCAGACATTGCTGTATTGATTCGCATTTCTTTGACCCATTGGGACCACAAAATACGGACTCTTTTGACTGCCTATAAAAATTACCTTGAGAAGCGGTTCACTTATCGTTGGATCCTCACTGTAATTTTCCATGAGTTCATCGAAGTCTGTTGGCGGAGTAATTTTTCCATCACTTCCAACTACTCCCGTCTTTTTTCTGCGAAGAAATTCCCACGGTTGCTCCATGTAGATAAGTCGGAGCTTGTCGTTGGCGACAATAAGTTCCTCATCACTTGAGAGATCAGTTGTGTCGTCTGTGTAGAGTTCGAATCTATCAATTATTTGTTGTCCTGTAAGTGGTGTTGCCATAAATTTATTTATTTCTCAGTGGTGGGAACAGCCCAGTTGCAAGTACTGTCCCCGCCACTGAGCCCGAGCCTATGCTCAGGTCAGTGGAGTCGTTAAGACTGGAGCTGGACGTCGAGGAACTGAGGCTTTCCATCGGAGAATGTCTTGATTCCGTAGATTGCATCAGCACGAACAATCTTTGCTCGCTGATATGGGTCGTCGACCATTTCCATTTCGGCAAGGTCTTGGATAACCACATCGATTGCCCCTTTCTTGCCGTAGTAGGCGTGAACGAGGTTTTTGGTAACCGTGTATGTTGCGGTACCACCGAATACAAGTCGGCCAGAGCCAGTACCTGTAATCGTGATCGTGTCTGCAGTATCATCATCAACACCGGCAATCTGGAGATCAACCCAGTTTGACTGATCGTAGTTAGGATCAGCATCTGTCCAAGGCACATACTTGGTGACAGCGGTATCCTGATGGAACGCACTGATCAAGTTGTCACGAGTCGCATCAACACCTGCTTCAATGAGCACGTTACCTGGAGTCGTACCGAGTGAAGTAACGAAAGTGTAAATGTAACCGTTGAGAGAGAATGTCTGACCGTTCGTTGGGTTTGACGCCATCGTGATCACAGCCTCTCCGAGAAGATTTTCTGACAAGTAAAGATCAGCACCTCCGACTGGACCGGCATATCCGTTCTTGAATGCTGCAGCAGCAAGGTCAATGTTTTTTGACATGACGTACTGCTCAATTATCGAACCGCCATAACTATCGAGAACCAATGCAAGACTTGTGAGGTCTTGATTGCCACGGCGCAACTTTGCACGACCTTGTGAAAGTAGCTGTGGCACATTGGTTGTCGACAATGTGACCGGCGTACCACTTGAACTCATTGTGGTAAGGTCTCCCGCATCAAATTTCTGCAGAGCGTTCTTCACTTCAGCGAAGACATCGGCATCAATGTAACGAGAAAGTTTCTTGGCCACTTCGGCACCGATTGTCTCGGCTGGATTCAGTGGGCCTGCCTGAATCATTTCCTTCTTGGAGATACGGAAGTCTGAACCCTTGTTCTTGTTTACGAGCAAGGTTTCGCCCGAGTCATTGAGCTGATCAATGGTTCGGTTTACACCCATCGTGATGTTACGCACACGAATTGGTGCAAGTGCATATTTCACACGCTTTACGGAAGCACCATAAGTAAGCTGCTTCTCGAGGCGTGTGTTGGCGATCTCCATCGCCACTAGCACTTTGTCGAACACTGCCTGATAGGCATTGTCGAACTGTTCCTTAAATACTTGAATCATAATAATAGGTAAAATTATGCGAATAAATTTACCCTTTCAGATTTAGGAATTCTTTCGATGACGTGAACGGTGTGTAAGTCGGTCAATCAAGCCTTCTTGATATTTTCCGAATTCCTGTCCACCTCTTTCACGAGATTGAGCAATGCGCTTGTGATCTTCCTCGGTTGGAGCCTTATAGTCTGGTTCCTTTGGGTGATTACCGCCTTGTGAGCTGTAACCCTCCATTCCGCCACCGCTTTTGGCAACGTCACCATAGAGTTCCTCGAGGATGTCTTCCATCGTGCGCTTGAGGTTGTCCTCGCTCGACATGATGTATTTCCTTACGGCTTCTTTTTTGGCAACTTTTTCAAGGTCAGGATTTTCCGCAATTACACGATCAAACTCTTTCGAGATTGCAGTCGTGATTTGGGCATTGCTTATCTGCTTTGACTGAGCTTCTGTCTTCGATTTGATATCTTTAATGTCTGAAAGGTACTCATCCTCGAATTGCTTCTTGGATTTGTTAAGAAGGACATTTGCGAGCTTATGAACAAATTTTGGCTCGAGTTTCCATTCTTCGGCGAGTGAATCGAGTTCGTCTTTAGCGTCCCCGACACTTGAACTACCGCTCTTGATTTGCTGTTGCAATTCTCGAATTGTAGGGATGACCTCGTCACGAATCATCTTTTTCATTTCTCGGTTTTCTTTCTTCAGATCAACGATGAGATTGTCCTTCTCATTACCCTCTTTGGGTTTGTTGTCCTTAGAATCACCTTCCGCTCCCGCAACCTGTCCAATCGATTGACCATTTGTAGGGTTGGCATCTTTTCCGTTGCCCTTGTTATCGGACTTCGACTCCCCTGCACCTTTTTCTGATGAATCATCAGAGGGTAATGGTGCGCCCTTTCCTTTTGGTTCTGGCATAACGTTTTTATTTCGATGGTTTCGCCCCATCGATGCTCTGATGTGTACGCCGAGCATTCGCGCGATTAACCTTTTAATAAAAGAGGTTGGCCCCTCTATGTAGATAAGTGTAAACTTAAAAAAACATGCGCAAGTGTGTGCAATCAATAAAATAAAAACCATCAAATTTGATGGTTTTTATTTTATTATTTTGCCAATTCCGCAGTAACACTTGGTCGCTTGCGTGACAGCTCAGACAACAGCGTATCAAGGTCATCTTCAGCACCAGTAAAACGTCTAGTCATCTGTATTGCGGCCTCAAATCTAGCGACTGCAGATATAAGTTTTCCAAGCTCAGGGTTTTCGTGAAGTACGGAGAATAGTTCATTCAATGATTTACGAGCTTCATTGCGAAGACGATTGATCGTGTCCTGACCTGCAGGAGTTCTTGCCCATGAGACCATGTCCTGTGAGACATCAATCGCATTATTGAGTTCGGTTATCTCCTCATCATCCTTTGCATCTTTCTGATCGGATTCGTTTAGTGAATCATGCGGACCAGTTAGAATTGGTTTTTCTTCTTTTTCGCTCATAGATGTAATTGTTTACGGACTTCTTTGTTCTCATTGATAATCATTCGAAGTATTTTCTTAGACTCCCTTTCCTGATCCCTGAACTGTCGAGCTTTATTTTCCTGTACAGACAACATGGTCAAAGCAAATCGTTTTTTAGGTGACAACTTTCTTATGTATGCCATGAGTTCGGGATTGGCTCGACGAATATTCTCCGCTAGTGCTTCTTGGAGCTTGGCATTTGCCTCCATTTCTTTTGCCTGCTTTTTCACCTGCTCAATGTTTCGATTGAGTTCTCGCAAAGAAAACTCAGCGACCTGACCATGTTTTATTATCCTATAGTCGCCCTTATCTTTCGCTTTCTTTCTTAATTTATAGGTGAATGTAAGCATAACAATTTAGATAGATGCTGATTCTGCAGTCGTATTCTCTGGTTCAGGTGCATTCTCAGGAGCTGTTTCCTGTTCCTGAGTATTCACTTCTGCAGGAGTTGGTTCATTGGTAGTTGGAGTACCACCATTTGCCTCATAATCTTCACGAGCTTGTCGCTCTGTTTCAAACTCAGGACTTCTAAAGATTACGGAGCCTTGTTCATCGTAACGCTTCCACATCCACTTTCCATTATTTTCTACAAACTTAACATTATTTGATTCAGACATATTTTAATTTAATTAATTTTTATAATTCCGATTTACTTCATTGCCATTGCAGGAGCACCTGGGCTGGCAATAGGAGCACCACCGGTTGCATTCGGATCAGCATTCTGAGGTGAGGCTGTATCGACCATGCCTCCGCCTCCACTGATCAGACCTGCTTTCGCCGCCTGACCCACTACCGATCGTGCTGCATTCTTTTCAACGATAGGGGTCATTTGGTCGATGTAGGCAAAGACGGCAGTATGCTGTTCAGGAGTGAGTTCGTTATCAAATTTTTCGGAAAGGTCGACAAGTCTTTGCAGGAATCCAGTATTCGCATCTTTGTATGTTGGAGCTTTCTCACCGCCGAGAATAATCTCGAATGCTTCATCTGCTTGAGCTACAACTTCTGTAGTATCGTAGTCACTAGTATCGAGTAAACGCTTGATTGTATCGTCATCAACTCCGGCAATTGATGCTTGAGTTTCAAACAAGACTTTCTGATTCACGTTTGGATCGTCTTTGTACACACCAAGGAATGTCAATTTGTTTTTGCTTTCTATTGCATTGCTTTGTGCCTCTGCATTACTTGCTTCGACTAAGATGTCATAGTCGTTGTTGTATGGTTTCAAATCTCTAGCAGTGACCTGTTCAATCTCAAGACCCATGGGACCCATAATTTGCACTGCCATTTTTCTTTTCAAATCCTGCATAACGCCTTCCTTGTGCAGGACGGCAAATCTGTAATATCCTTCTGCATAACTTTTATTAAGCAATCCAAAGCGATCACTTGCCTGTTGAAGATTTCCTTCGTAAACACCGAGCGTATCTGTTGAGCTTGTACCCTTAACGTCAGCAGTAATTCCACTATCGCCCTCAACGATTGCCTCGAGTTTGTCATAAACCATGAATGGACCCTGTATCGGTGGAGTCTGTCTTGTCTGAAGCACCTTACCGACATCCATATTTCCTTCAATCTCGATGTATCCATCTCTGCGGTATCTAACCTGTGCAAGATTTCGAACGTAGTCGACATTGACTGCGGTCTGCGGACGATTGATTTGCTCTGAGTTGTCGAGTGATTGGTTAATACTCTTTTCCTGTGCCATGAAAATACCACGAGCATAGTCGCAATATGATGGTGTCCAAAATTCACGAGGGTCTGGAAATGCTGCCCATGTCCATATTGGATACTTTTCGCTTTTACGAATATCTTTCCAAGGTTCGCAACGAATACAATCACCTGACGGAGTCAGCACTAGGTAATAACGATCGTCATTTTCATCAGTTGTGATCCATGTATAAAAAATAAATTGATTTTCATTCTTGAAACGTTCTCGAGGAGCACCATTTACCTTTCGATTGTCTTTGTCGATATCTTGCTGAGTCTTTGTGCTTGTGTTGGGACCGCCATCAAGCAAATCTTGAACGACAGCTTTGTAGTAAATGCCGTCTTTGACTCCTTTTGTAAGTTGAGCGCGAGTAAGTTTTGTATTCCACCATCCAAGGTATGCAGCTTTTTCTACTCCACTTCCGTCTTCTTCTTCGGTGCATAAACCGCCAACATCTGGATCAATCAGAAAGTCTTTCGGATCAATGAGGTTGAGCAGACTCTTATACTGACCTTTGTCGTTTCTCGTAAGATATAAATAAATTGCACGACCATAAATAGCAGCATCACGCTTACCCATCAGGTCTTTGAAATTCCATCGTCCAATCTTTGCATCTTTATCTCTGATTGAGTTCATCAGTTTGGCCTTCTTAAGATCTGCAGATTCGCCTTTGATGTATTTAAATGTTAGAGGACTATCAATCTTTGAGAGAATAGTATGCACGAATCCATGCATCTTGAAGAGTGGAACCTGAGCTCGAGTATCACCTTGCTGTTGCTGATAGGTACTACCTCCGTATGGTGACTTTGCATCGGAAGTTATACGATCGGGATTCATCATATCCTCGTTCATGTTCCAAGAAGCCATGCGAGCTTTCTTGTAACGATATGAATAATCGATTTCTTTGAGTGACTGTTCAGCTAGGGTGTCTCGGATTTTATAATGCGCAAGTGACATAGTGTTTTAAGTATAGACTTATTAATTCGTGCATAAGTGTGTGCAATGAATTATGTTTAAATTCCGATGTAGGGGTATTGCGGACCTTCTTCCACGAATTCTTCTTCGTATGCAGGCTTAACTTTGCCGTATGCCGTATTGATTACAGGCTCTAGTCGAATATCACGAGGTCTTTCAGTGCCAGCAGGTCGTGCGATATCGCTTTGGTAGGCTGTTGCATCACTTGTATCGTCATTTGGTGAGTCAGGAAATCTCACAAGTTCATTTTCTAGGTCTTTACATTCATTTTTGAGGTGATAAATGCTTCGGGTTTCGTATCTGTAGAGTAATCCAGTGCGTATGCGATCTTCTTTTGATCGTCCTTGATGTTTGAGCCAAATCAAAGGCAGAAATGTCTGACGCATTCTTTGTTCATGTCGGAGCATCGGTTCAAGTCCTCGAGTGAATGCAGTATCTTCCCATCCAAACTTAACCGGAGGTGTTCCCGCTTGAATCAAAAACGTATAAATGCCGAACATCTTCTCAATGATTCCAGTTGGACCGAGTTTTTCTCTCCATGCTTTCAAATGCCATTTACCTTCTCGATCTATCCAATTGATACAAATACCCACATAGTCTCCATCTTTGCTTATTTCGCCATCTTCTTTTCTACTTGGCGTATCAATCGTCACGTAAGCGGCAAGTTTCTTTTGCATCAATGCCTCCCATTCAATCAACAAGAACCAGTCACGCTTGAATATCGCCTTTGATTCATCGATTGGCTGGCAGAGCATCTCGGCCTGGAAGTCCATGTCGCCTTCTTCTGGTGTCCACATGGATCTCCTTTTTCCTTCAATACTTACTTTGCCAGTCTCCTTCGCTTCTTCGTCAGTCATAACCCATCGCTCTGGCCACGTTGGAGTGTGTAGTCCAGTCATGAGTGTTCCTTGGCAAATTGGAACAATTCTCACTCGCAATTCTGGATCCTGTTTGGCACGCTCAATCACACTTTGCACGTTTCCGAATTCACTCAAGATATTGCCGAGATAAATTACACGTCGACGTGATGAGTCGAGACCTCTTTTGAATTCCTGAATGTGGGATCTAATCTGATTTGTTGCAACCTCACTTTTCAGCGTCTTCTTCGTTTCAAAGTCATCAAGTAAAACAAAGCCTGGACGCATGGCACCATGTACTCGACCACGAATACTTTCTTGAGTGCTATGTGCCTCGACTCGGATACCTTCCTTGAGAATATTTCCTGCTTCGTCTTTGTCAGGGTTAGTAATAAAATCTTTTATTCTTTTTTGTGTTGCTTCATCTTTACTTCTTTTCGTATTATATTTTTCTCCAAAGTCAGCAATAAATCTCCTATTTGTTTGAAGCTCCCACACAACATCAAACAATGCACGCTCTGAGTTAGTGCTATCAAATGCATCGGCATTGATGTATGGCTCGATATCATATGCGATCATGTATAAAATCAAAGCCTTAGCGAAGCTAGTCTTCGCACTTTCTCCAAACATAAACCATGCGACCTCTCTGATCTTTAAATCTAGAAGGTCATGCACATCTGCCATCATCTCATAATGAAATGGCGCGAATTCACTTCGCACATAATGTGATAGATAGTACGCTATGAAATATCCAAAATGATCACGAGTCGATTTCATACGCACTTCCCGACTGCTTTGTTTCAAGAAGCACATCCCCTCCATCGTTATCGGAGCCATTGCCTTTGTTGGGTTGTAGTTTATTGTTTGCATTTTCTTTTGTTGGTGGGAGCATAACTCTTGGGGCGAATAATTCTTCTATACGTTTTTCTTCTTCAGCTGACAAAACCACAGTGCCGACACGTTCACCTTTGCTAGTGAGATCAATATTTTGTGGTGGTTTTCCATCTAAGTAATTCCATACAAGCTCGATCATTTTCCTATCACCATCAAGTGCCATTTTGATAATTTTTTGAGCTAGGGCTTCTTCTACTGGTAGCGGGTTCCCTTGAGCATCTTTGGCACCTAATCGAGCAAGTCCTTCTCGTATTCTAGTGGTTAGATTTTTAGTGCCTGGAACCTTACCTGCAGGATTACCTGATTGACCTGGCTGGAACCCCTTTCCGGTAATGCCCCCTGGGAGCTTGTCACGTTGCATTTGCGTTGCATTTGCAACGGCAGGGCTATCTATCGCACTGGTACTGGTGCCAGTGCGGTGAGGAATTAAAACTGTATCAATATTGATACTGTTTTCGTCTTCATTTTTAGTCGTTTTTTTCTCCATATTGTGTCTTTTCCCAGACCTCATCTTTACCGTTTTTTTGGATGGTTTCTATGTCTGTGTAATCTACCCACCTCTGGACGATAACGTCCACAAATTTTGGGTCCAATTCGATCCCGACACAGACTCTACCCGTCTTCTCACAAGCTATGAGCGTGCTACCACTTCCAAGGAAAGGGTCAGCAATCAAATCTTCTGCTTTGGAACTATTGAAGAGTGCGTAAGTGATAAGTTCGACAGGCTTTTGAGTTGGATGCAGATATTCATTCACCTTATCTCTTTTCATTGTCCAGATTGTGAGCTTTCCTTCTGTCTCGAGTTTCTTTTGTCGTTTAGCCCAGTTGAGAATCTTCTGTTCACTATCGTGAAAGTCGAGAATCGTGCTGTGAGTTCTGTCTCCATAAAAAACAGCTTTTACTCCTTCTTTCGATGCATAGAAAAACGGTTCATGCTTCCATCGATAGTCGCCCCATCCCATTGATGCTGTTGGCTTATTCCATATCAATTGGTTATGGACCGACATTCCGTGTTTCTTTAGTGCCGCTTCAAATTGTGCCTGTGTTGAAGTCGAGTGAAAGACATACCAACCCGCACCGGCTTTTGTCATCTCAGCGATGCATCCGAATACTCCGTCGAGAAAAACATCAAACACTTTTTCTTCCATGTCGTCATTCATGATTCCTTCGCTAGTGTTTTTTCCTCTGCCTGAATAGTTGACGTTGTATGGTGGATCAGTAAAAACACAGTCGGCTTTTCGACCGAGCATCACCTTTTCCCATGCTTCTTTGCTCGTCGAGTCTCCACAAACCAACGTATGCGGACCGAGCTGATACACATCACCAAGTTTGCTTTTAGGTTCAGTTGGAGTTGTTGGGACCACGTCATCGTTCTCATCATCTTCAATGATCAGATCTCTTTCGAATCCAGTAATTGTGATATCAAAACCTAGAGCATCTAAGTCTTTAAGTTCATCAATTACCAATCTCATATCTTGGCTAGTGAGTGCATTGAGCTGATTGTCAGCCAAGCGATACGCTTTTATCTCATCTTCAGTGAGGTCATCTGCCATGACATATGGAATCACTGGCTCACCTTTCTTTGTGTACGCTTTTTGCTCTAGCAGTGTGTATCCAAGTAGTTCAGTCATTGCGAGGAATCTTCCATGACCTGCAACAATCACGCCATTCTTATCTATCACGATAGGCTGTTTGCATCCAAACGCTTTGATACTATTTGCGATCTTCTCGAGATGCCATGTTGGATGTTCTTTGGCATTCTTGTCGTATGGTTTTATTTCTGTAATTTGCATATATTTATTTTTCCATCCAACCGATCATGCTGGATTCGTTACAGGCTCCGACCTTTCCGTTATCACCCATGTATTCATATGCTGGCTTACCGCTTTCTTGAGGAAGTATTCCAATCACCAACCTCTCATCACCTTTCTTGTTTCTGCATATAGTCCCGAATGTGTATGTAAGTCTTTGGTCAGGATTTTTCTTCTCAAAGTGATGCCTTAGGGCGGCAAAGAATTCGCCCTGGACCGTTTCAAGATAAGTGATAATTGCATCCTGATGTTCAGTTTTGAAAATAGGAAGCAGTCCATGTGCGCCAATGATCCAAGCACTCACGAAATCTGGGCGAGCAGCTAGGAATCGTGCGGACAGGCTCAATGGATTTTTTTCTTGTATTTCTTTAGTCATGTTTATTTTATTTGTTGATTATTAATTGAATCTGATTCTAGGATCTTGCCGCAGAAACTACATCGTTTAATCCATCGAACGTGCTGGCAGTTTTTATGGCGTTGTTGTTCTGCAATGTTTCTAATGTATTCGTATGATCCTTTAACTAACTTTTTCTTTTTTTCTTTTGTATCAATATACAAATCATCAACATAGCGAATTTTTGTTCTTCTCCGGTATATTTCAGCAATTACTTCTGGTATCACAGTTTCAACTCTTACTCGCCTAATCCAACCTTTAGATCGAATTTGATAGTGAATAGTGCTTCTATGGACACGAAAAAATTGCGATATCCACATGATCTTCCAGCCATATTCTTCATAGTGCTTCTGCACACTTTTCAGTATATGGGCATTTAACTTGTAACAGCGATGCTTATGCATACAGAAGGTTATGCATCGAAAGATATAGTTACTTCGACCTTTCCTTTTCCATCCATAGAATTACGCGACTCAAAACCTCCATCTAAGAACTTATCATTTTTGAATAATGCATCAGCAACGCCTTTGAAGATATTATCTGGATCGGCGTGTTGTCCATTCATCCAGAAAATTTTAATATCCATTCGAGCTCTACTCGACACAGCTGTTGTTAGTGGTTGATCGTCAAGAAGTATTTTTTTCCCATCACACATTACAAATTCTGGGTAGCCTTTATAAAAACACCTTCGTACGTAACTTTTCCATGCATGGTATCTTTTTGCTCCCGGTAACCATAAGGCTCTACCGACTACACGAACATATGAGACTGGATTGCCGTAGATGTCTTCAGGATTCCCTTTTATTGTGAATTGAATTTTTTTCATTTGTTTTATTTTTTATTTAGAGACATATGTCTTGTAATTTCATTGAGCTTTTCTCTGAAGTTATCCACAGGGTCCCTAATACTAGATTTCTCTTTTTTTCCTAGGTTTTGTGTGTCCAGTAGATAGACCTGTTTCGGTCTATTTGCTAGAACACTTTTGGTCAACTTTCTAGACTGGTCTATTAGTTTGACTACTTTATCCACATCGATAGTCAAATTAATTCTGTAGAAATTTCCCCTACTATTTTTTGTGACAAATATAAGCTCTGCAGCCACAAGACTTCTTAAACCTTGAGCTACTGATTGCCTTGATAAACCTGTACCATAATCTAGAACGTTACCTCTACGATCCTTAATTCCTTGAATGAATTGCGAGAAACTTATCCGGTCTGATTCCTTATGGAATCCAAATGTACGACGACATATATAAATTAGGCATCTTGCCTCTGCTTCCGGAATCAGTGGGACAACTTTATCCAAGAGTATGTTGGGAAGTTGCGTACTGTTTGGTATTAAATTGATTTTGTGTTCTTCCATATTTTTTGAAGAGAGAGAAGCATCGATTGCTCGATGTTTCTTCCCTGGTTAGTGGGGCTTAGCCCCCGATCTCAGCCCTCATGCCACTGGATCAGGGCTGAGTCAGTGGCCAAGCTACTTATTCTTACTTGCCACTTTTTACAGCCTTGGCTGGCTTCTTGGGCTTATCGACCTTTGAATCTCGAAGATCCTTGTCGAACTTCTGATCGGGTGTGAGCTCCGGTGCTTCTTCACCTTTTAATTCGGCAATTTTCTTTTGTACAAATTCTTGGATTCGTGTGTATCCATCTTCAAGAACATCAGGCCGCATTGCTTCAATTGCAGACCAGCTCCTTGTTTGGAAGGCATACTCAAGTGCATCAGTTTTATTTTTCTTTTCCTGTGCACCTGTACTTGGCCAGACAGATACGAGATAACCCTCGATCTCCTCAAGCCATCGCTTTCTTTCAAGGACCCACTTACGTTTGTCTTCCTCAGTGCGGATGAGCTCTCCTGCATCCCTCTCTATAGGGCTAAAACGAGCTTCAGATGGGTTTTTGATGACCGCCTCGACTGCTGGTGCGAAGTCTTCGTAGGTTGGGTTCTTGAAGACCTTTCCATCGAGGAGATTACCTCGTCCTTTGAGGACCGTTGCCTGTCTCCATACTTCACGCTTATTGCGTTGTATGAGTTCGTGGCGTTCCATCAAGACCAAGACATCAAATTCGTATGCGGCATTTTTCTCGGCCTGCATCTTCACTCCAGTCTTGGTGAATTCCTTTCGACCATCCTCATCTACCTCCTGCTCCATTCGATCCGACACTCGCCCTGTGGCAATGATGTGGATCGGTGATTGAACTAGTGGTATCGAGAAGTTTCTATTCCAGTCAGACTTGATAGCCATCCAGTCCTGAATCTGGAAGTTTTGGCGGTTGAGTTTGCGCTTATACGCCTCTTGGAAGTCCATCCAGATGTGGGTGATACTGTCGATCACCATAATGTCTGAGTATCCTTCCGAGCAGAGCTTCATTGCTGTTACCAAGTCAGCAAGCGAGTGCGTTTCGCGCACCATTGCTTCGATTCCGTGTTCTTCAAATAGAGGGACAAGGAACTTTGCTGCTTTCTCGGTATCAATGAGAACAACCGGCTTCTTGCTTCCGATCTTCTTATGAAGACCAATTGCTACTAATGCAGCGGACCAACTTTTACCAGTTCCTGGTTCTCCTTCAAACGCTGCTTTGAAGAAGGGTTTTGTGTTACCAATCGCAGTAAAGAAGTTTTCATCCTTTGTTGCAGTTGGAACGTGACTTCGTTCTAGTGTTTGCATAATTTTTGCTTGACTCGACGAAGGGGTCTTGATACTATGTATCTGTCTTTAAGGGCTCCCTCGTCGGGGGTCTTTTATTTTTTGAATAATTTAGTAATTCTCTTATCTGCCTGGGCCAGCATTGTCTTGTTGATTTGCCCTATCATTTCAGTGAGTAAACCGTCATAGATGATTCCGTGGGCCATAGTGATGCCTTTTTCATTGCCTGCATCAAGATTGGTTAGTTTTCCCATGAGCTCACCTGTGTATTCGGCTACCTCATCAAACGCTTGAGCAAGGATCCTTTCCTCGACTATTGCCGGGGCTCTATCCTTGACCAACTTCAATGCTTCTCTGGCCAGTGTTTTCATTTGTGTTTGAGATGGTGTCATGTAGTGAATTTTGGATTCGCTGTTTTCTGATATCCTCCTTCTCCTTGAGTTTTATTTGTCGCTCTCGGCTAAGGGGCACGTTCTTCTTCAGTCGAATCTCTTTAGGTTGATAATCTATGTCGACCATATCTCCGATGGAGAGATGATATTTTTCTGTGAGCCATTTACCTTCGAGGATTAGAGCTGGTATGCCATATCTTCGGTAAGTAACGACTCGGGTGGTTCTTAGTTTTTGTTTCATTGCTAGCATCTGGTCCTGTACATGGACCGATCCCTTTCGGGACAATGATTTTGATTACCTACATTTCTTTCGAATATCGAAGGATTGAGGATAGAGTCCTTTTTCCTTAAACAAGAGATCCACCAAGTGAGCATCGCCTTTTATTCCGACATGCCACTGGTTTACCTCATGGATCGGACGATATTCTTTGTAGTCGTATATGGTTAGAACCATTGGGTGTTTCTTGTTTGTCGATTTGAAAGCCCATTCAACCCGAGTTTTTTCATCAGAGGATCGCCATTCGTCTTCCTTGGTTCTGTCGTTGGGCATTCCCAACTTATCCACAAGCTCAGGGTATGAGATGTACAGGTAGCCATGAAAACCAGTGCCGATTGTTTCTCTTAGTTTTGCTGGTTTGAATCTGGATGTAGTTTTCATAATCGTCTTAATTGGTTGATAAAATTTCGACCTTTTTAGACGAGCATGGGGCAATAGAAAAACCCCATTCTGAATGGGGTTGATCCTGCCAAGTATTAAATTTTTATGCTTATTTTCGGGCTTTTTGCCCTAGAAGATGGTAGTGCTATATCATATATTCGTTAATTGCCAAGCGTAGTTCTTCGAATGATTGACACTGTCCATAATCAAGCTCATCTTTTAAGTGTCCGAAGAATGATTCAATCGGTGCATTGTCGATACATTTTCCTTTGCCAGACATTGACTGGATCATCTTCAGTTCTTTAACTAGATTGATATACATTGGATTCGTGTAGTGAAAACCTTGATCAGAATGAATCATGATATTCTCATACGAATCAAGTTTGAGTTTTTCAATAGTTCCTGTTACCAGAGCCATCTCCATATACATTGACACATTCCACGCAACAACTTCAGCAGTTGCAACATCTTTGATTACAGACAGGTATGCAAATCGATTTTGGAATGGAATGTATGTAATATCAGTACAAAAGACTTTAAAAGGAACGACTTGATGAAATTCTCTTTTAAGTTTGTTTGGAAATATTCTATGCTCCAAACTCTTCATCATGATTTGCTTGTATGGATTCTTTCTTCTCACCTTGGCAATCAGACCATACTTCCTCATGATTCTCTGTATCTTCTTGTGATTCATGGCTTGCAGCCTCATTTTCAAGCTTCTCCAGCCATATTTACCCTTACCTTGATCGAATACATTCTTCACTTTGAGGTAGTCATCGTAGTCTTTGTCTGGTTCGTCCGCATGCAGTAACCACTTGTAATATCCACTTCGAGATACATCTGCTAATGCACAAAGAATGTGCACATCGTCATTTAGTTTTCTAATGATTTGATATTTTTCATTTGACCTGAGTTTGACTCCGCTCTCTTGGCCCGGAGTTTTGCTAAAAAATCGTTTTCAGCTTGTAGATATTTAACCTGTAATTCTAAACGTTTTAACTTGTCTGATTCAATTTGAATTGATTCTTTCTTGTTTGATCTACCTCCGTCATATTGAAATCCTCCGAAACTAGCTAAACCATCAAGTCCTTTCTTTGCAACGATTCGTCTCCAGTCCTTAATCGTGCTGTATGTATAGTTTTTCTTCCATCTGTCAAGATTAAATCCTGCACGTTTCCAAATCTCCTTCGGACTGACTCCTTCTGCATGTAACTCCATAGCACGCTTCTTGAATTCATATGTGTAATGGATCGATCTTTCACTCACATGAAAAACGCAAGGATGTTTACTAAATTCAACTACCTCTTCTTTTGAAAATATTGTTCTCATATTTCTTTTGTTAATTACTATTAATTTTAACAAAAGAAAGTAATGTACGTGTCCACTTTATGGGGTACATTTCAATGCTGCCAGACTTGGATTCGAACCAAGATACACAGCTCCAGAGGCTGCGGTCCTACCATTAGACGATCTGGCAATTTCAAATACCTAGCATAAGACCTGAATTGACTCTTTACTCGCCTTATTAGGTACCTTGCAGAATACCGCAAAAAGAGCTATAAAACAACCTGAACTTGCAGTTTTAAATAGTCAGCAGAACAAACAATCAATAATCAAACAACGTATATTGGAGGAAAATCAAATGAGTGAGAATAAAAGTTCCATCATAACACCGGAAACTATCCGGCAGGCCGATGACAAATACGTCATTGCCGTATTGGAAGCCCTGAGAATCCCCTACCAGTCTTGGGACAGAGACCAATCAACTAAGGTGCTTGAAAAATTCCTTGAGGATTGGCATCTTGGAAAGATCATCTGGGATCCGGAGTTGACCTCGAACATCATCGAGGAGGAAACTGCAGTTGTCACAGTGATCTGGGAAATTAACGGTTTCAGACGCGAGTTGCACGAGAAATATCGTGAATTTAAAAACGGAGACAAACCGAAACACCATGGACTTCCCGGGAGTTTGGCGGAGACACTCAAATACTCCGAAACAGCTCTTACAGCAGCACTTCGTGCGATCAAAGAAAAGCTTGGACAGACAAAACCGTCTTTCAAAGACCCGTCAAGGTTCAGACTGATCGCGCAACCAGTGAATCGCCTGGACGTGGCGCCATCAACTACATTCAAAGGCTTCATGATCAAGAAAACTTATTGGCCATTCATCTGTTTAGTTGATGAACACCTCTACGAGGAAGAATATTCTTACCAAGAGCCGGATAAGACGACTTACTGGCACTGGGTGGACATTCCGACCTCAAAGTAGAGTCAGCTTTAACCACAAACCGCGCTTTCGCAAGAGAGCCGGTTTTTATTTTCCCAATTTTCTATTTACCACTAACTATTTACTATTTACTATTTACTATTTTCAGCCTTTTTGATCTTATTTATCTGCTTCGCAACTTTTATAAATTCAGTAAACAAAGGGTGTGGCATGAGTGGACGCGCTAAGAATTCTGGATGGAATTGTGTGCCAAGGAAAAAAGGATGTTTATTATCTCCCTTACCAGCTTCACCACGAGGGAGTTCAGCTATCTCCATCAAGACTCCATCTGGTGATGTTCCAGAAAATACCAAACCTGCGTCCTGTAATTTTTTAATATATTTTGGATTTACTTCATAACGATGACGGTGACGTTCTTTGATAGAAGTTGTCGCTTTCTCCAAACTCTTTCCTTCAAAAACAGAATAAGCTTCTTGTGCAATAGAATCTTTTAGTAATTTTGCAGGATAAAGACCGAGACGCATCGAACCACCATAATTCCCTTCTGCAATCTTCTTTTTCTGATCCGGCATGATGTCGATGATGAGATGTGGTGCTTTTGGATCTATCTCCGCAGTCTGTGCGCCTTTTAAACCGACAACATTACGAGCGTATTCTATAGTCATGAGTTGCATACCGTAACATAGACCGAAATAAGGTATGCCTTTTTCGCGAGCATAACGGATGACATTGAGCTTACCTTCGATACCAGACTCACCAAAGCCTCCAGGAACGATGATACCGTCATATTGTTCCAAACTAGAGTAATCAGGGTTCTTAACTTCAAAATCACGAGAATTCACAGTGTGAATGACGGGTTTAACCTTATTGGCATAACCTGAGAATTTAATAGCTTCTAGGACTGAAATATAAGCGTCGGTCAAGACGAAGTCACCAGTATTAAAATATTTTCCAACTATAGCGATGTTCAACTTATGATCCTCAAAATTCTTAATACCCTTTGCCATCTTTTTCCATTCTGTAAAATCTGGACCGGTTTTTCTCTCTGGCAAATTCAAAGTCTTCATCAAGTTTTCAGCCAAACGATCTTTTTCAAAATTAACAGGCACATCATAAATACTCTCTATATCTGGTGCAGAGATGACATGTTCAGTAGGAATATTACAAGAAATAGCGATCTTTTCTTTACGTCTCAGATCAAGAGGTGTCTCAGCGCGTGCAATTATAAAATCCGTATTCACACCATATGAAGCTAATTGACGTGCAGCATTCTGTGTTGGACGTGACTTCATCTCACCAAGCTTGCCAGGAGTTGGTAGATATGAAACCATGATGAAGACAACATCTGCTGGACGCTTCATCTTCAACATGCGAGCTGCTTCTATGAACATAACGTTTTGATAGTCACCGATAGTTCCACCGATCTCAACGATAGAGACATCGGATTTGTTTTGTTTAGCGGCATGTTCAAAACGATGAACGATCTCATCGCGGATATGAGGTATGGCCTCAACACATTTTCCACCATAGTGAAGTGCGCGCTCCTTTTCAATAACATCTTTATAAACCATACCTGAAGTCATATAGTCATAATCACTAGCATCACGGTTAAGGAAACGCTCGTAGTTACCCATATCTTGATCTGTCTCCAATCCGTTATTTAAAACGAAAACCTCACCGTGCTCGGTGGGGTTCATAGTTCCTGCGTCGACATTTAAATATGGATCAACTTTTACAAGATTTATACGGAGACCTTTGGCAGAGAGAACGGTGCCGATAGATGAGGTCGCAATCCCCTTTCCCACACCTGACATCACACCACCGATAACAAAGATGTATTTATGCGGAGATTTTTTTATTTGGTTTTTTGCCGAAGTCGAAACCGCTTTAGAAATTTTATTTGCTGAAATTTTTCTAGCCAGCTTTGCTTTCATAGTCCCATTGTATTGCAGTCGACAGTGAATTGTCTAGTTGAGTTTTAACGCCAAATGTGTTGTTGACTATAAAGCCAAAATGTGTTAGGGTCTATTAGAATCTGTGGCTATAAAAAGTCACGGGAATAGGGTTTAAAGCTAAGAAAAAAATCAAAAAAACAAAAACTGAACATTGTAAATTATGAGCCAAAAACAAAAAAGACCGAAAGTTGGTATCCTACTTATTCGAAAAAATAAAGGCGACTACGAAGCCATTTTACAAACTAGGGGCACCTACGATTTTCGTAAGGATACTCCGCAAACATGGGCCGGTATTAACCAGGTCACGGTGGAGGGTAAAATTCAGCTTCACGAAGAAAGCCTGCAAGCTCTTCGGCGTGAATCGCACGAGGAACTCAATCCAACAGCCGGAGAATGTGTCTTCAAACTATTGATTGGTGATAACCTTCATAAACATTCTGTCCTGTTCAAAGATGAATCTATAACAATCTATGCGCTTGAAATCCCGAATGACTTCTTCAAGGATTACGGCATACGACCTGAAAACATCACCGGCGGATTTCGTCCGGTCACACGAAATCACATGTCGAATGTTGTCGTGGCAAAGCCTGAATGGCGCAACTCTATTCATCCTTACGACCTGAACACAATCGTTGTTATGCCTCATGTCAAAAAGGCTCTCGACACTCTTTTTACCAAGGTCTGTCCAAGACCAAAAAAATAATCTTCTCAATCACATCGCCGAACCTTCTTTGGTTTCGGCGATTTTTATTGAAAAAAATCTGCCCGATCTCTTAAACCTTCAAATACTTCCTAGCCGCAACATAACTCGACACTCCCCCAAGGGCGATACCTGAACCTATTATGAGGACAAAGATCTCTCCAAAATTATGAACGAAGTAGGCTGACAAAACATTTACAATCAATGAGAAATTTGAGGCCACATCAACACCTGCGAGCTTTAGTACTACTGCATCACTCCAGTAAGCAAACACTGCCATCAAGATCAAAGTGATCACCGCTGAGACGATTCCATACATGATGCCAGAAACGACGAATGGTCCACGAACATATATGTTGCTTGCACCAACCAGCTTCATAACAGCTATCTCGTCGCGCGCTGTGTAAATGATGAGCCGAATAGTATTCCAAACGATGATGATAGCTACTAGCACAAATATAAGGGCGATGAATCCACCAACTTGTTCAACAGTCGGAATTATGGCTGTCAGTCTATCTATGATCAATTTATTTTCCTGATAATTCACCTTATCAATGATCGGTGTACCATTAGAGTCTTGAGGATTTTTACTTGTCAAAAAATTAGCAATATTTCCGTACTGACCAGGCTCTTTTGCTTTTATATTTAGAGCTGCTGGAAATGGGTTGTTACCAACTTCTTGCAAACCTTGCATGATGAGAGCATTGTTCTGCCATTTAGTCTGAAAATCTGTCAGGGCTTGAGCTGAAGAGACATAATCAACCGAAGAAACTTCCGGTAAAGCCTTGATTTCCTTTTGTAATGCCAAAATATCACTCTCTTGCGCAGATAATGTGAAATAAACATTTATATCGACTTTATCTTTTACATCTGCCAAAAGTGAATTACCAAAAGCACTTGCAAAGATGAGTCCACCAAAGGCAGATAATGACAAAGTTATAACAACGACAGCCGCAAAAGATAAAAATCCGTTACGCCAAAAGTTGACGAATCCACCGCGCGCTATTCTTTTGAAAGTAGTAAGTATCATTGTAATTTTAATTGATCATTGTGTCATTGATAATTGAATCATTTTAAAGTATATATTTGCCGTTTTTATCATCTCTAATAATTTTCCCATTCTCCATAGTGATAACTCTGCCACCAACAGCATCGACAACACCTCTATTGTGAGTAGTCAAAAGTACAGTCGTACCCATCTCATTTATCTTTTTCAAAATGCGAACTATTTCATAAGTATTCGTTGGATCGAGGTTGCCAGTAGGTTCATCAGCGATGATGATGTCTGGTTGAGTGACGATGGCTCGAGCTATGGCTACACGCTGACGTTCCCCACCGGAAAGCTCGCGCGGAAAATTCCAAATCTTTTTAGACAGATCAACTAACTCTAGAACGCGTGGAACATCAGCCGCTATCTCAGCATCAGTTCTACCAGCAGCTTCCATAGCAAAAGCGATATTTTCATAAATAGTCTTATTCGGTATCAAACGATAATCTTGAAAAACTGTGCCAATACGACGACGAAGCTTACTCATCTCTTTCTTATTTAAATTATGAACATTTGTCGACTCCAAAAAGACTGAGCCACCGGTAGGATAATCCTCGGCTATCAAAAGCTTCATGAGAGTAGTCTTTCCTGCCCCAGAATGCCCAACAATAGTCACGAACTCCTTTGGCTCTACACCAAAACTGACCTGATCCAAAGCGACTGAATTATCAGCATAAACTTTTGAAACCTTATCATAATAAATCATGGATACAGTATATCAGTAAACAGTAATCAGTAAACAGTGATCGGATTGTGGTTCACCGTTTATAAATTCTTTTCAGATTCGATAAATATATCTATATCACCTTCTAAGACTTTATCTACTGAAGAAGTCTCAACATCTGTACGGTGATCTTTAACCATTTTATATGGGTGTAAAACATAAGAGCGTATCTGATTTCCCCATTCTATAGAAGTGGTTGATGACACCTGCATACCCTTTTCGTGAGCTTTTCTTTCATCTTCCATATGCTTCCATAATTTTCCCCGTAAAATTTCTACAGCTTTTTCTTTATTCTGAGCTTGAGAACGTTCACTGGTCACATGAATAGAGATACCTGTCGGCTTATGAAGTAAACGTACGGCCGTCTCGCGTTTATTAACATTCTGACCACCTGGACCGCCAGATTTAGCTATAGATATTTCCAGATCAGCATCATTTATGACCACGTCATTCGAAGAAGTCTTTTCAAATTCAGGGATAACTTCTACAAGTGAGAAAGATGTCTGCCTCTTTTGAGCAGAATTAAATGGAGAGATGCGAACGAGGCGGTGAACTCCTGATTCATTTTTGAGGGTGCCGTATGCACCCAGTGTTGAACTACCATCGGATGACGTGACACCTCCAGATTTGCCAACTATCTCAATAGTTATATTTCGAAAACCGCCATGATCGTTTTCATTTGAATGAATAACGCTCCAACCCCAACCTTTATTCTCTGCATATCTACGATACATACGTACCAACATCGCTGAAAAATCTTCTGCATCATCACCACCGGCACCAGAGAGGATCGAAAGTACAGCATTGCCTTTATCATATTTTCCTACACCTTCGAGCTCAGCTTTGAGCATTCCTAATTCTTTTATGACCGATTGTGCCCTGGCTTTATCCTGCCAAAAATCCGCCCCTGCCATAGCGTTTTCAATTTCAGTTATCTTCTGTTGAATTTTTTCTTTATCTTTATTCATTTTAATTTATCTGGGTAATCCTATTTTAACACGTCTTAAAAATAAGGAGCTGAAATTAGGAGCCAAATGTGGGAATCGGACCCACGTTCCTGCTTTACGAAAGCAGTGTTCTGCCACTGAACTAATTTGGCTATGGAGTGCTTGTATAACGCCGCTCGAACCTTTTTTCAAGGACAATAGCCCTCGTAGCGGCTCATTTTAGGGTATCCCCACACCCTTCCCCACATGGGGAGGGTTTGTGTTTTCAAAATCGCCTTTGGTCACAACGGAATTGTGCGATTTTGCCCTTGTCCGACACCCCCGACTTCGGTCGGTTTTTGTCAGCTCGCGCGGCTGCTTTTTCCATTTATCAATGGAAGCCGCGCTCGCCGAAAACCTCCCTCATCGCTCACGCGAACACGAGTTCAGCGCCGGACGGTTTTACGAGTAAAAGACAGGGATTGTCTTTTACGATTTTGGACGGGTTGAACGAGTGGGCGGCGGGAGCGAAACCGCTCCCTTGCCGGAAGACGGGTTGAGCCATTATAGCACAAGAGCGGTATGCGACCGGTAAGGAAACGCTCGACAGCTTGCGCCATTTCTTCGGCGAGCGCGGCGTCCTAACATCCACGGGCAAATTGATTGGTGCCTCCTGCGTTTCCTCAATTCTATCCAACCCCATTTACTACGGCCATTTTCTTTACAAAGGCGAGGTGCATGAAGGCAAGCATGAGGCAATCATTTCCAAGAAATTGTTCGACGCCGTAGAAACCGTTCTCAACCGCCGTTGGCGCTATTCGCCTTCTGAAAATAAAGACGAGCCAAAAGCATTTCTCGGCCTTCTTCACTGTGCCGATTGTGGCATGGGTGTGACCTGTGAGGTTCAGAAAGGTCACACCTACTACCGTTGCACCAAGAAAAACAAATTGAAATGGTGCAAGCAGCCCTACGTTCGTGAGGAAGAACTAGACAGGCAAATTTCAGACTTATTGAAACGGTATTCGCTACGGCCAGATTGGGCTGGAGGAGCAAAGCAACGCGCTTTTGAGAGGCCGAGCCGATTGGCTCGAACCGTTCCAAAGTTGGATAATAACCGCTAAAAACGCGGGTGAAATCGCTGAAAAGGGTTCGCTTCAAGAGAAGCGGGTTCTCGCTAAAGAAGTCTTCGGCTCGAACCTTGTCCTCGACTGCAAAATAGCCCGTGGTTCTTGCGTCAAACCGTGGTCAGCACTCGTCGAAAAAAATCAAACTGGTGGAATGGAGCCGTTGTCCGGGATTGAACCGGAGACCTCGCCATTACCAATGGCGTGCTCTACCAACTGAGCTACAACGGCATGTTATCTGGTGCATTACTACCAAAACAGCTACAACGGCATGTATCTGGTGCATTACTACCAAAACAGCTACAACGGCGAATTTTCTAATGCTTAATTTTCAAAGCAATTCAGTAAGAATAGTCTATTTATCAAATATTTTCAATTAGCTCCGTTCCATATACTCAACCTTTTCGAGTCCCTCTCAGAGTTACGCTCTTCGCGGGCACGAAAAAAGAGCCTACGGCTCTTTTTTCTGCGCGCCCGGTGGGACTCGAACCCATGACCTCTCCCGTGACAGGGGAGCGCTCTAACCAGCTGAGCTACGGGCGCAGTCGGCTCATTATACACAATCTAGGGTTTTTTTGAAGAGGCTAGACTATTTTGTACTGCTTTGTGCTGTAGGAGAAATTATGATTGGTGGATATAAAGCCTTGTCAATATTCCTATCAAAACACACTCTACCGGCCACGTGAACCCATAAATCATTTTGATCATTACCTGTATTTACTCCCGAGTCTTTAGAAAAAGATGCGCATAATTTAAAAGAAGGATTTTGAACAATAACAGCTTCACTAACTAAATAATCATACGGCTTTCCCGTCTCTGGATCTACTGGCACGACAAAATTTGATAATGTATCATTCAAATTAGACAAAGTTGTAGGTAAGACCTGTTTTCTCTGCCAGTAATTTATGATTTGCCACTGAATATTTGTGAGGTCACTGATTCTTTGCTCATCAAACCTCAGTGCCCTTTGTTGCGCCGGTGAACCGACTATCAAAAAACCCCCGATGATTGCAGATAATGTAAGAACGATCCCCCACCAAGGTATAATTTTCTTTACTATCTTTGACCAATACATATTTTCATTAATAGAAAAGAAATAATATTTAAAAACAGCACTTGATAAAATAAGTACGATTACAACTTTCCAGACGAAGCGACCACTTATTTCCCCATTTAAATATATATTTATTAATGCTACCAAATCTCCAACCATCGTAGCGCCAGTCAGAAACAAAGTAAGATATATCATCCACTTTCGGACCCACACCTCTTTCTTTTCGACCACCCTTAAAATTTCGTGAGAAATGAGCCACTCTAATAAATACAGAACTGGCACGAGTACTACGAGTATGGATATAGGATATATAATCGAATTAGCATTCAAATAGTTATTCAATTGATCAGGTAAAAGACGGTTGATAATCTCAAAGGCAAGATTCATCAGAG
>Ga0364860_10171_pt1 | contig 51440 bp, 34 predicted proteins | sample ExccelAu500001D4_FD_206916 | JGI IMG/M metagenome (GOLD analysis project Ga0364860, IMG submission 206916) | Enriched cells from Trout Bog Lake Hypolimnion, Wisconsin, USA - BchlTB.Aug20.5000.01 .D4 | ecosystem: Environmental > Aquatic > Freshwater > Lake > Hypolimnion/Profundal zone | place: USA...
TTGGTCTTTCATTTAATATAGATAGGTTATTTTTAGTGTCTTTTTAAAAAAGAATTATCGGAAATCATCAATTATTTTATTTTTTTCAATAATCCGGATTTTATTTTTAATGCTATTCAATAATCACTAAGAGGATGAAATTATTTTTTTTCATCCTTCGATTATTGCTAAGAATTTAAATAATCACGAATGTAAAGATTTGTTAAAATTATAAAAATAACCTGTAGTATTTTAATCATTTCATATGGAATATTAACCTGACCACATGACAGAGAAAAATAATTTGCCCTACTAAATGGGTTTAGCAAGAATGATACCTATAAGATACCATTATAATACCATCGCTCAAATCTTGTTTTAAGGATACCTTCTTTGTGATTATTTATTTTTTATCAGCCAAATCTCTGCAACCTGCGATCCGCGTTCCCCTTCTCCCTTGTCATCGTCTCCGCAACTCCATATGAATAAAACTTTTCCGATGCGGGTAACCTCTTTGGGAAGTTGAAATTCATATAATGGCTGCGTTCCCATTCGGATATAATCATGGATCAGGACTCCATTAGCAACCAGTTTCATCCTCGACCGGAACCGGCCGGTGTAGGCAATTTTCAGGGTGTAGCTCCCATTGGGATCAAGATTGTCATATTCAATCTTCAACGGGGTGTCATAAAGTGTGTTAATTTGATTCATCCAGGCCAGCGGAGTCGTTTGTCCTTCAAATCCTTTGGCTACAATTTCGTGGACCCAGTCGACGCCGGATAAACCAACTCCGAAGCTTTCGCGGGGTGATTCAAGGCTTCCCGGATCTTCTTTCCAGGTTTTCTGCGCTTTTACCCGTTTCATGGCAGCGGGATTCCCAAAATTATCGTAGAAACCACCGGGTCCCGGATCGGTGCGGTGCAACATCTTTTCAATTGCTGCCAATCGTTCCGGTTCACTATTCAGTTTTTCGATCAGGTTTAGCTGGTCGAGTATCCATAAGGCATCATTTAGCGGTATGTCGATATTGTCGATGAAATTACCGCGACCTGGCATGGCATGGTGTTTTTCAACAGTCAGCTGGGCTCCAAAGCTTCGGAAAAGGGAATCTGCAAGGGCGTAGCACCGCTGCTTCAGTTCGGGGGAGACCTGCTTTTCGCGGGCCAGTGCAAGGTTATTACGGGCCTCTGCAATCGCCGATTTTGATCCGGTCACACCAGCTCTCTCGAGGATATTTCTTGACTCCCGTTCAAGTGAGGTTTCATAAACGAGCCTCCGTTGGGTATATCCATCAAAATAGGCCCTGATTAATCCACTCTGAAAGCGGGGATTACTCAAAACATAATCAGGGGCACCCTTTTCCATCGACTGCCATTGCTGCAAAGTTCCTTGTACATGTTCATTCGATAAAAGGGGACCGCGGAAATTTCTTTCAAGCGCCAGTAATCCCTGTGCAACCCCTTCAGTATAATCGGGTCCGATAAAAAAACGGGCATAATCTCGCAGTGTCTCCAAAACCGGAGTTGAAGGATCCCAGTCCTGACCGCTCCAGACGAATTTATTCACGTCATCATTGGTCCCTTCCGAATAACTGATACTTCCCTGGGCCAATCCGGCATAGAAGTTGTGAATATACTTTTCATCCTCAGGCCGGGGATTGATGCACTCCCGGCCAAGAGTCATTGCAAAAGCGATGTCCCAGTCCGGAACCGGATATTGGGAACTGTAACTATGGGTGATATCCGGATACAACCGGATCGGAATTGACGGGTTAATCAGTTTCTTAACCTCGGGTAGCGGAGTCTTGATCCAGGGGCCGTAGACAATACCTCCGAACCATGAGTACTGACGGTTTACGTGCTCGTAAAACCGGGCATACCACTCTTTGCTGGGTTTGAACACCTGAGGTGATACCCATATTTTGGCGTTGGGATGATATTTGTGAAGCACCTTTGCAACACTTTCGAGCCAGGTAAAAAGCACATCAGGCTCAAGATCGCCGGGATCTCCCGCAGGGACAAAAAGGGCATCGAGTTTCGGAACGGTGCTGAATATTTTCTCCCGTTCGCTGAGCTCACTCTTAATCGAATCGGGTGTCGTGTAATCGCTTCCCATATTGGGGTACCACATCCACATGTCGAGGCCATATTCCTTGCAAATCCGGGATTGTTCGGCAATCATTTTAATCGCCGGCATTTTCATGTTGACGCTTGTCTCATCATCATCGGTACGGGGAGGCATGATTTCGATGCTGTTAACCCCGAATAGGACCAGGTCACGGATGTAACGGTCATATTGAGCAACACTCCAGGCATCATAGGCGTTGGTTTTTGGGCGGTAACCCAGCTGATGTCCACGGATCGGGTAAACCGGGGTGGAGGAGATATTCAGATCATTCGGTACCAATGCGGCACCTTTTTTCAGCTCCATTTTTCGGAGCAGTCTGCCCACCCCGTAGAGTGCACCCCGTTCATCGTGGCCGGCAATGACTACCGTTTTGTTATCCGGAAGGACAATTTTATATCCGTCTTTCCCTGTTGCGGGCATCTGGTGGAGGGTTGACTTAACATTCTCAGGCAATTTCTCCATTCGTTCTTCAACACCAATGATAATCATCGGGTTTGATTCAGATGCTGACTTGTAAACCAAAGGAAGGGACAGATTGGTCCGCGTTTGAATCTCTTCTTCCAAAACCTGGACAGCCTTTTGGAGTTGAGTATTATGCTTTTCCTGAAGCAAAATTGCTGCCTTTGAGAAGTCGGCAGTTTGTGAAAAACCTGCCAAAGACAAAAACAGGGATAAAACAAAGATCCCGAAAGTTATCTTTTTTTGCATAAACATCGAATTATCGTTACCAGAAGAATTTAATTGTAATAAATTTTTCCCGCAGATAGCGCCGATAAACGCAGAATATATTAAGGCTATCTGTGCAATTCAGCGATATCTGCGGGCTCAAATTTGCAGGATCGGTTGACCTCGAAAGTTCCAGTATCAGGAGTTTATTTAGTTCTCAATAACAACTTATTATCACTGGCCACAAACATCCGGGTACTCTGCGTAAAGTCCTCTCCGAACGGTGATTTGTACTTCAGATCGACATAAAACGCTTTAAATCCCGATTCAGGAAGCTGAACCTGGACTGTAATTTCCGATTTATGAGCGGAATCAAGACTTTTTCCTGACCACTTCTCTTTTCTGAAATCCTGGTTTTTGGCCTCTGCACTCCAAATTGAAGCGTCGATCAGCAGATCAGGAGTAGATTTGATTTTCAAAGTAATTGTTTTATTATCCTGTGAAATGGTGTACTTACAGATTGGATATTTGCCATTTGTTACAGTAGTTCCAACAAATGCGCTTAAAGTGGCGAATGCTTTCTTCTTATCGCCGAGATTATGTTCCGCATTTGGGGTATAGCAGATATGATTGTCTCCGGGAATGCTGTCGATATAGTTTTTGACGGCATCAGATGGCCAGTAAGGGTCGTTGGTTCCCATGAAAATCATCTTTGGCATCGTCAGAGTCTTCCGGTAGGAATAAGGATCAACCATTTTCACAAGGTCACTTCCTCCGGGGGTATTAAACTGCTGAGCGATACCCAGTTTTACGTAATCTTCGATTTCGATGCTGTAATCACCCCATACTACCTTTTGATAATCAATATTAACAGGCATATTCAATACGTCGATTACCATCGGTCCGATTGCCTTTACCCGTTTGTCATTTGCGCCTGTCAGCCAGGTTGTCCATCCTCTTTTTGAAGCACCCGAAACAATGAAATGTCCAATATTTCGTTTAATCTCTTTTTGAGAGAACTTCTGAACCACATCCATCGCCCTGACCGCACTTTTGGTCATTGGGAAGAGCAATGGCCAGGTAAAATCGTGATCCTGGAGATAGCTGTGAAGAGTAAAGGAGATCAATGCATCTTCAGTCCGGTCACCATACAGTGGTTGATTAGGTACCTGCCAGATCAGGGAGACAATACATTTGTCTGTTTTGGCCAGATTACTCAAAGGGGTGGCTATGTCATCATCCCATTTGTGAGTACTTGGAACAGTTTTGTCATTATGACCACCTGTGATAAACAGAAGGGCATCATTGTATTTCAGGATGTCGGGAACCATAATGAACATCTCATGTCTCCAGGTGATCCCCCGCCAAATTTGGGAGGTGTATTCCAGACGATACAACATAACCCCGTCACCCTTCTTTTTCTCAATAACCTCCCATTTAAAGGATTTATCGCCATTGTGAAGGTAAGCCTGGAGCGCGGTCTCGGGGGTGATCGCGGTATGCGTAACCGCAGAGACCGACAGGAAGGAACAACATAAAATTAAGAATCCAACTAATACTTTTTTCATTGTTAATTATTTAATTTAAACTCTATTAAAAAATCAGACAGGGATATTTTGAAAATATCTCCTGCCTGATGGTATCTTTTCCGTACATTAATAAGGGAGGTTAGTACCTTGCAGCAGCCAGGTTTTAGACCAGGCGCTGTTATTCCCGTCCGAAGAGGTAAAAGAGGTTTGTTGCAAAGTATTCAATATCGCATTATTGGTATTGGTGGCGTTATACTGCAATTCATTTAGCCCGTAAATGAATCTTAAAGGCAATGCAGCTCTTGTAGCATTCGGGCCGGCGACAAAGGCAGGCAACCCGGTTCTGCGGTAGTCGAACCAGGCTTCAGCAGCTGCAGTCCAGCTGGCAATCCATTTTTGCTCCATAATCTGACTTAGGGTACCGTTAAAGGGAACACCCGGATTGGTGATATAGGTGGTATAAGAACTGCCTACTCCCCAGGTATCAAACGATGCTTTTATACCGGCGTTGTAAAAAGCAGCGGCAGTTCCCCCTACAGACCAACCTTTTAAAGCAGCCTCAGCAAGGCCAAATTGCACCTCTGCAGCAGAGAGAAGTCGTGCCTTTAAAAGAGGACCGGAAGGTTGTGCATAGATATTATTAAGTTGTGAAACGTGCGGATTGGCAACCCCCTGATCGGCAACCGCAGCTAGATTGTACAATTGGGGGAAAGCGGCCCAGGAGGGAGGAATACCAACATAGTTCTGATCGTAATTTAAAGGGGTATTAAAATACTTGGTTGAGTAATTGGCCGCTACCTGAGTTCCGATGACCTCTACTCCGTTTACAACCTGATCATAGGTAGGTGATTGTGTGGGATCAAGTTGTAATGGAATTCTAACTTTAGCTGCCCAGACACCAAGGCGCGGGTCCTTTAAAGGGACCATTGCCCCGACCAAGGTCTGACACATTTGTATCCGGGTAAAGTTTGTGCTGTCTGTGGTGAAGCTCAGATTACTTGGCCATGAAGTCCCGGAGTTATTGCCAATATAGGCAAAGCTCGCATCGTCGGAGGCGTTCAAAGTAAGTGGGTACTTGTCAGGATTTCCGGCTATTTTCTCGAATCCAGCCTGGGCAATTGACGGTTCTTTGTCCGATATCCTCAGGTAATACCTAAGTGCCAGAGAGTTTGCAAACTTACGCCATTGGGTGACATTTCCACTGTACAACACATCCTGAGTCGGATTAGTGGCATAGGAGGAAGGATCTTTCGATAAGAGTGTGTTTGCAGAATCAAGGGATGCAAGAATTCCGGCATAAATCGCTTGCTGCGTATCGAAGGCAGGTAATAAATGCTGTGAGCCCACGGTTCCCAAAAGCGCTTGTGAATAGGGAGCATCTCCCCAAAGGTCTGCAATATAGCCAAAGTTATAGGCCTTAAAGATCAGACCGACAGCTGTTGTAAAATCCAGTTTCTGGGATTTTGATTTATCGATCATTTGTTGGTTGGTGTTCAGGATACTGTAATAGCCTGACCAATCGTTATTGGTCCAATTATAGTCGTTATGGCCGCTCGACCACCCGTCTAACTGGGTATGTTGCATAACCCCGGCAATATCGCCAAAACCCAGGTTAACAACGTTCAGTCCGGTTGAAGTGATCACAGTAGGCATCAAAAGGTTAGGGTCTGCCGTGGCCGGATCGACACCATTTGGATTTATGTTCATATCCTGCAGTTTACGGCAGGAAAATGTAAATAATACCAGCAGAACCAGAAGTGCTGAAATTTTATTTTTTATGGTATACATAATATCAGATTTTAAGATTTTCTAAAAAGTCAGGTCAAATTTCACACCAATGGGGAAAGTCCAGGGATTCACATTGAAGTATTCAATTCCCCGGTTAAAAGAGCCGCTTTGTTGGGCCTGGTAAGCACGTTCCGGATCGATGCCGTTTTTAGCCTTGGTCCAGATCACAATATTGCGCGTGTAAACAGCAACCGTTAAATCCTGGATTCCTCCCACCTTTTCCAACAGACGGCGTGGAATTTTATAACTGATGGAGAGTTCCCTAAGCTTAATATTATCTGAGGGTAACATGGCAATCCTGGCAAAATCCCATCCATCGCTTAAGACATAAGGCTGGATTAATGTGCCTGGTCCTCCAAGATTCTCGGTATAAGTGCCATCTGCATTAGCGATGACTCCGGGTGCGAACTCACCGTCGTGGACGGTATTGCCGCTTAAGCTTTCTGCAAAACCGCCGTAGGCAACAGTCGGACCTCCAACAACATGAAATCCGTTCAGGATATATTTGTTTTGATTGGCAACCAACCAGTCACGCAATACGGTCCCGGTTCTTCCTCCCGGATTGATCAGACTATGCAGCCAGCGTTTCGACTGGAGGTTTTCAGTCATATAACGTTCAGTCTTAGAAATAAATTGTCCCCCGTTTCTCCAGTCAAGGGTAAAACTCAGGGTAAAGGATTTATAGCTAAAGGAGTTTTGAAGCCCCATCACAAAATTGGGGTTATAACTGCCAATCTTGTTCCTGGTATTTTGCATTTTAACAGATTGCCATTCATAATCGAGTGTTTGGCTGATAATCGGATAGCCGTAATAGGGAGAATTTTTATCGGTGACCTTGATTACAGCAGCATCGTAAATTGTGCCAACCTGGTCGCCAACATAGGCCCAGGAACCGGCATTTGCATCTGCCCAGAACTGAATCTGATTAACCCCCGGAGCAATTTTTTTGACTGTGGTCCGGTTCCGTGTCCAGTTTGTACTGATATTCCAGGTTACGTTTCTTGTCTTGACTGGTGTTCCCCCCAGAACCAATTCCAATCCCCGGCTTTCAATTTTCCCTGCATTAATATTAATGGATGAAGCACCGGTAGAACTGGCAATCGGAATATTATTGACGATCTGGTTGACGTTATCGACCAAATAATAGGTCCCTTCAAACTTTAACCGGTTATTAAACATCCCAAGATCAATCCCGCCTTCCTGTGAAGTGGCGGATTCAGGTTTCAGATTTGGAGATAAGATTTGTCCCGATGCAGCCAGCTGTGTGGCATTACCCCACTGACCTGCATTCCCGTAGGTGCTGTTAAGCTGGTATGGGTTTGTATCGTTTCCAACTGTTGCAATCCCTCCTCTGATCTTGAGAAGAGATACCTGCTCTCCTAAATCAACAAGCTTATTGACCAGCATGCTCAATGAGGCAGAAGGGTAGAAGTAAGACCGGTTCGCCACAGGCAGCGTACTCGACCAGTCGTTTCGGGCGGTCAGGTCCAGATAGATTTTATCAGCCCATCCCAGATTTGCCAGGGCATAAACACTGTTAATCCCTTTTTGTGACCAACCGCTACCGTAGTTCAGATTCTGGGATTTAATGTTGCTAAGGGTATATAGATTTGGCACGATAAGTCCGGCTCCCTGGGCAGCTGAATTGGAAACTCCCTGACCTTTCAGGTACAGGGAATTGCCCCCTGCCGAGAAAGAGAGACTGAAGTTCTTGATTTGCTTTGCATAAGTTGCCAGAACATCCATATTACGCTGATAATTCATGGAATTGGAAATACCATACGATCCATTATTGGGTTCCTGGGAATAGCCCGGTGCTATTTTTGATTCACGCATCTCATTATAGGTGTCAAGAGAATATCGGGCCATCAAACTTATTTCCTTGGTTATTTGCCAATCGGCTTTGATGTTGCCAAAAATCCTCTCCCTATTGAAACTATTGTTGATCTGATGCGCCAGGAAGTAGGGATTGTCATAGTGCTGCCTGTCGGGTGTCAAAACAGCGAGTCCCTCCTGTCCCGGAAGCCAGTAATTCCTCATTTCACGGATATCACTGGTTTGCGGATACCAATAAGCTGCCGCTAAAGGATTGGCGTTTGTTCCTGTAGAAGGACGGTTTCCTGCCCATGACTGGGTAATTTCAATATTTGAGCTAATTGTTAGTTTATCATTTGCTTTGAGGGATACCGATGAAGTGATATTATTCCTGTTCAGATCGGAGTTTGGAACAGTTCCATGATTGGTCATATTGGATGCTCCAAGGCGGTAATTAGTTACCCCATTATTGGAGGACACCGAAACACCATTGGTGCTGGTGAGCCCGGTCTGAACAAAATTTGCCATGTTATGCGGATGGCCGATTACCTCGGTAGGTACCTGAACTCCATTGGCATCTCTGGGACTATCCCATTGCAGGGCAAAGTATCCTTTATTCATTTCAATTCCAGCCCCTGCAAATTCAGCAGGATTAACCCGTAGAGTTTGCCCCGGGAGATCCTGTGGAGTATACGAGAAGTAACCATTTGCAAATTGCTTCTGGAGACCATAAAATTGGTAAGGGACCTCAACCACGGTATTTGAATTGACATTTACCTTGATCCCCTTGTTTTTAAGACCCGATTTGGTGGTAATCAATACCACGCCATTTCCTGCTCTTGAACCATATAAAGCAGCAGCACTTGGCCCTTTCAAGACGGACACACTCTCGATATCATTGGAATTAAGGTCGGAAATTGCGTTGCCATAATCCACAATATTACCACTTCCAAAACCACCCACGTTATTTAGGGTATTTGTTACAGGAACTCCGTCTACCACAAAAAGAGGCTGGTTATCAGTACTCAGTGAAGTTGCACCCCGGATAATCATACTTACCGACGAGCCAGTTCCGCCGGTAGAGTTGATTTCGACACCGGCAATCTTCCCTTCCAGTGCGTTGATCGCATTTTCTTCCACAACCCTTGACATATCCTCGCCGCTGACTTTCGCAACCGCGTATCCCAGCGATTTTTCCTGACGGGAAATACCTAATGCAGTAACAACCACCTCATCCATCATCGCCGTATTCTCAGTCAAAACAACTTTAAGCGAATGCTGTCCGTTGACAGGAATTTCCAGCGTTTTAAATCCTATAAATGAAAAAATAAGGGTGGCATTGTTTGAGGGAACCGCGAGACTAAATTCTCCGTCGGCATTGGTAATTGTCCCTTTTGTTGTCCCTTTAATCTGAATAGTTACCCCGGCCATACCTGATTTATCCGAACCTGAGGTTACCTTACCGGTAACATTAATACCTTGCTGTGCCTCAGCATTGACCGGAAGTGCTCTTTGCCCGGGAGATCCGTAACTGACCAATGCCGTTACGGTAAGAATTGTTGCCCCCAACATCACAGACAGTAATTGTCTGATTAATTTTTTAAATAAACATTTATATTTCATAATCAATAATTATTCGGTTTGAAATTAAAGTCATCATTTTCAACATGTATATTGCGCGTTAATTAACCGATTGAAAGTTAAGAATAAGCGCATTGGTGGCTAAGGGATAGGTGCCCGGATCGCCGGCCAAAAAGATGATTAGTGTCATCGATTTATCCGATATTGACTTCACAATGACCTTGCGGTTAGCATCCCTGAAACCAACAAATTCAGTTCCCGAAAAGTTGAGGGTACTTACACCCGGATAGATCACCGCATTATTTTGTGCCCCATAAACTGAAGGGACCGCATAATTTTCCGAACCAACATAAGTAAAGGTGGCGCCTGTCTGGGGAGTATATTTGGCAGTAATAAGATCATACCCTTCACCATTGCCGTTAACAATATCGGTTCCTCCGGTTGTCATCATATCAAATAAGTATCCGGTAAAAGCACCGCCTGTTGAATTTACCTGATGGCCATAATTGCCGTTAAAATAAAACGTATAGAGGTCATTATAGACTTCCCCCATTCCAAAAGCGGTACCGAAGATTCCGGAAGATAGCAGACCAGGTCCGGCATCAGAAAACGAAGCGTCAGAATTTACAAGCTCATCCCCGGAGTAGGAAGCACTGATTTTCCATGACTTTCCATTATAGCCGGCAGCTGTATGGTTTCCGGTAAGTAAATCGTACGGGGTAAGTGAAACAGCTAAGGTAGCTGTTGTAGAAGCAGTATCGCCTTTCGCATCTTTACCGATTAGAGTAGCGATATAATAACCCCCGGTTTTGTAAATATGAACCGGACTCTTCTCGGTACTGGTTGTCCCATCTCCAAAATTCCAGTTCCAGGATGTAGCATCGATAGTAAGCGCAGTAAAAGCCACCTGGGTACCTGTATCTGCAGTACTATAGAACATTCCCACCTGAAGCGGCAGGCTGGTAGATGCCTCCTTCTTGCACGATTGGAAGAACAGCGTTCCAAAGGCAAACAAAAAGCATAAAAAAAGTAATTGCTTTCTCATAGTTAAATTGAATTTGTTAAAATTTATTATTTAGTTTTTATTCGGAACTCAGTTTTAAAAGCTATGGACAGCTTCTTCTCCGATCGTTTTCAAACCCTTAGGTTTCAGTAGCCTCAGTTGAATAGGTTGCCAAATATCACTGTTGTATCTTATCCAACTTCACATTAAGAATTTTTAACTTTTAAAGTGGGAAATTAACTTAAGCGCTTGTCAAAAATAGATATTAATTTGATTGTATTACATGGAATATTAACTGTTCTGAGGAATGATCTCCCCCTTTTATCGGGACTACATGGTTATAGCAAAATAATGGTTTGCAATAATCCATTATTTTTTTACAATAATTTTGAGCGATTAAAGATGCAAAACAATTAAAGTTATAATTTTGAAGTTTCCCGTATGAATCAAATTAAATCATATTGTAAACCGATGCAAGCCCTGACCATGTTATCTAAAGAATTGAAGAAGAGTGCAATGTGGACTTTACTGCTTACCCTGCTGTTTCTTTTGTTTTACCGGCCGGCAGATGGTTTCACAGATATGATTATCGCCTTGCCATTCTTTATTATATTCTATTATGGTTTCTTCACTATCGGAAAAGATTCTGTTTCGGCTTGGTTAAGAAACCGGATTAACGGGGATATTAAAAAGATAATTATTTTCCCGGCAATTCTTTTGGTCCTCTATTTTTCCTATGTCCTGATCAACGGACAGAATCCTTATCACGGAACACTGGCCCTGGTTCCTTACCTGATTTTCTTCCCGGTTCTTCTCTTTGCAGCCCGCCGACACAAAGTCGTGAAAATTGACTGGCTTGATTTCACCGCCTTTGTGATCTATTTATTACCTACTACACTGATTGAGGTTAATCCTGCCGGCGACCTCCCCTTCAAAGGTGAAAGCTTTGATTCGATCTACCGGATCATCCTGATCCTTTCCGCAGTTTATGCCTTTGGTTCGGTCAGGGGATTGAAGGATATCGGTTTCTTCCCGGTTTTTAGGTGGAAGTTTTTATGGACCTCTCTCTGGGTATGGTTTATCTTCTATCTATTTGTATTAATCATTGGATTTAATGTCAATTTTGTCAGATACGTCGGGCATGATGTTATCGACCAGGCATTGCTTCATAAAATTTTCCTGACACTTATTGCTACCTTCTTTCATACCGCCATTTTTGAAGAGCTTTTTTTCAGAGGTTTACTGCTCAATATGCTCACCAAACGGATCGGACAGGCAAAAACCTGGAAAATTTTCTGGTACTGGGGACTGGGGCTGGCTATTCCGCTTGCCTTGCTGGTTGGATATACTTTAAAGGGGGGAATGCACTGGTTCCCGGCATTAATGACAGTTTGCCTTTTTGTCGCAGCCTTTTTTCTTGAAAAAGGAAATTATGCACCATCCGGTATCTATACCGGCCTCGCAATTACCAGTACCATCTTTGGTCTGGTTCATTACCATTCAGGAGCAATTGTCTATATTGGCTTCGCCTGTATTGCCGGCTGGGCTTACGGATATACTTATCTTAAAACCAGGAATGTCTTCTATAGCGCCATCGTCCATATGCTGGTCAACTGTTCGGTCTTAATTTTTGGGCTGGAGTTTATTAAGTAAGTGGAAGCGGGGAGAACAGCTAAATTCACAGTGCAAAATGCAAAGTGTAAATTGACTTCTGAAAAGTATAATGTGCTCTCTGCAAAGTATACGATGCAAAGTGCAAAAGGTAAAGTACAAAGTGCAAAAGATAAGATATCCGGAATCAGTTTCCAATTTGAATTTGTTATGAAATTAATTATCAATTAAATAACCCAATAATTTTCCAACTAAATTCCATTATGAAAAGAAAGTCAGGCAGCAGGAAAATCTTAATATATCTGGGAATCATTCTATCGGTATTGTCTTTGATTTACTATTTTCTCTGGGCATTTCCATTCCGAGGAGTACCTTTCAATGCCCAGCGTCACGGCAATCCGCCTCTAACTCCCCCCTGGGCCTTGGAATGCTGGTTATGGGAGGATGATGAAAATACGTCTGCCCGCGTTGACACGTTAATTCAGGGATACGCCAAATATGATGTCCCGGTGCGTACCGTGATCTTAGACAGCCCATGGAGTATGCGCTATAACGACTTTGAAATTGATACCTTACGCTATCCAAAGCCAAAAGAGTGGTTTAAAAAGATGCAGGACAATGGTTACCGGATCGTTATGTGGATGACAACCATGGTTAACAGCCAGAATCAGGATACCCGGTTTAAAAATTCGGAACCCTGGTACAGTGATGCTAAAAAGAAAGGTTATCTGGCAGGAAACGGCGACCAGATCAAATGGTGGAAAGGGAGGGGTGGCTTCATTGATTACACCAATCCTGAGGCGGTTAAGTGGTGGAGAGGATTGCAGAAAACGGTCTTCGATTACGGCATTGACGGATGGAAACTGGATGGTACCGCAACAATGTTCTATACGAAAATTGGACCAATCCCCCTTTTCTATAAAATGACCCATTCCGGTTTGATGACGGCGCGGACTTATATGGACCACTATTATCGTGATGAATATTTTTATGGACTGTCCCAAAACCCGGAATTTGCAACCATGTCGCGGGGCATCGACCGCTGGTTCCATCCCGAGGGGTTTGCCCCCATTGATGCGTCACCGGTGAATTGGGTGGGCGACCAAAAACATAGTTGGGAATCGACCGGAAAAATAACCGAGGAGGACAAGCAAAACCACGATATCGCCCTGGACGGCATCGATGGCATCGAATTGGCTCTGCAGAATATTCTGGCTAGTGCCAAAGTGGGATATAATGTGATCGGGTCTGATGTGGCCGGCTTTTCGGGGAAGATCATCCCTCCCCGTCTCTATATTCGATGGACGCAGCTTTCAACCTTCTGTGGATTATTTCTGAACGGAGGGCATGGTGAAAGGGCTTTATGGAAACGGACGCCCCAGGAACTTGAGATAATCCGGAAATTCTCGTGGCTGCACACTGAATTGATTCCTTACATGTATACTTATGTCGTAAGGGCTCACGAGGGGGGAACGCATCTGCAGACTCCAGCCAATGGAAAATATCACTATCTTTTCGGGGATAATTTTCTGGTCGCTCCGATTTATAAGGACCAGCTGAAGAATAAAGTCACTCTTCCGGTAGGGAAATGGAGATATTTCTTTGATGACAAGGAGGTTATCCAGGGACCGGTAACCTTTGAGCGGGACTTTCCGCTGGATGAATATCCTGTGTATGTCCGCGAGGGGGCCATCATCCCTATGGATATCAAACGTGATTATACCAGGATAGGAGATAAAAGTTCAGCCGGCTATCTGACATTGCTAATCTATCCTCACGGGAAAAGCGCTTTTACAGTCTGGCATCCCGATAAAAGCGGTAGCACAACAGTGATGGCGGAGGAGAATCCCGGTGAAATTCATATCTCCTTGGGTAATATCCATAAACCTCATATTCTGAATATTCAGATGGATAGGAAGCCTCAAAAGGTGGTGCTCGATAATGTAATACTGATTGATTCGGTGAACTATACGTTTGATCAGAAGCGGAGCAAACTGATTATAAAAACAGATAGGTATAGTCAGGGATATTATAGCATTTACAGGTAAAAACTATCAATATTATCCGGAGGAATAGCAGTGCGGAGTAACAGACTCTTCGCTGCACTTCATTTCGCTCAGAATGACAATTATTGAGATAACAAGGTCGGGGGGTGAAAGTGGCTCAGCCATTTTCACCCCCCTTACCTTCTCCACTACCCTAAATTGTTGTCATTCCGAGCCTAACGAAGAATCTTTAATTGGTCTCCAAATTTGGTTTTGCGTGTGACCCTTCCGGTTGTGCTTAATGATCCGTGAGCTGACTGCAGTTTATTCATTTCAGACCCTGAAAATGATAGATTTTTCGTCTGATTTTTAGAGTTAGAATCTTCATCCTGATTATTCTAATATTTCACTTTTAAACGTAACTGTTTTTGCCCCCTGGCCAGGATATTGCAACTCTAACATAATCATTGTTTTCAGATTAAAAGAGAACTTAGTATTTTAATAATCACTTATTTAGAAAGAATATATATTGTTGTTAATTGACATTTTTTTTGTCAAAACGGCAAAATATCTTTTTACATTTACAATCAGTGAACTAATTAAAATCGACCTCTTTATGGAACACAAACAACGCTCATTTTATGAGGAAGTCCGTGGGGAAGGAACATCCCGAAGAGATTTTCTTAAGTTTTGCACCACCATGGCTGCTTTTCTGGGGCTCGAATCGAGTGGCGTAGGCCAGATCGTTAAAGCCCTCGAGACTAAACCCCGGCTTCCTGTGATCTGGTTTCATTTTCAGGAATGTACCTGTTGCAGCGAGTCATTTATCAGGGCCTCACATCCTATTGTAGCTACGATTGTTTTGGATAAGATTTCTTTAGACTATCAGGAGACGCTAATGGCGGCTTCAGGTTTTCAGGCTGAGGAGGCTTACAAGTCAGTGATGGCTAAACATCCCGGGGAATATATTGTAATGGTTGAAGGCTCTATTCCTACTGATAATGAAGCGTATTGCTGCATAGGAGGCCGGAGTGCCCTGCAGATTTTAAAGGAAGCAGCAAAAAATGCCATGGCAGTGGTTGCCTGGGGAAACTGCGCTTCTGCAGGATGCGTTCAGGCTGCTAAACCTAATCCAACGGGTGCAAAACCGGTTCATAAAGTGATCAGCGGCAAGCCTGTAATCAATGTTCAGGGGTGTCCTCCGATTGCGGATGTTATGGCCGGCGTTGTGGTTCACTTATTGACTTTTGGCCGTATTCCTCAGCTCGATGAGCTCAATAGGCCTAAGGCTTTCTATTCCAGAAGGGTTCACGATACTTGCTACCGCCGTGCTAACTTTGATGCAGGGTTGTTCGTGGAGTCGTTTGATGACGAAGGGGCGAAAAAAGGCTATTGTCTCTATAAAATGGGATGTAAAGGGCCGGTTACCTATAACTCATGTGGTATTATAAAATGGAATGATGGAATAAGCTATCCTATCCAGTCGGGTCATCCCTGTATCGGCTGTTCAGAGGAAGGTTTCTGGGACAATGGTCCTTTCTACCAGCATCTTCCAACTGTTGCTGGATTTGGAATTGAAACTACGGCTGATAAAGTCGGCCTCGGTTTAGGTATAGCCACAGCTGTTGGCGTTGCCGGTCATGCTATCGTGACCAATATCCGCAAACACCGGGAACTATCCAATGTTCCGGAAAAAAGTTCCGAATTAGAAAACCCTAAAGTATAATAGCCATGGCTGAAAGAATCGTTATTGATCCCATCACCCGGATAGAAGGTCACTTGCGGGTAGAAATTGAAGTGAATAATGGAAAAATCACCGATGCGTTTAGTGCCGGAACAATGGTGCGTGGCATTGAAACCATATTGAAAGGTCGTGATCCACGTGATGCATGGGCTTTTGTGGGCCGTGTTTGTGGTGTCTGTACCTCCACTCATTCCCTGACATCGGTCAGGACCGTTGAAAATGCACTGGGAATTGCAGTTCCTCCCAATGCAGAGCTGATTCGTAATTTAATGGCACAGGCCTTGTATATCCAGGACCATGTCGTCCATTTCTATGTGTTGCATGCCCTCGACTGGGTTGATGTGGTTTCGGCGCTAAAAGCCAACCCTGCCGAAGCCTCCCGGATCGCCCAAAGCATTTCCTCCTGGCCAAAAAGCTCGGTAGGCTATTTTACCGATATCCAGAAGAAGTTTAAAAACTTTGTGGAGAGCGGACAGTTGGGCATTTTTGCCAATGGTTACTGGGGTCATTCTGCCTATAAACTTCCACCTGAAGTAAATCTGATTGCAGTTGCTCATTATCTGGAAGCACTCGAATGGCAAAAAGAGATCGTGAAAGTCCATACCATCTTTGGAGGTAAGAATCCTCACCCGAATTACCTGGTCGGAGGAGTCCCCTGCTCCATCAATATTGAGGAGGCAAATGCAGTGAATGCTGAACGGCTTGCCATGGTTGGAAAACTGTTCGAAGATGCCAAAACTTTTGTTGATCAGGTTTATATTCCAGATCTGATGGCCATTGCCTCTTTTTATAAAAATGACTGGGGAGCCATAGGCGGCGGGTTGACCAATTACCTCTCTTTTGGCGATTTCCCGATGAACGGTTACAATAACCCTGACAGCTTCAAGATGCCAAGGGGAGCGATACTCAACCGCGACCTGAGCCATATCCATGAGATTAAGGCGGACGATCCTCAGCAGATCCAGGAATATGTGAACAATTCATGGTACGATTATTCAAAGGGGGATAAGGTTGGATTGCATCCCTGGGATGGAGAGACGAAACTCAACTATACAGGTCCGAAACCGCCTTATGAACATCTGGATGTTTCACAGAAGTACAGCTGGGTAAAGACCCCGAGATGGAAGGGGAACCCGATGGAAGTTGGTCCGTTGTCCAGGATGCTTGTGGGGTATGCTTCGGGTCGCGCCGACTATAAGGAGGTGATCGAAAGCACCCTTAAAGCGCTGGATGTTCCGGTTGCCGCATTATTCTCAACACTTGGCAGGACCGCTGCCCGGGGTCTGGAGACCAAGCTTACCTGTGGCTGGGCCATGGAATCGTATCAGCAGCTATTGGCGAATATCAAAAATGGCGATTCGCGTACCATGAATAATGCCAAATGGGAACCTTCCTCCTGGCCACGCGAGGCGAGGGGCATAGGATTGGTTGAGGCTCCGCGTGGCGCCTTATCCCACTTCATTGTGATTGAGGATAAAAAAATTAAAAATTATCAGCTGGTCGTTCCTACAACCTGGAACGCTTCGCCGCGTGATTTGCAGGGCAAACGGTCTGCATTTGAGGAGTCCCTGATCGGAACTCCCGTTGCTGATCCCAAAGTGCCGCTTGAGGTTCTTCGCACCATCCACTCCTTTGACCCTTGTCTGGCCTGTGCAGTGCATGTGTACGATGAAAACGGAACTACCATCCATGACCTTAAAACCTATTAAGCCATGAGAAGCAGAACCATACCCATGCGGGAGGTATATGTATGGGAATTGCCTGTCCGAATGTATCACTGGATGAATATGTTATGTGTTATTGCACTATGCATTACCGGTTTTATCATAGGTAATCCCCCCGCTTTTATGAATGGCACCGAAGCTTACTTCAATTACTGGTTCGGGACAGTGCGGTTTATCCATTTTATTGCAGCATTTCTCTTCTTCTTCAATTTTATATTTCGGACCTATTGGGGGTTTGCCGGAAATGAGTTCTCGCGCTGGACTAATTTCATCCCGTTGAATAAGAGTCAGTGGAAGGAGATTATTGATGTGATTAAGGTTGATATATTGCAGGTTACACATAAGAAGATCGATTCGATCGGGCATAATGCCCTTGCCAGCCTGATCTATTTTGTCACCTTTATCATCTTTCTGCTGCAATGTCTTACCGGATTCGGGATGTATTCGGCGATGAGCAAGTCCTTCCTGCCAAAGATGTTTGCCTGGATTGTCCCGGTTTTAGGCGGAGATATGGGTGTCAGACAACTGCATCATATCCTGATGTGGGGCTTTATCATCTTTGCAATCGTTCATGTTTACCTGGTTTTCTATCATGACTACATCGAACGTCGTGGTGTAACCTCTTCGATGATCGGCGGATGGAAATTCATCGAGGAAGATGTCGTCGAGCGGCATGATTCTGAGACAGGTGAAAATAAGAAAAGCTAAATTAGTTTAGTTCGCGGGCAACTATAGTGATCGGGTGACTCTTCAGGTCCTGAAGAGTCACCCGATCACTTAATAAATGAGATTTTCATTTAACAGAGAATATTTTGACTACACAACAAAATAGCATCCTGGTTCTGGGAATTGGCAATATTCTTATGAACGACGAAGGGGTTGGTATTCACGTAGTTTCACAACTTGGAAAAGAGGGGTTTGCTGGTGCAGATCTCATGGATGGGGGGACGGGCGGATTTCATTTATTAGGATTTATACAGTCCTACGAAAAAGTGATTCTCATTGATGCCTCTCTCGATGATTTTCCCCCAGGACATATCCGGGTTTTAACTCCGAAGTACGCCAAAGATTTTCCGAAACAACTGAGTGCCCATGAGGTGGGACTAAAGGATCTGCTTGATGCTGCATTTCTTTTGGGGAATATGCCTGAGATTCAATTGGTGGCAATCACGGTCAAAGACTTCCAGGACATGGGGATGGAACTGACCCCGGAGGTTGGAAAGGCAATACCCGAAGCAGTAAGACTTGTGAAGGAGCTCGTTGATGAGTTGTGACCGGAGAGGGTCGTTACGACGTTAATTTCCAAAAGCTTATTCTTTCTCCGCATAGCTCCGCCCCATAATTGCATTTCTCAGTCGTTCCATTTTTTGGCGTAAAGGAATTTTGAAAAACATCCATACAGTAGATCGATCAAAAAACAGATAACCCGCCATGGACTGAATGTGGGTAGAAACTATAATTTATCGCTCAACCGGAAACCGGAAAGGCACTTCATGCTTATCCAGGCATCCGATTGCCTGGACAACTGCATTTGGATTCAGGATTGTCAGCGGAGAATCTGATTTGTAATCCCTCATCCGGCATCCGAACATACTCACCGAACATTTTTCATTTCCGCGGATAGCCATATAATCCCACGACTGTCCAAAGTTGGTCAGGGCGCTGTTTCCCCCTGAAAAAGCTTCCACATTGGAGATTGCCGAGTGCCCTTTCCCTTCAATGATAAACGGGTGGACATCCTCAATCCGGACTCCGGTATTGGCAATAATTGAACCCTGGGCAATCATCCAGTTCCGGTTTTTTGAGTTGTCGCCGTATTTGTGGATTCCCACTGTCACACAGTCAAAATTGAAGTTGGTCAGCTGTCCGTAGGTGGCGGCTCCCAACAGGATTCCTCCATAATTTCCAAAGGTGAACAGATCGATCAGTTGGGCATTATCGGTGTGATTTATGGCATACGAAAACTTCTGCCTGGCCACAACGGCATCAATCAGCTGTTTGGTATATCCCCTTCCCAGTTGCCTTTGAATGGCTGGGTTCACATGACAGTGGAGAATCCTGGGAATATCATAGCAATAATCTATCCGGATAAACTCCCCTCCCAACGGGTATCCTGAACAATGCTCGAAAATGATCAGTTCACAGGGATGCTGTGGTGCCGCGTTGAAATCCATGGCGAGGTATTCACCGTAAAAAGTGAGGTCTGTCAGGGTAACACCTTCGGTATTCGAAGTCTTTGAGACCTGGAGGGTGGGTGGATAAGCGATGATTTTTGATGGATTATTCAGAACCTGATCGGGATACCAGAATTGGATGCCTTTGATCTGCGTGCTGCTTTCAACCGTAATAAACGGGGATAGTGTATCCCGAATGGCCAGTACAGACCCGACCGGTTGAACTTTTTCCGGGTGTTTGGTCCCCCTGGGAACCGGACCATTGACTCCAATCAACGAGACATTTTTCTTCAGAACAATTCCGCTGCCTATCACACAGGGATCTTCCGACGGTTCAACAAAAAGTGCTGCGCCACTTTTTGAAGCCCAGTCTATCGCTTTTTGAAGATTTGCCTTATTTAGTTCGGCAGAGTTTCCTGGCAGAACACCAAAACTCCGAATGGTTTTAAAGAGGCTTTTCTCTCTGTTTTGCCCAAAAACCAAGTTGGCTGAAAGAAAGAGCAGGATCACCGGAAGGATTAACTTATGCATCTTCATTATTGAATCGTATTAAATTTTAAGTAATTAAAATACAATGAATTATGTTTCGGATTTTAAAAAGTCACTTCCAGACAATCGACAGGTAATTTCGCATCCGTTGAGGTGGTATAAACCGCATGAGGCCCCATCGGCAATGATTTTAACTGAAAAACTACTGAAGAGTTCAGGTAATGATCGGATCTGAGGTTTACATTACCTACCTTCCGGCCGTCCGTAAAAACCGAAACGGATCCAAATTCAGCTCCCCGCGGTAACCAGAGCTTGAATCCCGTTCCCTCAAAATTCCATTTTGCAGTCGCAGCCTGCTGTTTTGAAACTGCGCCATGTCCCATCCGGAAGATCGGATCTTTTATAAAATTCCACTCCTTATCCTGGTTTCCTGCATTCAGCAACGCTTCGTAGGAACCCAGTAAAAGTTTGCCTGTAATCTGCCTTCCGGTCAGGTAAAAGTGGTTCATCGTCAGATTGCTGTGAGGGTCAAGGATTATGCCGACAACTCCCGGATTGTCAGGAATTGAGCCGGTCCAGCATTGCTGCCCGTTAACCGATAAGGTGAATATTCCATTTCTTTTACTCATCTCGAGCTGGTTTACGGGTTTATCCAGATCCCGGACAACTCCCGAATCAACTACCTGAATATTTAGCTGGTTGATATATCTGACTCTCCAGTGATTTTGGGAAATCTCAATCTCCTTATAATCACCTTCATTTTGATCGAATGAGTGATTGCCCCAGGTATCTTTGATCTCAAGCGGTTTATTAAAATCCCAGACCAGATGCATGGTCCCCGTCAGGGTAAAGTCCAGTTTTAACTGGTCCGGATCGATCCCCTTTTTAATCCAGGTGAATGATCCTCCCTCACAGGCCGAAAGGTTAAACCCGCATTTCCGGAACAGATGGCTCCATGAGCTCTTTGCGAGGTTTATGGTTCCGTAGTTTTGTTTGGTCTTTGACGGATACATCATTACCATGGAGTCGGAATCATCCACGAACCCGGTGATGGTTTGTCCCCAGATACCCGCATATTCATTTGGCTCAGGCGCTGAATGCCAAAATGAGCCTGCGCTGAATGTCTCCCATTTTTTCGGTGCTGTGATCTCCTCTGTTTTCACGCGGTTTATAAGCTGGTAATTCCGGTTGACTGCAACCGAGGTGGCTGGGAAATAGGTGTAACCATCATGGGAGAATGCCGGAAAATACTCCATCAGTGGTGGATAATTCCCCATTCCTTCTACATTTTTAATCAGTACGGGCTCGCTGTAAGGCCCTTCGGGATTCTGAGCGGTTGATGCAGCCAGGGCCCAGCTTCGCGGTGGAGCCGTATCCATCATATAAAGCATGACCCAGTCGTTTTCCCGCTTGACCAGCATCGGAGCGTACATCCTCCAGTACTTCTTTAACAAGGGTGCATTCAGATATTCAGTGTTTATCTTAAGGGGTTTCCTTGAGACTTTGTACGGACCTTCCGGATGATCGGCAACCGCATATCCAATCCCTGATTGTCCCATCTTTGTCCATGTGGAATTGCCTGAAACCCAGTCGAAGATCAGGTGATATTTCCCGTTGTCGTAAACCACCATTACGTCCGGGGCCTGAATCTTCAGTGAATCGTAACAGTGCATATTCAGTGGAAACAGATCCCCCATCCTTCCCCAGGATTTACCCCGGTCGGCCGATTTGTAAATGACGCAATTGAAATTTTTGGAGGTAGAGTCGTTGACAATGGCGTAATTGCGGCGGTATTCACCGATGTAGAGGTACCAGTTTTTACTCACCGGGTCATCGAACAGAAATCCGTTAACCGGCCATTCCATCCCATCGCGGCCCTGGAAAACCGGGTTATTTGGAAAGCGTTCGAAAGAATCCCAGGACGGACTTCCGAAGGCAAAGTGGTGAGACCATTCGTTTTGGGATTCAATTCCGGCAAAATCCTTATGGATTGAGCAACCACCTATAAATATGGAAGAGAAAAGTATAGCTATTGTATAGTAATTTCTATTTTCTGAAGCCACAAAGTGGTTTAAGTTCAATAACCCCCAGTGTAGCTTACGGAACTGGGGGTACAAACAGAAAAAAAGGCACCAACTCCGAAGGATGCTGAACATAGGCAAATATTTTTGTGATTGAACCCCTTCCGGGTTCTTTGAATACTCTCTCTAACAACCGCCGGTTTCACCGTCGGTTATTGATATTCAATCCCTTCAGGATTTAAATATATTAGTTCAAGATTACAATCCGGTATTCTCCTGCCTTCACGTTGAAAATGACTCTCCCGTTTTCAGTTTTGGCAGTTTTGGATTCCGGAATATTCGTAAAAAGCTGATCGTTAACCTGAATCTTCTTCGCATCCAATCCCGGAAGGGCAATCACTGCTGTCGTATTTTCAGGTACTTTGACGTAAAGGTGGAAATCTCCCCGGGCATCAATCTTCCAATCCGAACAGATTGCTCCGAATGGGGTTGTGATAACTCCGTTTGCCCACTTGAGGTCACATGGATTTGGGTGGACAGAAAAAGTTCTCCAGCCTTCCGAGACAGGTTCAATGCCCAGTACTTTTTGTGGCAGGAGGGCCGTTGGACCGGAACACCAGGCATGGGAGGTTGTCCCCACGTCAGTAGTCCAATGTCCAATATCCCAGGCTTCGTGCCAGACTCCGTTAAAGAAAGGTGATTTCATCTGTCCTCCCCAGTTCTTGCGAATGAAATCGAGTGCCCATTGCGGCCGGCTATCGAATAGCGAGTAGACTAAATAATATGAGAAGGATTGTTCACTTTTTCGGTTTTCTGCAGTGATTGCATCGGCAACATGCTCTTTTTCAGGTTCGCTGACCAATCCGTAAAGCAGGGCATACACTTGCGTCTGCTGACTGCACTTCTCACTTCCGTAGCTATCCCTAAACAGCTGTTTATCGGGTGACCACAACCATTTCCGGATGTTATCTTTTACCAGTTTTGCCTTGTTTGTCCATTGAGCTGCCTGCTCCGGATCTGAGGCGAGATTTTTGGCAATCTCCGAAGCCTGGGTTAATGCCTCATAATAGAGGCAGTTTAAGCCGGCGATCTCCTCCCGCTGATCCATGGGATAGGTCTTTGGATGATCCAGTACAATCCAGCCGGGAACCCTCGACAATAACCCATGGTCCTTACTGATATACTTGTCGAAAATGGTCATTAATTTTTTCATATTCGGGTAAACCTGTCTGACCAGATCTTCTTTTCCGAAATACTTGTAATATTCACCCAGCATGATCACCCATTCCAGTTCATAATCGGCAAGGTAAGCTGATGTTCCCTCCTCCAGCAACCAGTCAGTGGGGTAGCGGGAGCGAATTGAACCGTCGCTTTTCCAGCGCTGGGACCAGGCTCCCGATAGAATATTGTAATGGATGAGCAGTTCTGAACTCATGCCAAAGGGGTAAAAGGCATATTTCTGGAGATAGCGGCTGTCACCGGCAATATACTGGGTTTGTTCCCGCCAGGGGGTATCCATATAGGTATCCTGGGCACAAAGCAATAAGGTCTGATTTCCAACCTCCCAGATCTGGTTGAGCAGCGGATCGGAGCATTGAAAGCTTCCTTCCCGTTTAAAATCAGAGTGGCGGCTGATTGCTGAAATCCCTTTGGGAATCACCTCGTTCCGGCGTGAAAGGCTCAGATACCGGAAACCGCGCCAGGTGAGCGGGCTCCACTGCTGAAATCCTTTTTTCCCTGTATAATAGTCGGTATAATTGACCCGTTTGATGTAGGATACCGAACTGTCGGGCAACAACCGTTCACCGGTACCCATTTCAAGAGCCACACTATCCAGCCCTGAGTACAATTCAAGTACCGGTGTCCCGGCAATTTCCCGTCCAAAATCATAGACGATTTTATCCCCGGCAAACCAGTGTCTTACCGGATAAACCTTCTCCCTGAAAAGTGGTCTGCGGCAGATCGCCACCAGGTTATTCCACGGGGAAACCGGAGGAATCCCCAGCATCCGTGCAGACTTCCAGCCGGAATCGTCAAATCCGCTCTCTTTCCAGCGCTCCGGCATTTTACGGGCATCAAATTTTTCAACAAACCCAATCAGGTTGGAAGATACCGTTCGTGTGCCGGTCTGATTATCCCATGCCTCTGCTCTGGTCACCTTCCACGAATTGTCGGTATTTATCTTCAACAGATTTGTGCCATCCGAAGTCAATAATCCCTGGAAAAAGAACCCTCCGCGCCCGTTGATACGGTGATGCATTCCGGTGCCAAAATTATAGACCAGGGCGGCAATGGTATTTTGACCCTTGCGGAGATAGCCGGAGAGGTCAAATTTCTCATAAACCTGGTATTCCGGATCACAATTCATCGGACAACGATCCACAAGTTTCCCGTTGATATATACGTCGGCAAAGGCGTATGCCGAGATAAAGGCCTGAGCGTTAACCGGTATTTGATCCAGATTAAACGTCTTCCTGACTAACAGGTAATAATTTCGGGGGTTATCCTGACCTGAATCCCAGATCCAGTTTGCTTCAGGCTTCTGGTTATCAAGCAACTTGGAGGGCGGAGCAATCGAAGGTTCAAAATTGCTCCGAATATCTTCCTGAGCCTTTATCGGATTAAAAAACAGGACAAAAACCCCTGCTAAAACAAGTCTGAGGAGCATAACGGAATTATTTTTTGAGGTTTTATCCATGATCGTTATTCTTAATTCCCGGCATCTGAATTTTGAATTCAAATGCCGGGAATAACACATTATTCAGTTCCGGGATTGTCCATTTCAAATTCATAATCCCTCTCCACTTTTGCTATCCTGGTCTTAAATTGACTGTACCAATCTTCTTTCCCTTTTTTCCTGGCAACCGAGTGTTCCCTGTTTTCTTTCCAGTTTCGAATGGATTCAAGGTCGCGCCAGTAGGATACAGTTATGCCTGTTTCGTTTCTTGCACTTTCGACCCCGAGAAACCCGTCCTGAAGAGCCACCAGTTCTTCCATTAACGCGGACATTTCAGAATAATGGTGGTCATCCTCCGTCCGGACGGAGGTGAATATAACAGCATAATAGGGTGGTTCCGGTGTCTTTGCGATCATGGCAGTTCAAATAATCAGGGTTTAACCACCTTATTATTTTGCCGGAACCGGACTCTCATTCACAAACTTAATCGCCTCTTCCTCGTAAATACAGCCGGTCATTTCGCCCAGCGAGGTACGGCTGACATAGTTATACCGCTCAAATCCTCCAAAATCTTCCTTGGTGAGCATATATCCGAATGCATCGTTGGTCAGGCCGAATAACATCGGTTGACTGCTCTTCATCTTTCGTTTCACATAAAAACCGATATTGGGAAGTGCTTCGCCAGGAATGGTTACGATCTGTGCCTTGCCGATATTCAACAGATTAAGGCGGGTGGATACTTTGGAGAAATCGCTGTTCTGGTTACGGGCATCAGCGGCAAGGGGTGAATGCTGAAAAACATACCGCATCTTTTCTGAATCGATCGGAAAGGTAATCACTTTTGAGGCACAATAGATTTCAGGATTTTGCTGTACCGGGGCAGGCTCGATAATCCGCATGGCCTCATCGGCAAGCAGATTGCCAATCCGGATACACTCGTTCCAGTCGTTGGCCTCTTTCCCGTTCGGAAGACGTGTGTCGGCAGTGACCATTCCGCCCTGGGCACTGTTCATGAAAATAGCCATTCCGCCTGTTTTTGATTCAATCCGGTCATATAGCGGACCACATAAATCGGGGCTGATTAACAGGCTCTTGGTTCCAAGAATCTCAGGATGAATTGCATAATTCACCAGGGTGGCAATTGGTTTTCCTGAGTTTTTACCTGAGGTTGCAATAGCCTGGATGATGCCGCAGCGAGGATCATATAGTTTATCTGCATAATAGTTGTAGGCAATTTTCCCTTTGGCCTCACCAACCGCGGTTCTGAGTGAAGCGGGCTCAAGTTTGGAAACCGCTTCGTTTACCGCTGCTGCAACCTGGGTCACGCACCAGTCAAGATATTTCAGATCTGCACCGGTGTTCCCTTTTTCATCGGTGAAACCATAGGCATCAGGACAGCTATGGGCATGCGTTGCGCCGATCAGGACATTTTCAGGAGCAACTCCCTTAATCAGTTTGCGCGAACGGTCACCCAGATAGGCAGGCCATCCGATGTTATCAACACTCACTATAGCAATCCGGGTTGCCCCTTTTTCAAGGACAAAGGCACGGACCGTAAGTTTACCCTTAAAATCTTTTGGCATATCGGGAGTTCCCATTCCACCTGAAATTGGAATTAAATGATCGGGTGTAATATCCTTCATGGCAGCTCCTGCCTTAAAAGACTGCGCATTGACGCTTAATAAGGCTAATAAAAAGAAGAATGCTAACGTAAAAATTCGTATTTTCATAACTAACTGAATTATTGATTTAATGGATTAAAATTAATAGATATAAATGGGATTTGAATAGAGCCATGGAATAAGTTTTCCCTGCAGTTTTAGATGTATCTCGATCCGGTAGGCCCCCTTTTCCAATGGCTCTGACCAGGTAAACCGGTAATTTTCGTCTGAGGAAATATTGATCGTTTTGCCGTCATGGATCAACCTGAATTGTCCGGGGAAAGGGGATATTGCATTCAATGTTTTAACCTGATTAATATGTATTGAATCTCCAAGAATTGCAACTAAGCTATCTTTTTTATTAACAGCATAGTAGAGAAATCCTTTGGCGTCGGCAAGACTCTTGAATGCCGTAAAAAGATGTCCTTTCTTCATATGGTCAGCCAGCGAAGGGCTTGCAAGGGTGTCGGCGATTACATAATTGGTGATGTAGTTGAAACTTGCCTGATAGGTGTCGACCAGCCATTTGAAAATCCAACCGCTCTTATCCGGTTTCTCAAAAAGCCATTTGTTCCAGAATTTAACCTCCATCGTATCAACTGGCTTGGCATTTGGTCCGATCCACTGAACCCGTCCGTCTTTCAGATACCTGGCCCTGTAGTTTTGATTTTCATGGGCATCAACGGCAGAAAACCCGACGATCTTCCGAATCCTGTTCAATGAATCCCAGCGAGCCAGAATGGGTGTCTGTTCATCGAAAAATTCCCGCATGACCCAGTGTCGGTATTTATTCCCGTTGACGATGACATTCAGGATAATCGGAACCGGTGACTGATCCTTGGTATCGGTATGAAAATTGTAGATTTCCATACCCTGGAAATCGGTATTGGACCAGTTGTGCGACTCTTCGGTATGTGCATAGCAGATAATTCCCCCTTTTGAAACTATGTTTTTGGCAACCGTATCTTTATTTAATTTCCAGTCGATGACAGTGGGATGGAGTGGCCAGATATCAAACCCGTCATTCTCGGTGCCTGGCTCAATCAGAACCCCATTGAAATATCCATGGTATCCCTTGGGCAAGGTATCCAAACGACCATGCGGATGATCGGTAAGAAATATGAAATCGATACCGTCGGTTTTTGCGGCGGGAATGATATCATCCAAAGTCCCTTTGCTGTCGTGCGATAAATAGCTGTGAACATGCATGACACCACGATAGGTATTCAATTTGGTGAGAGGAACCGGCTCTTTCCGAAGCTTCTGAAAAGCGGTGATCTCTCGCTCATATTTAGGATAAGTAACCCAGTTGTGCCAAACTCCCGGTGAAAATGAAATGACCATCAGGAGAAGGATAAAACCTAAAATCCATAACAGAAATTTGAATATCTTTTTAATCATATCGGGAATTTATAAGTAGTCGGAAAGAAATAATGTACTATTTAGAATTCTGATTTTCTCCTTTTTTTGACCCCTCTAAATCTCCCCAAAGGGGAGACTTTTGGCCAGCAATCTGTACCTTACTCCCCTTCATTCCCCTCCCTTGGAGGGGTCAGGGGAGGTCCGGGGTTGGGGGAGGTCAAAAGAGGAAATAAATAATTACGACATTAAATTGTTCTTATTAAATAGAAGAGTATTTGATGAATTTAAGGATATGATTTACTGATTAAATGTTTGCCGGACCAGTGATGATCTGAGTAAGCTGCCGGATCAGCTGAACGGTATACTCACCCATATTGGGACCGAACCATCCCATTATTTTGGGTTCATACTCGTCGAGGTAGAAGTAACGTCCGGGAATGATGTATCCCACATAACTTCCGTTGAAACTGGTGACATTGGCACTAAATCCTTTGACTGCCAGCAGATTTTTCAGCTGCAGGGCATATTCACCGCTAAAATCGCAGGGGGTGGTAATCCAGATCAGGTTTCCGATCCTCAGGGTTTGCAGGTATACGTTTTGCGGGATCGGCATCAGTTTTTCAGACATCCAGGTGGTCAGGCTTCTTTTGGTAGTTAACCGGATATGGTATTCGGGTAATGCCATTTTTAAAGAGAGTGCGGAAAAGGTGATTTTATCCTTTAGAACCGCTTCCGGAAGATGCACTTTCAAACTGTCAGCCAGGGATTCCCCGATCAGTTTGGGCTTGTCGAAACCTTTTCCTTCACCCGACGGACTTTGGCTGCCCACCGATCCTCCGCAAAAAATGGCGACATCCACTGAGGTCTTCTCCATCTTTCGCTCCCAGTAACCGGGATAGTCGGCACTAAACTCCATGTTGTCAGAGCCCAGGGTTGTTGCATGAGCCGCAAATGAGCCAATTACCGCTTTTCGGCCATTTGTTTGCTCGATGGAGATGAAAGCGAAGTCACTGTTTTTCGTTCCGGAATCACCTACCAGCCGGTTTCGGGTATAGTTTGATGCATCAAAACGTCCTGATCCGATGCGGGCAGGACGAAGATCGGCAACTGCCGAGGTTACTGCCTTAGAGATTTGAAGGACAAGCCATTTGGGGATGTTTTTATTCTCCTTCCCGGCGAACTGTTCCCCAATGAACCCCGGACCCCAGCCGCCGATACTTGAATGGCTGTGCGATGCCGAGTAAAATACCTGGTTCCGCTGAATTCCCTTCTGAGCAAGAACCTGTGTTACTTCATCGATAATATTTGGTGGCATGATTAACAGGTCGGCTCCCACGATTACCGCAATTTGTCCGTTGACTTTAAGGGCAGCCGCCTTGATGAAGATACTGTCATGCACACCCTTGGCATGTTTCCCGTTTCGTGCACCATAGCCTGCAAGGGGTGCATCCCTGAACTTACCCTCTAGGTATTGATCTTCCGGATTATTTAACCCCGGAGTAATACTTATTTTGGCAAAACCGGCCTGGATTGAATCATTGGAGGTGATTATGGCTGATTTAAGACTGTCGAGCCGCGCTTCAGTTTTTTTATAATAATCTCCCTGAAAATAGGGGGTGCTGTCAACAGAAGAGGTAATCAGGAAAAAGATCACCATTAAAATTCCCAGAATACTCCCCAGAATAATTCCAAATCGTTTCATAATTGTTTGTTTTGGTCAGAACCGGACTAGTAATACAATGTTACAATAGAATAAAGCATCAAACATGTGGTATTTTATTCATTATCCATTTAATTTTAACACAAACTTAATGCTGCTGATTTTGTTATCCTCTAAAATGAAACTCTTAAAGACTGCCGGAAACACACTGAATCAAAAGATTATCATGTTTTTCTTCCTAACTTTGTAAGAAATGAATAATCCATTTGGGGAATAAATTTCCGGTATCATTAAGATACTGATTATCAACTCTTAATTGTCTGCAATCACCTAGATATCATTACAATGAAAATAGATTTTTTTTGCCCGCTATGGGGATCAGCGCATTTACCGGTCCGGGAGTTTTTGTTCAAGGCTAAAGACGCCGGATATGAAGGGGTGGAATTTGGGTTCCCATTGGGAAGTGCACTTAAGGACGAATTGCTGGAAATATCAAAGGAGTTGTCGTTGCAATTGATTGCCCAGCAATATGGGGCGACGGGTGAAACATTTTCAGAGTACAAGACTGATTTGCAGGATCATCTGGAGTATTTATCCTCATTTAATCCGCTGTTTATTAATTCTCAAACAGGGAAAGACTATTTCTCTTTTGAACAGAATTCAGAATTGATTGAACTTGCAAAAACGATTGCCAAAAAGACGGGAGTTATAATATTGCATGAGACTCACCGTGGAAAATTTCCATTTTGCGTGACAACGACTTCAAATTTTATTGACGCTTTTCCTGAAATCCGGTTTACCGCCGATTTCTCCCATTTCTGTACTGTTTCAGAGTCATTTCTTGAAGACCAGATTGATAATCTCCGGAAAATTATTCACCGATCGAATCATATTCATGCCAGGGTAGGCCATACCCAAGGACCACAGGTATCGGATCCGCGACTTCCTGAATGGGCGACTGCTGTCAACCATCATTTAAAATGGTGGGATTCAATTGTTGAATTGCATCGTGAGCAACAATATGAGCAACTGACCATTACTCCGGAATTTGGTCCTTCTCCCTATATGTTTTCGCTTCCGGAAACCGGAAAACCGATAATCGACCAGTGGGAAGTTAATGTCTATATGATGGAATTATTGAGAAAGAGATACCGTTAAACTAACGAAAATGAATCGACCATACAAAGTTTCAGCAACACAAATAGCATTCTTCGACGAAAATGGATATCTGCTGGTTGAGGATATAATCAACCCCGAAGAGGTTCTTATTTATTCCGGTATCTATGATAGTTTTCTGAATGGATCCATAAACACCGGGAAGAATCGTGGAGATTTGGGAGCGGGTCTTGGGAACCCGGATAAAGGTGAGGCAATAACACAAATCATGTGGCCCAGCGATTTTATGCCTCAATTGCTGGAAATGTCTTACTATAAAATTGTGCTTTCCATTTCACAGGATTTGTTGGGGGAAGATATGGCGTTTGACTTCGACATGCTGATCAGTAAGGCCCCTGAGACGAATACCCCTACACCATGGCACCAGGATGCAGCTTACTGGATTAATATGCCCGATACCAGGGCTGTTAGCAGCTGGATGGCTCTGGATTATGCCACAAAGGATAATGGCTGCATGTGGTATGTTCCGGGTTCGCATAAACTTCCTTTACGTCAGCACCGTTTTGCAGGAGAAGCGGGTGGTGCACTGATGTGTGAGTGTTCAGAGAATGAAGGAATTGCCATTGAGATTAGACCAGGTTCCTGTATCTTCCATCACGGACAAACCCTTCATTACAGTCGGGGAAATTCAACCCTTGGTAACCGGAGGGCATTTATAATTAACCTTAGACCCGAGAAAATGATCACATTTGAACGCAAGCAGGGACATGATCATGGCCGCAGCAATGCTTCCGACCGGCAAATAAGGAATGAGGAGATAAAATAAAAATTAATCCTGTTTGTAGCGTTTCGGGAAAGGGGTGCGTATTGACCATATAGAAACAATAGCACTTAAACAAAATGAAAAATATCATTCTTGCACTCTCCATAGCTGCACTGATTTTAATCAGCCCGTCGTGTTCGAGAATTTTGTCCGATAATAATACCTCGGGTAATCCCCAGACCCTTGTAAAAGGGAACTTCACCTTTTTGAAAAACGCACAGCTATTTATCCAGGCAGAACAAAATCGTTCACCAACTTACTCAGCATTATTTGATATCTTCAAAGTTGAACGAAGCAACGATTCACTTTATATAACTTTATCCTACTTGCAAGGTTGTGCCGTAAATAACTTTGATGTAATCTGGAGCGGACTTGCCCTGCAAACATATCCTGAAACAATCGTATTAATTCTCAGAAGAACAGCAAGTAATTGCAGTACTTTAGGGAACGCTGCCAGCCAGGTTCTGTCAATAAATCTGGCAGAATGCCTTGGTGATGCGACATTGGCCAAAGATGCCCGGATTGTAATTTCCAATGCATCTGAAACGGCTGATGCAACAAATGCTGATATCACAGTTAATTCTGATATTGCCATGAACCATGATACCATTTCGTTAAACCAGGTAAGTTATAACTGCAATTTACAGTTTAATACAGACACCTGTTTCTTTCAGCATATGGGCGATACATTAAGAATTTACGGGAAAGTGCTGGAATTTGGGTGTGGGAACCACATTGCCGTGATTACTAAAAAGAGTGATTCAATATTGATTAATACCTCAGAAATAAAGCCGGTTGGTGCCGATTGTGATTTAGCGATCAGTGCCTGTTTTGAGGTTAAAATTCCCGCTTCATCAGGATATTCAGTCGTAAAATTTAACAGGAAGACCTATACCGGATTTTAATCTGTTCAAAATTAATACGCCATAAAAAAATCAAACCCAATAGAAATGACCACTAAAATTTCAACCCTTTTTACAATCCTGATTCTGGGAAGTACCGGATGTCATCACAACATGGGTACGGAGCCTGTCCCAAAAGATATTGTAATGACTCCCAAATCCTTAAGCCTGGTTAGCGCAGGAAACTCCTTCACATTTAATCTGTTCTCCAAAATTCCGGATAGCCAGGGACATAACGTGATGGTCTCTCCGCTGAGTATCTCCCTGGCACTTTCAATGACCCTGAATGGTGCGGCTGGCAGCACTAAGGATTCCATAATCAATACGTTGGGTCTTACAGGTCTGAGTCTGGATGAAATCAACCAGACCTATCTGGATCTGATCTCTGCACTCGAAGTGGCCGATCCGAAGGTGGTGATGGCTATTGCTAATTCGATATGGATCAGGAAATCTTATCCGGTTTTGGATTCCTTTATTACGGTTAATCAGAAATATTATGATGCAAAGGTTCAAACACTCGATTTTGACCAGGCAGGCTTATTAACAATTAATAACTGGGTGAACGCCAAAACAAATGGTAAAATTCCGACAATACTGGATCAGATTTCGGACAATGAAATTATGTTTCTGATTAATGCCATCTATTTTAACGGGAAATGGAAGGTTCAGTTTGCAAAAGCAAATACAATCAATGGATCATTTACTCTGGGATCGGGTTCTTCGGCGAATGTTCCGCTGATGAAGGTAAAGGATCAATTCGGGTACACGCAACAATCAGGATACAAGGCATTAAGAATGCCGTACGGACGCGGAAAATTTTCAATGGTTTTACTCCTTCCTGATACCGGGAAGACTCCCGATCAGCTGATCGGGCAACTGAATCCCGCAGTCTGGGCACGAATTAAAACTTCTCTGGCCCTTCCCCAAATGGTTGATGTGTGGCTCCCAAGGTTTACCTTTAACTGGGAGAGCGATCTTAATGATATTTTATCCTCCCTCGGTATGTCTGTGGCATTCTCCGACACTCAGGCCAATTTCTCTAAAATCAATCCCAACGACCAGCTTTTTATCTCCAAAGTAAAACACAAAACATATATACAGGTGGATGAAGAAGGAACTGAGGCTGCTGCAGTAACATCGGTTGGAATCGCCACTGCAAGTGCAGGACCTGAAACCGAATTTTATGCCATACGTCCTTTTCTTTTCTTTATTACTGAAGGGGATACAGGCGCCATCTTATTTGCCGGAAAGGTTGAAAATCCGCTGTTGACGAATTGAAAAGTATGATAATGAATTATATATATTGGTTTTATGCGGATGATTTATGGCAACTCGCTGCTGGTATATTTTTTACAGGAGAAATTTGTATCTTTCAGAATAAGGTTAATCGTAAAATTCAATTCAGGCAGGCTTTCAAGCCAGCTGCCGGTAGCTAATTGCAAACCGCGAAACATTAACCGAATAGCAGAAGGGAAATATTTTTACCCGGAAGATTCTTTATCGAGCTTACTATTTATTATTTTAGGGGTTAATTCGCTAAATTATTGGATTGTGTGTCCGGAAGTCTTATTTTTATTAAAACCCAGGTAAGTTTTCCGGACAACTACTAAAACGGCATTTGTGGCAGGTACTAAACTGGATGATTTAGATGATGTTATTAGGGGTTGCCTGCAAAAGGTTGAAAAATCTCAGGAAATGCTTTACAAAAAGTTTTTCGGATACGCCTTGAGCGTTGCCTTGATTTATACCAACCAACGCAACGATGCATTTGAAGTGGTAGACGATAGCTTTGTTAAGGTATTTGCTGAAATAGAAAAATATGACCCTTCACAACCATTCCTTGGATGGCTGCGTAAAATCGTGATTAATACCTCTATAGACTATTTCAGGCGGAATCAGAAACGGAATCTGATGGTGGATGCTGAAACACAGCACATTCACGACCACTCCCCAAATGCCATCAGTAATCTTACAGCCCGGGATATCATTGATTTACTGAACCATTTACCTAACGACCATAAAAAAGTATTTTGCCTGTACGAAATTGATGGATTTAGTCATGAGGAGATTGCCAGGGAACTTGAAATTTCCGAGAGTTCATCAAGGGTATATCTGACACGGGCTAAAAAGCAATTACGTGAATTGTTTCCGGTTTATTTTAAGACAAATCATGAAGAATAAGGAAACCGATAGTGAGATTTCAGCATTGATAAAGCAAACCCTCGAAGGTTATCAGGAGGACTATATCCAGGGCTCATGGGAGAACTTTGTTCTAAAAAAGAAGAACAAGAAAAGGAGAATCATTTGGTTGATAAGTTCCGGAATAGCTGCCAGCATTATGGTTGGGATTTTAATTTTCAATCTCAGCAACCCGGTTGTCAAAAATGACTTACTGAAAAATAAACAACAGGCTGCAAATAAGGCAATTCCAGATTTATTCTCAACCAAGAAAGATACGTTAACAAAATTAACAGCAGGTTTAATTCCTGTGAAAAGGAAATGTTCTCTTAAGCCAATCGCGACCTCATTATATCGCATGGACTTATCGGGGAATCATGATGCAGGTACTGCAAACACCTTTTATCAAACGACAAATTCTCCCAATGATTCAGTAACGATCACACCAAATCCGAAAAAAACATCAGATCCGGCTAAAGGGAAAACTGCCTCAAAGCCAATCTATTTTTCACCAGCAGACGACGATCAGGTTGTTGCGGCGGGATCAAAACGCAAAGTCAGGTTCGGGGTCGACTTCTCTCCCGGGATTAATGCAACCCAATCAGCAAGTTCATTTAACTTCTCTGGGGGCATAACCGCTGATATTCCGGTTTATTCGAACTTTCAATTTTCAACCGGTCTACAATTGGAAAATCAAAGCATAATTAGCAATGGTCCCCAGATCTCTACATCCGGTCCTGCTAACCAATCAAAGGCCAATCTGATGAACCTGGATTTGCCTTTAAATCTTACTTGGCGATTCTTCTCCAACAAATTAAAATGCTACTATTTATCTGCAGGAGTCTCATCATTGGCTTATTTTAAGCAAGATTACCAAAACACTTCCTATTCACAGCAGCTGGTTGCCGTCTCGTCCCTGGTTGGCGGTCATGAAATTATCTCGTATAACATTGTTAATGTTGCATCTACAACTCAAAATTTAGTCACCCCTTTCCGCACTTTTGATTTTGCCGGACGATTAAATTTCCTGTTGGGATTAGAACAACAGTTGTCACCAAAGCTGTTTTTGCATTTCGAGCCTTACCTGAAAATCCCCGTCTCTGGTCTGGCCACTGAAAATTTAAAATACATATCCTCGGGGGTTACTTTTAAGATCTCATTTTAAAGCCAAATGTAAAAAGAGGGGCTTGATCAGATCATTCAGATAAAATCTATTTGTGCAATATTTTTCTGATCATCTTTTCATACGCATCCGCATAGGCGCGCATGCCATAATCGGTGGGATGAACACCATCTACCATTCCGTCCATAGGCATATTGATCTCTTCGGACGAAAGGTAAAAAAGGTTTTGAATCCCCTCTTTTTTAAGCTGATCGAACGATGCTTTGGATGCTTTATTTGCCCGGGTGTAAGATTCCAGTTTGTCCTTATCTACTGAAGAGTCGGTATATCCGGCATGCTCCACCAGCAAAATGGGTGTCTGATGCAGTTTGCGGATTTGCCTGACCGCTTCAACTGTGGCGGTCTCAATATCCGTTGATGGTTTAGCTATCAGGTTAGGGAGGCAATCGAGGATGTATAGCTTTGCCTCGATTTCATTGATCAGGTTCAGAACCTCTTTCTCGAGCAACCCATTTCCCGAAAATCCAAGGTTGATAATCGGGTAAGGGAGCTCCCGGTTCAGAATTCCGGTCCAGGCCATTCCGGGACGCGAAGCGCAACCTCCCTGGGCAATTGAGGTGCCATAAACAACGATCGGCAAAGCGGTGGAAGGTGCGACCCACGAAAGTTCTGCCTCCCTGGTTAGCCCGATCTCCATCCATTTCACATGGTTATATAATGGAAGGAATAACTGGTACTCCCGTTCTTTTGATCCGGCGGATAAAGAGGTGAGATTTTTAAAGGTGTATTTTATCGTATCCCCAAAGGTATAACGTCCGGCACTCCAGACCGGTTTGCCACGATCATCAGTGGTATAAAGATCGAGACCACTTACCCCGGTTGCTGGCATATGCGGAAATGACTGGGAATCGGAAACCTGGTATACAACTCTAATCTCCGGGGCATTGGTGCTGAAACGGACCGATACTCCGGCACACTGCCCCGCAAGGTTCCAGATCGCAGAGCGCACTTTCTCTTTTGCACGGGAAGGTAGTCGTCCGTAGCTTCCTTTTAATTCATCATTCCATCCGACTCCTTGCAATATTGGAGATTGCTGCTTTTGAAGGTCATACCAGTTCATGCCGTTTTTTGCGGATGCAACGACAGGTTTTTGCTGATCGGCAGAAAGTTCTGACAGTCCGCAAATCAGTAAAAAGGCAAATAACAGGAATTTTAATTTCATGGTTGGGTCATTTGTATGGTCCGATTTTTTCAACAGGAATGGTGTGCCAGGGGACGATATATCTCTTGTAATCAGTAGCAATTGAGGGATGTATTTCCCCTTTCATTAACCGGTTATTCAGAATTTCAAACCGCTTTGACTTTCTTAAAACAAAGGTCTCAGCATTAATAACCACATTATCAGTGGCATAATTGATGTCCGGATTGATTGTAAGGTTTTTTAAGGCAGGATAGCGGTTTTGCCAGAATTCGCTTTGCCAGTCGGTGGTATGCATTGCCTTGTACATCGGATGGTCTTTATCTTTTATCGATTCCTGCCAGCGCTTGTCGCCCCAGGCGGACTGACTGATTGCGGCATGGCAGTCGGCAAAGATATTTCCTTCGATGAAGTTGTCCTTCCCTCCGTGAATCTGGATGCCTCCGAATTGGTTATTAGAGGATCTCAAAAAGAGATTTTCAGAGATACAGAAACCACTGATGGCATCATCAAGCCTTACTCCTGCAGCCATATGCAGGTTTGGTATTCCGATATCGTGGAAGAAGTTCCAGCGGATTATATTTCCACGGTAGAGCGGATTTCCCCACACATCAATCGCCCCCTGGTCGTCTGACTCGACCACGCATTTGGTGAATTCATTAAGTTCAACGAGCATGTCGTTCCCTTCAAGCCGGATGCCGCTGCTCGGAATATTGGCAAAGAGGCAGTTCCTGACCTTAATCCCATCACCTGCCAGTACAATCGCGGGTGTGTAGGTCCGGTCAATTCTCGAAAGATTGCTGATTTTGCAGTTTTCGATGATGCTTCGCGATCCGGTCAGTTTTAGTTTATCCCCGGCATCGATATCGATTCCACCCCGGCCCATACTGCTGATTGTGCAGGAATGGACCAGATGATTGGTGCCGCCCGCAATTCTTAAGCCAAGACCTGAGGTATTTGAAACCGAGCACTTCGCAAGTGTCAGATGGCTGCAATTGGTAAAAATCATTCCATCACCACGTAAGTATTGAAGATCTATCCCTTTTATAGTAAGATAGTTACAATTTTCAGCAGTCAGCGCAGGCCCCTTCATGCTTACAACCATTTTCGCAGGCCTGACCCCGTCAGCCGGGCGATACCAGATTTTCCGCTGTGCAACCGAGATGCACCATTCTCCTGGTCTGTCGAGCTCTGAAAGTGCGTTTACCACATGCCATTTACTTTTGCCGAAACCATAGTTATTGAAGGGTGGCTGAAGTTGAATGGTTGAATCTCTGGGCGATAGTCCACCCATTTTTTCATAGGCGTCGGCCCATAAATAGAGCCAGTATCCATGGAACCACACATCCGGATCAGATGCCCATCCGAGTGCCCTTTCAGACCTGAAATCCTTTAGCGAAACGATGGTGTCCCGGTCATTAGGCCAGCGGGCCATCTGCTGCGGAATACCGTTGCTGAAAAGTTCCGGGACCGGGAAAGTATTGAAGGTGGCACTGGTTCCGGCTGCCCGTTTGCTTGAAAAACCGCCAAAGACCAGGCTGTCAATTCCAGTTACATTATTTTCCCTAAAATCGGCCACCCACACTTTTGAGCGTGAACCCTTCGGCAGTCGGGCAAGAATCTGTGGGTTTGTTTCCCGTTTCCATGCTTTCAACTCCCTTCCGCCGTTGATTATGACATGCCTGTTCTCTGAAGCTGAGCGAATTATCACCGGATTATCGAAGGTGCCGGAATTTTCGGCATGAAGCTGTATCGTCTCATCCAGGTCATAGCGCTTGTCTTCAAGGATGATTTCTATCGGACCTTCTGGAAGACCGACTTTCCTGAGGATCGTGGGAATAGCTTCGAGCGCCTGTTTCAACGTTTTATAAACGGCCTTATTGGGGTTGGATTTGCCATCAGCGCTTTTGGATGATGTAACATAAAGAATGACAGCCGATTTGAGACTTGCAGGAAGCGAAGTGCGTTCATTTGTTATAACCCCGCTGAGTTTCTTCTCCAGTTCTTCAATAATCAGCCGGTGGTGATCCGGAACGACCGGGAGAGTCTTCGCCTGCAGGAGTGTTGCCCGGCACTCTTTTACCTGTTTCGCCTGAAATTGTGCTTTGGCAAGCCTCAGATAGATCAGCGATTGGTATTCCTCCGGAACAGAATCTTGTTTTATAATCAACTTATACTGCTCAATAGCCAGATTCAGATGGTTGGATTTCCAGAGGGAATCCGCATTTTGAATGTTCCTATCCAGCGTGGAAGGTTGGGCAAAAGCGAATTGGTAAAAGATAAGCGAAATTAATGATAGGCATAGTAGTTTCATAGGTTTTAATTTACCAGCAGTTCTTTTAATGTTTATGATTTTAACCACAAGGAGCACAAAGTTAATCACAAGGTTCACAAAGTTATTAGTGTACCTGGTGTTTTTATCCTTGCGGTAAAAAAATGGAATAGATTTAATTGCAGTTGATCGTGATTTTCTGATCCGGTAAACCCAGGGAAGATGCTTTAAGCGTAATATTACCCTTTCTGCCGGAGCTTTGGATAATCACCTGGCCTAAACCGCTGAAAGCGTGTCGCTCTGTCCCTTTGGCCGGTTCAAGGCTGATCGGGTTGCCGTTTCCTACACCCGCAATTTTCCCTTCACCTTCAATCTCAAACCGGACCAGGTTATCGGCCCCGGGAACCAACGTACCATGTTCGTCCGCAATTTTAACGGTGATATAAGACAAATCCTTGCCGTCTGCGCGGATGGCGGTTCGGTCGGCTGTAAGCTCTAATTTGGCCGCGTCACCTGCAGTTTTTACAACATCTGTTGCTACCAGCATACCGTTCCTGAATCCCTCGGCTTTTAAGATCCCTTTTTGAAACGGGACCTTCCAGCGCAGCGATAATTTGCCGGTGTTTAGAAAGTTTTTGCTCTCCAGAGGCTGACTGTTTAGGGTTAGTCTGACTTCATCGCAATTCGTATAGGCAACCACATCGACCATTTGCCCCTCCTTCCAGTTCCAGTGGGGCAAAAGATGCACCATCGGCTCTTTGGTCCATTGACTTTTATAAAAGTAGAAGGCATCCTTCGGAAATCCGCAAAGATCGAAGATGCCGAAATAAGAGCTGACGGCCTCTTTTTCATAGGGTGCAGGTTCACCCATATAATCAAATCCGGTCCAGATAAACAACCCTGACATAAAAGGGCGCTCCTTTACCGCCTGCCATGCCTCCTGGTGCGTTGTCCCGCCGCCGTTATCGTCAAAGGCAGAGGTCTGGAAATCCTGAAAAGTCTTCACGAGGCTGTCCAGCGTAAAATGGTATACACCACGGCTGTCGAACTGGGAGGTTGTTTCACTGGCGATATAGAGCCAGTCGGGGTGGTTTTTCTTGAATTCATCGTAGGCATCGATCGTGTAGTTAAACCCAACCACATCGACGGCTGCTGTCATCCCTTTCTTTTCGGCGTCCCTCGAGAAGTTGAAGGCCGAAGTGGTAAACCGCGTCGGATCGTTCTTTTTGATGATTCCAACGAGCTCCCTGGCGATCTCACCACCATTGGTGCTTCCCGGAAACCACTGTTCCTTGATCTCATTCCCGATACTCCACAGGATTACCGAGGGATGGTTCCGGTCCCGCAGCACCATGTCGGTAATCTCCCGCTCATGCCACTCCTTAAAATAATTCTGAAAGCCAAATGGGGCGGCATCCTTACCAATATACCAGCAATCAAAGGCTTCGTCCATGACCAGGAACCCCATCCTGTCGCAAAACTCCAAAAGCTCAGGAGCCATTACATTATGACTGCATCGGATCGCATTGCATCCCATCGATTTCAATAATTCGAGCTGTCGTTCCAGTGCCCTGTCGTTGAGTGCAGAGCCCAGGCTGCCCAGGTCATGGTGATTGCAAACCCCTAAAATCTTCACATTTTTGCCGTTCAGGAAGAATCCGCTGTCGGCCCTGAACGCGATGGTGCGGATGCCAAAGGTGGTGGTGTAAGTATCCTTCAAATCTTTCCCTTCATAAACCCGGGTCACCAGTTTATAAAGGTTCGGATTAGCGATATCCCACAGCTTGGGTGAACTGACCTTTATGGAACTGCTTATGGTTATTTTTGAATCACCTTCCGCCCTGCCGGATTCTGTCTTTGATGCAACTTCCTGACCCGTATTGTCAACAATCAGGGAAACGATTTTAAGGTTTGCCTTCGTTTTAGTGTCGTTTGAAATGGTTGAAACAATATTCACAGTTGCCTCTTTTGCCGAAACCTTTGGTGTGGTCACCGAAGTTCCCCACTGACTCACATAAACCGGCGAAGTGGTCACCAGCCAGACATGCCTGTAAATTCCTGCGCCCGTATACCAGCGAGAATCGGGCTGTTTGGAGTTGTCGACTTTTACGGCTATCACATTAGCCCCTTTTTGAACATAGGGGGTCATATCGTACTGAAAGGTGGCGTAACCGTAAGGTCTCGTCCCAAGCGGGTGGCCATTGATGTAAACCGTGCTGTTTTTATAGGCGCCATCTACGACAATAAAGAATTTCTTTCCGTTTACCTCCGGAAGTTCAAAGTTCTTCCGGTACCAGCCGATTCCCCCGGGAAGCAATCCTCCCTGGTGCCCCGACGGGTTGTCGGGTCTGAAGTTTCCTTCTATGCTCCAGTCGTGCGGAAGGTTCAGTTCGCGCCAATTCTGGTCATTAAAGGTTGTTTGTTCGGCATTGGCAAGATCTCCCAGGTGGAATCTCCAGCCGGCATCAAAATTTTCGCGGCCGGAAGATTGCGCAGATAATCTGTTGTTTACCATGCAATACAAAAGGAAGAGGACTAAAAGGGTAGTTTTCATTTTTTTATCTTTTCGATTCGTTTGGCATCAAAATTTAGTCATTCCATGAGACTAATCTGAAACTTCATCTTTGACATTCCGGAGTGAGTGGACTGAAAAGCATATTTTTGCAGGATCTGTCCAACCATATTTGGCAGAAAGAACTTCAAAGGGGTTATGTCTGATTGCTGCTATCGCATCTTTTGAGCTGCGATCAGGGCGGAACCCGTAAGAACTATCCTCAAACTCTGCCCCGTAGATCGGTTCAAGGGTCATTTTACAAACGGTTCGGGCAAGCCTGTCTCTTTCAATGGAAATACCCAAGGGGATATCTCCTCCGTCGACCCTGGGGACCATCACGCGCTTTGCGGGCTGGGGCATACCAAGCTGTTTGTTCAAATCTTCCCCGATTTCGTTGAGATTGGTTTCAACTCCAAAATCTTCTACATTTGCAATGCTAACATTGTCAGCTAACAGCTCTCCTTGTACAAATGCTTTCTCACTCTCAAGATTCATAACATCCAAATCTTACTAACCAATATTCTTTGAAACCTAATTTAAAGATATCCGAAACCCTCAGCAACTGTAAGACTAAAACTGTCCTGTTAGGGTTTCCCGGGTTCAAGTGCTACCTCTGATCTGAACACAATACGATCTTACTCCGGGTATCCGTTGACTTGCAAAATGGATCACTCATTACATTTTACAACAATCTCATTTTCTGCACCTAAACTCGTAAAAGCAAGTACTCCTTTTGCATCCGGTTTAGATTTCTTCAGAATATTTCTGTTGATGAGAACCGAATAGCCTTTTGTTGGATTTAATCCCCTGAGGGCATATTCAACTTTTCCGTTTCCGGTTGATTCCCGCCAGCTGAACAGTGAATCATGCTTCTCAATTAATTCAATTTTGCAGGCATGGCTGGAATTAGCGGTAAAGGTTTCTGTTGGCTCGTTTCCAAAGAAAATTGCGACCTTATTCTTCCCGGGGTTGACAGCAAATGGCTTGGAGGAGGAGACAGAGAAATTTCCCGTTTTTACGGTTGTCTGATCCGGTTTTAGTTTGATCCGGTAATTCTTATTCCGAAGATTGTACGTTACTTCGGTTCCGCTCAGTTCAGACGTAAGATGCGGTTCCAGGAAAAGCCTGTTATATTGCGGACGGATGCCATAAATATTGCGGTACAGCCCCACGATTGCCATGGCGTTATTGGCAAGAATATCTTCCCCCGCACCTGTTTGCGAATTCCTCAGGTATCGCTGGTGTGCAAGCCCATCATGCTCGTATTTGGAAATTACATTCTTGATATACTTTACCGCGATCTCAGGATTTTTTTCAGCATAGCACCGTGTACCCAGCTCCGCCCATCCCAGGAATAGATCTCCGTTTTCGTAATTTGGCCAGGGATAGTTGACATTGAGAAGCCCTACACCCTCTTCATACGGGAAATAGCAGGAAGGCCAGATAAACAGGTTCTCTTTTTTGTTCAACTCCTCCATCTGTGTCAGAATAGCCTCTTTTCGCGAGGGGTCATCACATAATCCATATCCGATAGCCATTAGATTAGCCACACTCACCAGGTTATTGCCATACACCGATCCGTCTTTCTCGCGCCAGTGGACATACCATTTTTTATCGGGATTCCAGAAGCCTCCGTCCGAACTATTTTTATTAAAGGCTCTCTTCAACTTATTAGCCAGTGATTTATACTGCTCCGACATGATTGGGTCGCCCAGAAGATTTTCCAATTCCGACCAACGATCCAATGCTTTATACATCAAGGCATTGATCGTGGAAACTTCATACGAAGCCCAGACAACATCAAGCCAGTCGGTCCCTTTTTGCTCCTTACGGGTATTTTGTATGACCTCAAAAAGTCCGTTCCCGTCAGAGTCGCGCCGGATCATATAGTCGAGAACCTTTTCACACGCCGGTTTAAATTTTCGCAGCCAGGCAATATCACCGTTCATATCGAACTGTTCTGCAACATCAATCGCGTAGGCAGGCTGGGAGTCAAGCATATAACCCCATTGACACTCATAATAACCATCTTTGGTAAAGGTATTGGGCATTGCATCCCCGGCGTCATGGTGCCACCGGGGCAATACCCGGCCGTCGGGCAGGATGGCATGGTCTTTTTCGTATTCCAGCGTTTGTGAAAAACCACGGATGTACTCCGGATCATCAATCGCCAGACCGAAAAGTGCAAGCCATTGCTCCTGAAGTACTGCATACCCGGTCCTCCATCCGTTTGACCCGTAAAGATTCTGATCCACAACCGAATAACGGGCTATCGTATTCAGTATCTCGTTAACCGAAGTTTCATTGATTCCATACAGAGTGCCCCGGTCATAAGCTTCGTTGTACTTCAATGCCCGAAGCGAACAGGTGATATTAACCGCAGATTTTTTCACCGAAACAGGTGCAAAAACATCACTTCCGTTTTCGACAAACCGGTGAAAACCATATTTGGTCTTTATCTCCCTATCGGACCAGGTTTGTACCACTCCAAAAGCCCCATTTTTCAGATGGGTAAATGATGCCGCCGGATCACCGTTTTTATCTGTTTCAGAAGTGATCCGGAAACACGAATTAGCATTCCTGTTCCAGAAAGTCATCCCGGATGCATGGGTTCCATAAGTATAATTCTCCTTCTCCAGAAAACGGCACCAGGCTACTCCCCCGTTATTCAGAATCGCTCCATCCCAGGTCTGCATCAAATCGAAGGTCCAGGCCGGCAGATAACTCTGATCCATGGTTCCGTCATTCAAATAATTTCGGTTGATTTGCCATCGAACCGAATTCTTCAGAATGGTAAAAATCCAGGATTCCTCAATCGCGAAAGTGCTTTTGCCATACCTGATACCTTTTATCTCAACTATATTTTTTGCAATACTGACCTTTGGAATTTGGGATGATTTTGCCGAAGTAAAAGTCTCAGAGCCCTGTTTAAACCCGGTATAAATGCTGTTTCCATTGCTGACGACCTGGTTGTTTTGAATCTTCAGATTATCTATTTCACAACCTTTATCACATTTCAAACGGATGGAAACAGTGCCTGAACTGTCGGACAAAGAAACGGAATTTGAAGTCTTATCATATCTAATCTCCGGACTAAACTTTTGAGCATTAACAATGAATGACCAACATAATAAGCTGACAATCAAAATATAATTTCTCATTTTTTCAGTTTTTAGAGCAATTGTCATTAATCGGGTCAGGGAAACAAGCCCAAATGAATCAAATTAAAATGTAAAATGCAAGTAGCGAAATGCAAAATTTGAAACTGCATCCGGGGTCAGAACCCTGACTCAGTTATTAAAGAATCTGATTTTCAGATTTTGCATAACGAATTTTTCATTTTGAATTTACTTGTTTGGCAGAATCAACGGCAGGTTCAGAAATGCCAGTCCTATACTCCGGCGCATATGACTCGTACTATTTCCTCCGGGAGCATCATAAAATACCGCCAGTTGGTTCTTAACCCGTATGACTGAAGGGAGTCCGATACAGCGATGAGACCAACTGCAATTTTGCCCGTCAATCACCACTGCTTTGCGGGCAGGGTCCCATTTGTTCAGATCCTTTGACCAGTATACCCATACGGCATCGGTATATTCACCATCCTTATCCAGCCCGATATGATTGGTAAACAGGAACCAGGTCTGATTGGTCTCCTCAAAATAGAGAGAGGTGTTTTCAACCTGTTCTTCCGGAGGGACGATAGGTGCGGGATCTATCATCCAGGGTCCATCCAGATCTTTGGTTCGTGCAATACAAATGGTACGTTTAACTGTAAAATCAGCAGCAGAAAAAAACATCAGGTATTCCCCTTTGTTTTTCACGATAAACCCCGGAGATGCCGTTGAACTATAGAACGAATGCGCTTGGGGCTTAAAAGGGATGATATCTCTTCGTTTCAGCCATGGGCCGAAGGGAGAAACTGCTTCAGCCTTCATATTTAAGTATGGGAATGAGGGAATTAAATTTGGATGGGGGGAAACATTGGGAGTTCCCAGATAGAACATATGCCATTTTTTACCATCAAAATAGGTGGTTCCATAGCTGGCACTCTTTGAATCCGGTTCATCCTTCTTTCCCAAATGAAGGATCGGCCCCCCCTTTTTCCAATGAACAAGGTCTTTGCTGGTTGCTACAGAAGCGAGCCATCCCGTGGGTCCGGCAGCATCATAATGCATGCAGAAAATCGAATCATTTGCCTTAAAAACCCACAAATCACGGGCTCCCAGGTAATCACACGAATCGGGACCGCCACCGTAGGGCATCACGATTCCAACATCTTTGGCATCCATCCGGAACTTACATTCAGGTCTTCCATCCTTGTACTTAGAACTGCAAAGGAGAAGGAAAAGAATTGGAAAAATCGTTATCCTGCTCATAATCAATTGGTTTTATCAGATTAAAATGTTATCAGTTGTCCACTTACTGCTTCAGGGAACCATCGCGGACAAGTTCCGGACAGAACAGGCATTGAAATAGCCCAGGGCTCCATTACTGATGTTTGAAGTCGGGTTTGCCGGGGATGCAGACTGTCCTCCTTCCCGGCCTGAAGTTCTGAAATATTCGTAGACCCCTTTGTCTACCGATTCAAGCCATACGGTAACGACATCACCTACAACAAGCTTATTATCAGTGTCCAGTGGCCGGATGACGTAGTTAATTGTTTTCCCGGCGTTCAGTTGATCGTCGGTTACATTGATATCATTTTGCTGTTTGTTATTTATAAAATACATCAAACGATAATAGTTACTGATATTTGCAGGGTCTTGAAAAGATATGGCAGGAAAGATTTCATTGCCAAACAGGCTCTTTTGAAAATAAACGGAAGCGATTTCAACTGGTTCAGGCATTGTTGAACTTGCTGTATAGGTTTGCCCGTCGATTTTTACCAGAAGATTGTATGTTCTGCCTGGTACCCCCTGCAAGGCTAAAGTTGAATAAAGTCCGGGTGATCCTTCTTTTAATTGTTCGGAATGGCCGGTGTTATCACTGATGACAACTGTTGCTCCCGATACGGCAGGATAGGTGTTTGAATCGTAAAAATTTACCGATTTTGAGATTTGAACACTATAGGGTCCCTGGTGGTCATAGATGTCCCCCTGAATCACAATCTGGGGTGATGAGGTTCCCAGATCAAGTTTGATCACCTTTTTACAAGATGAAAGAAAACAGGATAAAACAACTAAAACAATCAGTATGGGTATATTTTTTCGCATCCGATCAGAATTTAAAATTGTAGGTAAAAGACGGCACAAATCTGAATAGGGTGGTTTGAACAGCCTCGGTTTTTGTAGGATCGGTTTTACTATCCTGAAAGGTGATACTATACGGATTATCGTGCCCGTAAGCATTGTAAACCGAGAAAGTCCAGCTCGATTCGAAGGTAGCAGTTTTTTTCCTGATCCAGGTTGCTCCAACGTCGAGGCGGTGGTAGGCTGGCATCCTGTTTGCATTACGATCACCGTAATAAAACATGGTTTTACCATCAATTTCGTATTTTCCTACCGGGAAAGTAACCGCATTTCCGGTATAATAGACCCAGGTTGCCGAAAGAGCCCAGCGTTTGCTTAGCTCGTATATTCCTACCACTGCAACATCATGGGTACGGTCATGGGTTGCAGGAAACCAGGATCCGCTATTTATCTGACTAAATTCCCGCTCAGAACGCGAAAGGGTATAGCTAATCCAGCCATTGAATTTACCATATCTCTTTTTCAGGAACATTTCCAAACCGTAAGCGCGCCCTTTCCCAAAAAGAATCTGGGATTCAACATTCTCATTCAGATTGAGTTCTGCCCCATTTTTATAATCAATCTGGTTCTGAAGGTTTTTATAATAGATCTCGCCCGAAAATTCATATTTGTTTTCGTTCAAGTTGTGATAATATCCCAGCGAAAACTGATCGGCAATCTCAGGCTTTACGTTATTGCTGCTGGGAATCCATAAATCAGTTGGGTTACCTGAGGTTGAATTGGAAAGCAGATGAAGGTTTTGGGTGTTCCGGGCATAGGCTGCTTTCACCGAATTTTGCCTGTCAACCACATATTTAAACGTAGCCCGCGGCTCAATATTCAGGTAAGTTTTTACGAACTTTCCCGAACTAAAATTTGTGCTGTCTGTAACATTGCCAATTAAATCATACTTATAAAAAATGCCGGGGCCTATCAAACTGAAAATACTGAGTCTTGCACCGTATTCGACACTGAACTGGTCAGAAAAACTATAAAGGTGCGACAAATATAGCCCGTTCTCCCAGGCATATTTATTCGTGAGACTTTTCAGGCTCACATTGCTGCCGGCAGTTATAACACCGGGGATAATCTGATGATATACCGAATTAAAACCAAATTTCAGAGTACTTCTGGTACTGGCAAAGAACTGAAAATCCTCTTTCAGACTAAAATCCTGAATCCGGGAGATAATGTTCAGGCTCACCCCGCTGTTGATATTGATTTTATAGTCATAGTTACTGAATATCAATGAAGTATTTGAAAACATACGATCTGAGAACAGGTGGTTCCACCGAAAAGTTGCGGTGCTGTTTCCCCAGTTAATTCCGAATGTATTTCCAAATCCCAGGACATCTTTCCCAAAATATCCGGAGAGGTAAATCCTGTTTTTGTCGTCAATTTTATAATTGGCTTTGGCATTTAAATCATAGAAATAGAGTCGTGACTTATTCAGTGCCGTGTCATGAGAAAGTTTCAGGAAAAGGTCTGCATAGGTGCGTCTTGCCGAAATAATAAACGAACCCTTCTCTTTGACAATAGGGCCTTCAACCATAAGGCGGGATGAAATCAGTCCGATCCCGCCGCTGACCCCAAACTTTTTGTCATTGCCATCATTCATTTTCAGATCAAGTACCGATGACAGCCTTCCACCATATTCTGCAGGTTCGTTCCCTTTATAAACGGAAATATCCTTGATGGCGTCGGAGTTAAAAACCGAAAAGAATCCCATCAGGTGTGAGGCGTTGTATACGGTTGCCTCATCGAGTAAGATTAAATTCTGGTCTGCAGCGCCCCCTCTGACCGTAAAACCGCTGCTTCCCTCTCCGACAGGCTGGATCCCGGGTAAGAGCTGAATCGTTTTGAGGACATCTTTTTCTCCAAACAACACCGGGATACTTTTAATATCCCGGGTATCAAGTTTTTGGATCCCCATCTGGGTTTTGGTAATATTTTCATCCTTGCGCCTTCCATAAACGACTACTTCATCCAATTCTTTGGATTGTTCACTTAATGAAAAATTGAGCTTCAATGATTTTGTGAGCTTTATTTGCTGATTCTGAGACTTATATCCGGCATATTGAGCAGTGATCTCATAGTTCCCGGCCGGGAGTGTGAGTGAAAAAAACCCGTATGAATTGGCTTCTGCTCCTTTTGCCGGCAGCTCTTTGACTGAAACCGTTGCTCCAATCAGGTCTTCACCCGTACGGGCATCCTTTATGTAGCCCATAATGGTCAGGCGGGTCTGCGAAAAAAGAGAGGCAACAACACCTATGAATAATAAAGCGAAAATTCCGATTTTTTTTCCCATTCCCGTATTTCCAATAGTTGAATTTAAATGCAAGCTGTTGAGAAGGCTTCTTCCCTGAATTGTGGTGTTACCGGTCTAAAGTATCAATGAAAGATTATGGAACTACTTCGAGAGTTACCACCAGAACGCCCGTTGCTTTTCCTATCTGAGGTGATTGGGCCGGCAAATCAGAAACAAAAACGGCAACTTTCATGAGTGTAGGGGCTAATTGCAAAACAATACATTCGCTCATATAATCCATTATCCCAAGAAAACCCCTGTCAGAGAAACTCAGTGTATTTACATTTTTGTAAGTTACGCGGGTTGAGGAAATCCCATCGGGGGAAGATGCAACAATAAGGTTTTTACTGTTGTTGAGCAAAAAGGTAAGACTGGCAGGGGGGGTATAAGGCGTAGCGTAAGTCAGTGCCATGCTGTCCGTTAACTGAGGCGGAACATTCGTAATGTTGTTTGCGGTGCAATAGGCCAACCCCGCAAGTGCTCCCCCTCCGAGGTTATTGATGGTATACCCTCCATTACTGAAAAAGATAAACTGATCGGTATAAGCCAGACTTAGCTGAAGACTCGACAGGATACCGGACTGAAAATTATCCACTACGGTCATAATGGAATCAGGGGCAGCCAGACTGATTCCATAAGAAGCACTTATACGCCATGCTTTACCATTCACAAAAGATGAACCCCCGGTTAGCATGTCCATTTGCGTCATGGTTGGAATGGTAACGGTTGCAGAAGTTGTCCGTTCTCCTCCGGGACCCAGCACCAGAAGAGAGACCTTATAGGTTGTTCCATCCTTTGGATACGCATGAGTGATTGCCGCACTGCTGTATACGATGGCACTATCCCCATCTCCGAAGTTCCATTTGTAGGCACTCGAGTTGGTGGTTGAAAGATTGAAAGTGACCACATTATTTGCAACACTCAGAGAGATTGTCGCAGTCGGCAAAGGAGTGACGGGCTTGCAGGCTTCAAAAAAGATTATCCCCAAAGAGAGTAAGCCGACAAGTTTGAAATACTTCTTCATAAAATAAATACTATTAGACTTAACCTCGTTAAATTTTACGGAGCAAATCTAAAGATAAAAATGGAGGAATCAAATCAACCGGCAGATGCACCGACTGGTCAGAATCAAGGCTGTATCCATCATTTAACCACGGCTAATCTTCAGTCATATTGGCTGTTTTAGGGTGCAACATGGTTAATTGCAACAAAACCGCAGCAACGACAAAAATAGCCAGTAACGCAATATCTCGGCTTAAGTTACCCGAATCAGCCGATTTACCCAGGAAGGTGGTAATTAATGCCCCTGTAGAAATACCTGCAAGATTCATCAATCCATATCCGGTTGCCCGGTATCGTGGAGATGCAAACTGACATAAAATAGGCATGCAGTTTACATCGAAGATCCCAAACCCAAGACCAAAGAGCGAAGCTCCAATCATGATCGGAAGGAAATTATGCCCAAATCCAATCAGTAAAACTGAAGGAATGGTCAGGGTCAAACCTAAGGCACCCGTAAAAATCCGACCGCGCAAATTCCGTTGAATCCATCTGTCAGAGATCAATCCTCCGGCTAAAACGCCCAGGAGTGAAGACATGGCCATGGTAATCGTCGCCAAAGGCCCGGCGTGTGACATATCGATGTGCAGATTATTGGCAAACAGGGTTGGCAGCCAGCTTTTGGTTGCCCATCCGGGCAGACTTGGTGCTGAAAAATAGAACAGGATCACCCAGAAGGAGATGTTGCCCAGCAATATTCCCATCCCTTTGAATAACTCCCGGAACCTTTTAACCAGGGTATGCGTAAGGTCTCTGGTGACAATATAAGCTTTCTTCTCTCTCAAAAAAAGAATAAGGATGATACTGTAAAGAACCCCTACTAATCCAAAAACATGGAACGTGGTTTGCCAGGAGAAGTTTCCGGCGACTGTTGCCCCGAACCCCCCTAGAGCCTGTCCAAGGTAGATACCGGTCATGTGCAATCCAACCGCCACTGAACGGGTTTTCCCCTGATGATAGTCTGCAATAAGTGCCAGGCCGGCAGGCATATAAAACGCCTCGCTCACCCCCATCAGTGCACGCAGTGCATAAAGCTGGTCAAACGTTTTGGCGAAACCCATGAGCATAGTCACGGCAGAC
>Ga0364860_10178_pt1 | contig 49691 bp, 45 predicted proteins | sample ExccelAu500001D4_FD_206916 | JGI IMG/M metagenome (GOLD analysis project Ga0364860, IMG submission 206916) | Enriched cells from Trout Bog Lake Hypolimnion, Wisconsin, USA - BchlTB.Aug20.5000.01 .D4 | ecosystem: Environmental > Aquatic > Freshwater > Lake > Hypolimnion/Profundal zone | place: USA...
CGCATCAGCTACCCATTTATGATCAGGTGAAGGCTTAGCTGTTTTTATAGTAGCATGGACAACCGGACGTTCATTGACGTAATTCCTTTGAGCACTGGCATTCAAATTAAAACCTGCAAGCAGTGCAACTGCCAGATATCAAGATAGAAAAAAATTTTTCTGCAATCATTTCTTAACCCTGTAATAAATCTGCTCCCCTCCCTCTCCCATAAACTTTAATGTATCCCTGCCATTCATAGAAACCTGGAAGGAAGTTTCATAATCCACAAAATTGATTTTGATGGAATCTTCTTCAAGCTTATAAGAAAAATTTCTGGATAAGTCCGGATAATAAATACTATCTCTCTGTATTTTAAAACTTGTACTGCTTGCATCATTTCCTGTCATTACCCAGGTGCCGGTTATCTTTTGTCTGATGGGTGCATTGGATTGACCGGCTATATTCCCATCCGTCCTTGCACTATTGCTGTTTTGTTTTGCCTGTCCGGCTTTTTTGGCTGATCTGTGAGATCTTCCACAGGAAATAATGAATAAACATAGGAGTGAAAAGAAAAATATAGTTCTCATGATACTGTTTTGGCAGGAAAGATATTAAAATAAATTATGCACCATTATTACTTTTCTGTTGCTTTAACAGAAATTCAACGGCTATTGGCAGTCTTCGGGACCAGGCAGTTTCCACATGGTCATCCCCGGGAAATACTTTGGTTAAAAAATGGTCATCTGTATACCCCTTTGCCCGGATAATCTGGTCTGCTTTTTCCTGAACAGGCCCATACATAGCATCCAGACCAACTGTTCCATGGTCCATATACAGTAAATGGCCCTCAGGGGCTGGTAGCCGGCTACTGAGGTATTGCAGAAAAGCCTCCGGTAATGGATTGTTATCTGCACTGAAAGTGCCGGTCCAGTGCGTAGATAAACAGGCTGCCCCTCTGAATACCTCCGGGTATTCGCAAAGTGCATATAAAGAGATTAAACCACCCATACTGCTGCCTGCAATATAAGTATTGGGCTGATCGGGCAGGGTGGAAAAACGGCCATCTATAAAGGGTTTCAGTTCACTTACTATAAACATCAGGTACTGATCAGAAACAATTTTTCCATTAAAGAGTGGCTCACCGCCGGGGCGCGTGGATTGGTATACAGCTTCCTGCTGTGCCATACTCAGGGTTTCAAAGGGCTTGCGGGGTAAATACTCTCCATGCCGGTGATCGGTATTCCAGATCCCTACTACCATGCATTCCTCAATTTTATCTGCTTTAATCAGGCTACTCATGGTTTCATCAGTCATCCATTCCTTATGGTTCCAGTTTTCGGAACTGTCGAACAGCATTTGCCCATCGTGCATATACAACACCGGATACCTTTTCTTTAGATTATAACTGTCCGGTACCCAAACATCAATATTTCTGGGAACTACAAAATGAGAACTGAACTCTTCAAAACTTTGTATAATACCTGATGATACACGTACCATAATTGCTGCTAAGTTATTTACAGGGCAACTTAAGCAAAAAACCAGGAACCTGAATAGATGGGTAAAAAAAGGCCCTGTAAAAGACAGGGCCCGAGTTGATTAGTGTAAGTGAACTACACCCTTTTGAGGTGTATTGTTACCAAAACTTAATAAATGATAAGCAGTTAGTTTTAGTTGGTGTTATGATAGAGACATTGCGTTTTATCAAAACGTTGCAGCTAAAAATTAAATTTTTTAATAAAATTTCAAAAGGAAGGCCCTAAAATAAATAAATTATAAATTAGCCGGGGTTTCTGGTATCTTTTCTACCGGTACCAGATCTGCCAGGTCTACATTCATCGGCAGCTGTCCGATCAGTACAATAGCTCTTTTTCCCCTCAATTCATGTACCGTGCCTATCTGGTAATTCTTTTTAGATTTTACGAGGGAACCTATGGTAATGGTTTCTGCAATTTCCCGGTATTTATTGTCTACTTTTTTAGCCAGCTTGTTAACCACCACCTGTTCTTTCTGTTTAAACAGCAGCGTATAGAGGTTTTTGATCACTTCATTTTTGTTCTCCGATTTCTTCCAGTCCAGCACCACCTGCCGCAACTTTCTTTCCATATCTTTCAGGTAGGCAATCCTTTCTTCAGAAATCCGGTTTTGCTGTTTCAGCATTTCTACCTGTTGCTGGTGCTTTTCTTTCTGGATTACCTGTTCCATTTCTTTTTTCAGCTTTTCATTCTCCCTTAGCAGTTGTTGCAGGTTTTTCCGCTCCTTATCTACAATTTGCAGGTTCTGTTCAGTACTGTTCAGCAATTTATCCAGCTTAAAATGTTCCTGGTCCACCAGGCTCCTGGCCCTGCCAATGAGCTGGGGGGAAAGACCGATTCTTTCTGCAATGGAAAAAGTATAGGAGCTGCCGGGTTTACCGATGGTTAATTTATAAAGGGGCATCAGGTTCTTTTCGTCAAATGCCATGGCACCATTAATCAGTCCGGGGGTTTTACCAGCCATCACTTTAAGGTTCAGGTAATGGGTGGTTACAATACCCAATGCATGTTTACGGGCCAGTTCCTCCATAATTACTTCTGCAAATGCTCCACCCAGGTTGGGATCGCTCCCGCTGCCCAGTTCATCAATAAAAAACAGGGTCTTCCCATTGGCCACTTCTATAAAATACTTCATATGGAGCAGGTGGGAAGAATAGGTACTCAGTTCAAACTCAATACTCTGGGTATCCCCGATATGGATAAACAACTGCCTGAAAATACCCATCTGGGAAGTAGGGTGTACCGGAACCAGCAATCCGCTCTGCATCATTAACTGATTAAGGCCAATGGTTTTCATGGTTACAGTTTTACCGCCTGCATTGGGGCCGCTGATGACCAGAATCCGGTTCTTTTCGTCTAAAGTAATGCTGACCGGTATGGTTTTTTTCTGGGTTTGTTTATTATACAGTAATAACAGGGGATGGTAGGCTTCTATCAGTCCGATATGGGCTTTATCCGTGATATTGGGGAGGTTGGCATTCATGTCTACCGCCAGCCTGGCTTTGGCATGGATAAAATCAAATTCACCCACTATATCATGGTATCCTTTTAATAAACCGGCATATACACTTAGCCTGGAAGTGAGTTCTTTTAAAATACGCTGTACTTCTCTCCTTTCATCATTTTCCAGTTCAAACACATGGTTATTCAGTTCTATGGTTTCTTCGGGTTCTATAAAACTGGTTTTACGGCTGTCACTCTCCCCATGCAGGATGCCCTTTACCTGGCGTTTATGTTCGGCAAATACAGCCACTACCCGGCGGCCACTGCTGAAACTTTCATCAATATCGGCCGAATACCCGGCTTTGGCCAGTTTGGCCAGTACTTTATCAAATACCTTGCGTAATTCATTACGTTTACGGTAAAGGCTCATACGGATGCGCTGCAGGTCTTCACTGGCACTGTCTTTCACATTGCCATATTCGTCCAGTACTTCATCTATCAGTACTAAAATCACTTTTTCATAATAAGCCCCTTCAATTACTTTGGATAAAAAGGGGTAAGCCATGCGGCGGTCTGCATCAAACCATCTGAATATATTGGAAGCGCATTCTGTCAGTTTACGGATGAGTAAAAACTGCTCCCCACTGAGTGTAGCACCGGGAATACTCAGCAGTTTGATTTCCCGGCTGATATTCGCAATAAATTCACCGGGAAAATAATCACCCACCTGCACCAGCATTTTAAATTCATGTGTCTGGTAAAGATCGGTCTCTATAAAATCCCTACGGGTATGTATACGCAGGTTTTCTGCCTTTGTTTTGGCATAATCTGTTTTACATTTTTCTTTCAGCAGGGATTCTACCTTATTAAATTCAAGCTGAGTAACTGCAGAATCGGGGTACACGCGCATACATCCAAAATTGATTTGGCGGCAAAGTTAAGGGTCAGTTAACGGTTCGCAGCATCCTCATATACCATAACAGGATTCCTTTTCTTAAAAATACGGGTTAACGCATAGATAATAAATGCAAATTGCACTATTAAAAACACCTGCCAGAGGTTATTGGCCAGTTGAATAATATTTTCCCACTGTTCGAAATTAGGGGGTGGCAAAGTGAGGTTTTTCCACTCTTCTTTAACCGGCGGAAGTTTCCAGTAAATATAGGGTAAACTGAATATCAGTACCAGTGAACTGAAAACATGGAGGAATAAGATGAAATGGTTGGACCGTTTTTTTTTCCTGAGTACATAATGCAGGATATAGGGTATGAACAGGATACTGACCCAGAAAACCCCAGCCTGCAGGTGAGAAATGATAAAATGATTATCAAACAACACCACATCACAATATTGATTATCTGCAAAAATACAAAGCAGGTAGGCAATTACCGGAGGTAAAAAAATGAGAAGGTTCTCAAATCTCAAAAAAAAGTCAGTCCTGATATCATCAGGATTAATTTCGTCAGAATTCACATTTATCCATTTTTGTTGTTAAGGGTAAACTAAAAATGGCCCTTCATAAGATGAATTCAGTGGATTATATAACACTGTAAAAATAAAACTCAAATATAATGCTCAATATTAAAATCTGTTAAAATTGTCCACAAGTATTTAACCTTCCCATTTTCTTTCTATGAAAAGATAAATACAATACCCTATAAATAAGGATTGTAAAACGAGGTAAGTAATCCATATAAGAGAAACAAAATGCATGGTAGTTTCCCATTTATCTATTACTGCCAGTGGAAACTGTGCTTTAACCCAGCCTTTGGGTACAAGGGGCACATAATAATAAGCAATGGGCAAAAAGACGATCAACAAAAATGACAGGATTACATGAAAATGCAATATAAAAATATTACCGTTATTGGTTTTACGAAGTATATAATGAAAGATGTAGGGTATTAATATCAGAATCATCAGTACAGTCGTTACTTCTATTGGTGATAATATAAAATTTTCATCAAAAAAAATAACCGAAACAGATAAATCCGGCAATAAACTCGTCAATAAAAAAAGAAAAACAAATGGCGAGAATAATAAAAGGTTTTCTATGCGGACTGAAGAATCTTTCATGTAATCAATACAATTTGAGGGTTGATTGTTTGTTTAACGATCAAATGCAATGCTTTTGTATATATAATTCTATAAATCAGTTAAAATTATTTTTTGTAAGGTTTACGTCAGATCTGCGTCCTTAGTAAAACTTAACGCAAAAATATCTGTTATTAAATTTTAAACCTTCAAAAACTTTGATCCGTTATGCAAAAAACAATATTCATCACTTTATTTTTATCTATTGCACTGATTTCCTGTGCACAAAAGCCAAACAAGATGACAGAAAAAACAAGCAACCCCGCATTTACAGGTAAAACAGATACCGCCACATTTGGCGAAGGCTGTTTCTGGTGTACAGAAGCTTTTTTCCAGCGGTTAAAAGGAGTAGTATCCGTAACCAGCGGATATGGTGGAGGGTTTGTGGAAAACCCAACGTATGAGCAGGTATGCGACCATAGTACCGGACATATTGAACTGGCCAGGATTGTATACGACCCCAGCCAGATTAGTTTTGATGAATTACTGGAAGTATTCTGGAAGACACATGACCCAACCACCATGGACAGACAGGGTAATGACGCGGGGCCGCAGTATAAAAGCATCATCTTTTACCATACTGCCGAACAAAAAGAAAAAGCTGAAAAATACAAAGCAGCTTTGGATAAAAGCGGTGCCTGGGATAAACCAATCGTGACAGAAATTGCAGCTTTCAAAAACTTTTACCCGGCAGAAAATTATCACCAGAATTATTATAATGATAACCAAAACCAGGGCTATTGCAGGTATGTGATTCAGCCTAAACTGGAGAAATTTGAAAAGATTTTTAAAGACAAATTAAAACACGCGGAATAATAGATATATGGACTGATAACTTGTTGAACGGTAACAGATTTACAGGCAAATGTTGTATATTTAATGATGATTAAAAAATGTACAATATTTGCCTTTTTGCTGCTGCTGATCAGTTTTTCTTTTGCCCAGCTGGGTGAAAAGAAAAATGCATTTACACATGCTGATACTTTAAGGGGTTCCTTAAATGAGAACCGCGACTGGTGGGATGTGTTGCGGTATGATATTACCGTAAAGCCGGATTTTAATGCCAAAACTATTGAAGGAAAAGTGGTGGTTAGTTTTAAGGAAATCAAATCCGGGCACAGTAAAATACAGATAGATTTACAGAAGCCATTGATTATTGACAGTATTACAGTAGAAATTTTCAATTTTAAAGGAGAATTGGGAATAATACCTGTAAAACAGGTAAGTGTCCCCTTTAGTCAGGATACCTCCTTAAATGTGGCTTATTTTAATTTCCCCAAACTTAAAAATAAACTTGCCAGTTTTATTGTCTATTACCATGGCAAACCCCGGGAAGCTAAATTTCCGCCATGGGATGGTGGCTGGATCTGGAAAAAAGACAAGAACGGCAATCCCTGGATGAGTGTGGCCTGCCAGGGTCTGGGTGCCAGTGCCTGGTATCCCTGTAAAGATCACCAGAGTGATGAACCGGATAACGGAGCTTCACTGTCCATTCTTGTGCCGGATAGCCTGGTGGCAGTAGCCAATGGAAGGCTGGAGGCAACCAACAAAGAAAATGGATGGGCTACCTATAAATGGGTGGTAAAAAACCCGATTAATAATTACCTGATCATCCCCACTATTGGAAAATATGTAAATTTCACTGACACCATGATGGGCGAAAAAGGACAATTGGATGAGAGCTTCTGGGTGTTGGACTATAACCTGGATAAAGCTAAAGAACAGTTTAAACAGGCTAAACTGATGCTGCGGGCTTTTGAATACTGGTTTGGGCCTTACCCTTTTTATGAAGACAGTTATAAACTGGTAGAATCTCCGCACCTGGGAATGGAGCACCAGAGTGCCACTGCTTATGGCAATCAGTTTAAAAACGGTTACCTGGGCAGGGATTTAAGTGGTACCGGATGGGGTTTAAAATGGGATTATATAATAGTACACGAAAGCGGGCACGAATGGTTTGCCAATAATATAACCAGTAAAGATATTGCAGACATGTGGGTGCATGAAGGGATTACCGATTACAGTGAAACCCTGTTTACAGAATACTATTATGGTAAAGAAGCGGGCAATGATTATAATTACGGTCAGCGCAGGGGAATTCGGAATGACGAAACCATTATTGGTAAATATGGGGTGAACAAGGAAGGCAGCGGAGATATGTATGCCAAAGGTGCCAATATGATGCATACTATCCGGCATTCAATTCACAACGACTCGCTTTTCAGGGAGATCTTAAGGGGATTGGGCAAAACATTTTATCACCAGACTGTAACCACCGGGCAGATAGAGTCTTTTATCAGTGAACATGCAGGATTTAACTATGGTAAAGTATTTGACCAGTACCTGCGGGATATCAGAATTCCGGTACTGGAATTGAGAATTGACAGTGTACAGCATTCCATTACCTATAAATGGTCCAACTGTGTGGATGGGTTCAATTTACCATTGAGAATGGATAAAAACAATCAATCATTAACCCTGTTTCCTGAAACAAAAGAGAAAACAACCGTATTAACACCGGATCAGATGCAATTGGTGGATCTGAAACTGATTGACCGATTGTATTATATCAAAATAAAACAACAATAATATATTAATTGGCAATGACCCTTCCTGAGCCTTTGTAACGGGATTTCCAGTAAGGGTCATTCAAATCACTGATAGTAACCCCATTACTGGTGCTGGCATTGAGGAATTTATTATTGATAATATAAATACCTACATGTGATATATCCCTGCTTCTTCTGCCACCGGTATGAAAGAATACCAGATCGCCTTCTTTTAAATCGGCATCTTCTATCTTTTCTGCATTATCATATTGTTCCTGGGCTGTGCGGGGAATGGTAACATGATAAATATCCTGCATTACCAGTTTTGTAAAAGCCGAACAATCGATACAGTTTTTGGTACTGCCACCCATACAATACCGGGTGCCCCACCACTCTTCTATCTTTTTCAACAGGTCCATATTGGTTACAAGTTCTACCGTAGCATCCAGCAAAACAGCATATTTCAGTTGCAGCCAGTCCGCCTTTTCAATATTTTCATTTGAATAACCTGTATTTACATTTGTTACACGAACATCTGGTTCCGACTGGTGCTTATTACTTACAGTTTTATGCCTGGAAGTAACAGCAGAGCCCGGCGTTACTTCAATACCATCAATAAATTGGGAAGATTGTTTAGCAGTTTTGGGTACAGTGGCAGGATTGGTAGTTGTAGTTCTGAATAAAGAACAGCTTGCCAGAGAAGTTATTAACAATAAACCTGATATACCTTTTTTTAACCACATAAATCAGTTTGCAAAGTAATCAGGTTCAGTCATTTTATCCAAAACTGTTTTTAACTTTTAAAGGAAATTGAAAAATATATACCGGTTGTGGAAAATTGTGCAGGCACTGCTAAATGCATACCAACGATATTTGAATGCTGAAATCAACACTATTATTTAAAGTACCTATGCCACAGTTTTCTCATTTACATGTCCATACACAATATTCCCTTTTAGATGGCGCTGCTTCTATTGAAAGCCTGTTTAAAAAGGCCGACAAGTTTAAAATGCCGGCAGTAGCTATTACAGACCATGGGAATATGTTTGGTGCTTTTGCTTTTGTAAGCCAGGCATGGAAAAATACAAAAGTGGTGGGCAAAAAAGAAAACGGTGATGAAATTCGGGAACCTTCTATAAAACCAATTGTGGGATGTGAATTTTATGTGGTAAAAGACCGCCATGCCAAAACCTTTACCAAAGAGCTGAAAGATGAACGTTACCACCAGGTTTTACTGGCAAAAAATAAAACAGGGTATCAGAATTTAATTAAACTTACTTCTCTGGGTTTTATTGAAGGCATGTACAGTAAATACCCCAGGATTGATAAAGCACTGATTGAACAATACCACGAAGGGTTAATTGCTACTACCTGCTGTATTGGCGCTTATATACCCCAAACCATTTTACACGATGGGGAAGCCAAAGCAGAACAGGAATTTAAATGGTGGCTGGACCTGTTTGGAGAAGATTATTTTATTGAACTGCAAAGGCATAATATTAAAGAACAGGAAATTATTAACCAGACCCTCCTTAAATTCTCTAAAAAATTCAATGTACCGGTAATTGCAACGAATGACAGTCATTATACCGACCGGGATGATTATAATGCCCACGATATCCTGCTTTGTATTAATACCGGCGAGAAACAGGCTACCCCTGGATTTGATGATTTTGTGAATGATGAACTGCATGTAAAGAACCGGCGGTTTAAATTCCCGAATGATCAGTTTTATTTTAAATCGCCGGATGAAATGAGTAAACTGTTCAGTGATATTCCGGAAGCGATTGACAATACCAATATAATCGTGGATAAAGTGGAAGTGCTGAACCTGAAAAAAGATATCCTGCTTCCGGCCTTCCCCTATCCTAAAGAGTTTAAACTGCATGATGATGATAACCTGAACCAGTTTGCCTATCTGGAACACCTGACATACCAGGGGGCAAAAGAAAGGTATGGGGATTTAGATGCTGCCACAAAAGAAAGGCTGGAATTTGAACTGTTTACCATCCGCACCATGGGATTTGCGGGGTATTTTTTAATTGTGTCCGACTTTATTAAAGCGGGCCGCAATTTAGGGGTATTTGTAGGCCCCGGCCGTGGTTCTGCTGCCGGATCGGTAGTGGCTTTCTGTATTGGCATTACCAATATTGACCCTATTAAATATAATTTACTGTTTGAAAGGTTCCTGAACCCCGACCGTAAATCCATGCCGGATATTGATACGGACTTTGATGATGAGGGCCGGCAGAAAGTGATTGATTATGTGGTGGACAAATATGGCAAGAACCAGGTGGCACAGATCATTACCTATGGTACCATGGCTGCTAAATCGAGTATTAAGGATGTGGCCCGGGTAATGGACCTGCCCCTGGCAGAAAGTAATGCGCTGGCTAAAATGGTACCGGATAAACCGGGTACAGACTTAGGCAGGGTATTAACAGCCCCGATTACAACAAAAGAAGCTAAAGACGGAGAAAAAAGCCTGGAAGAAAAAGAAGGTTTCCAGCAGGACGATATTGAAAATATTAAGAAATTAAGAGAAATCTATAAGGGAACGGATATCCGGGCAAAAGTATTAAAAGAAGCTGAAAGGCTGGAAGGTAGTGTGCGCAATACCGGGATTCATGCTGCAGGGATTATCATTGCCCCGAGAGACCTGACCGACCTGATACCAGTGGCTACTTCTAAGGACTCTACATTATGGGTAACCCAGATTGAAGGCGGAGTAATTGAAGATGCAGGGGTTATTAAAATGGACTTTCTGGGTTTGAAAACCCTGTCTATCTTAAAAACAGCACTGGAACTGATTCAACAGAACCATGGGGTAACGATTGACCTGGATACCATTCCACTGGAAGATGAACAGACTTTTTTATTGTACCAGCGGGGGGAAACCAATGCCACTTTTCAGTTTGAAAGTGTGGGGATGCAGAAATACCTGCGGGAACTGAAACCGGATAAGTTTGATGATTTGATTGCCATGAATGCCTTATACCGGCCTGGGCCTATTGCTTATATACCCAAATTTATTGCCCGTAAACATGGTAAGGAACAGGTGGTATACGATCTGGCTGAGATGGAGGAATACCTTTCTGATACTTACGGTATTACCGTTTACCAGGAACAGGTGATGCTGCTCTCCCAGAAAATTGCCGGTTTCAGTAAAGGGGATGCAGACGTATTGCGTAAAGCAATGGGTAAAAAACAGATTGCGGTGCTGAATAAAATGAAAGCACAGTTTATTTCAGGGGCAACAGCCAAAGGGCATAAACTGGAGATTTTGGAAAAAGTGTGGACCGACTGGGAGGCTTTTGCACAATATGCCTTTAATAAATCGCATAGTACCTGCTATGCTTTTGTGGCTTATCAGACCGCTTATTTAAAAGCGCATTACCCCAGCGAATATATGGCTGCTGTATTGAACCATGCCAGTGATATAGATAAAATTACCTTCTTTATGGAAGAATGTAAAAGAATGGGGATTAAAGTGCTGGGGCCGGATATCAATGAATCGCAGAAAGGATTTGCGGTAAATGCCAAAGGGGAGATTCGTTTTGGGTTGGGTGGTTTAAAAGGGGCTGGCGACAATGCAGTGGAGAATATTATCCTGGAAAGAAAGCAAAAGGGAGCTTATACAGATGTTTTTGATTTTATTAAAAAAGTGAACCAGCGGGCCGTGAATAAAAAATCCCTGGAAACCCTTGCGTATGGTGGGGCATTTGATTGCTTTACCCAGTTTCACCGTGCCCAGTATTTTTATTTGCCGGAAGGGGAAAAAACAACCGGTATTGAAAAAATGATTGCCTTTGGGCAGGCTACCACCCAGCAGGAAACAGGTAATAACAATACTTTGTTTGGTGATTTACCCAATGCCCTGGATGTGCCGGTACCTAAGATACCGAATTGTGAACCCTGGACTTTAACCGAACAACTGGAGCATGAGAAAGAAGTGACCGGTATGTTTTTAAGCGGACATCCTTTAGACCATTTCAGGTTTGAACTGAGGCATTATGGCATTATGTCGCTCATCGACTTTAATGAGTTTAAAGATTCTGTAACCCTGGCTTCTTCTAACCAGAACCGGAATTTCAGGATTGCAGGCTTAGTGATTGATGTGCAGCACCGGGTAACCAAGACAGGTAAAAACTTCGGATCCTTTGTAATTGAGGATTTTAGCAGTAAAACAGATTTTATACTTTGGAGTGAGGATTATGTGAAGTTTCAGAATTACCTGGAAAAAGGGCAGAATATTTTAATAAACGGATACTTCAGGTCGCGCTTCAACAAATCTGATCAGTTTGAGTTTAAAATTACCACCATGTGCCTACTGGAAACCGTAAAACAAGCCCTTACTAAAAATGTGGAGATCAGTATTAACCCGGTTTCCATTACGCCTGATTTTGTGAACTTTTTTGAAAAGAACATTAAAAACAATCCCGGAAAAGCGGGTTTGAAATTTAATATTTATGAACCTGTTGAAAACTTAAAAATAACACTGCTGGCATTTGAAAAAGGATTTGAAATGAATGAGGAAATGGCTGATTTTTTACTGGATAATCCTGACCTGGAAATTAAAGTGGGACTGGTAGGGTAACAAGTAAAAAAAGGGAGGATTATTGTGCATAAACCCTTGCTCAGATGTGCTTTCAGGGTTAACAACGGGTGCATAACAAAACAGTAAAAAATTAGGTTTATAATGTATCATAAAACTATCTTTATACAGCAAATGAAACGATAGACTTTCTGAAAGGAAAAGAATCAGAGTAAGAAGCCACTGGAGTGAAGTAAACGATGCAAATGCAACATTGAAACACGAAAGTGCGGAAACAAAAAAAACAGCAATCCGACAGGGACGAAAGTTGATGTTTCCGACTAATTCCGGAAAGAAAATTCAGCATGCGCAAGCAGGATGAAAGAGTAAACCGGACTTAAACATCAGGTTACTTATTAAGCTCCCGCTGAAGTAAAAGGACTTGATGAAACTGAAAAGCTACAAAAATCTGAAAAGAAGAACAGCTGATCAGTTTAAAACGCTGGGTTTGAAAACATGGGAACCGAAAGGAGAACATAGTAAAAAAACACAGTGGAGTTGAAAACCTGAAAACTGTAAAAGGAAAGCAGGTAATTAACTGAAGAGCATCGGATCTGAACAATTAAGTGAAAACTTAAAAAAACAGGTTTGATGCTTTTTTTTTGCATTATTAGCAGAGTAACTGTCCGGCTGTCAGCCTTTGGTCACTGATACGTCATTAATCACAATCGTGGATAAGTCAAAAATGCAGAAATGCTGCTTTGGATTTATATTTGACATTCAACACTGATACAAAACAATAAAATTATAATTATGGCATTAGAATTTACAGATGCAAATTTCCAGACAAGTGTGCTGGATAGCGATAAATTAAGTGTGATTGATTTCTGGGCAGAGTGGTGCGGACCTTGCCGTGCAATAGGGCCAATCATTGAAGAACTGTCAAAAGAATACGCAGGAAAAGTAAATATCGGAAAACTGAATGTGGACCATAACCCTGCTGTAAGCATGAACTATGGTATTACTTCCATCCCTTCCATCTTATTTATTAAAGGCGGGAAAATTGTTGACAAACAGGTTGGTGCTGTTCCTAAAACTGTTTTATTGAAAAAAATACAGTCTTTAATCTAATAATTAAAAATATCTCCTGAAAAAAGTTCTGCATTAGCAGGACTTTTTTTATGTGTATTCCTTTTGCATAGAATCTATCTTTATCTTCATAGCCACGTAAAACACTGTTTATGAGTATAAAATTTCGCCTGATTATCATGAATTTTCTGGAATTTTTTATCTGGGGTTCCTGGTTAATAACTATTGGGGCCTATTGGTTTCAGAATAAACATTGGACAGGGGCGGAATTTGGGGTTATTTTTTCTACCATGGGTATTTCTTCCCTGTTTATGCCTGCCATTGCCGGAATTATTGTAGACCGGTGGGTAAATGCTGAGAAATTACTGGGTATTTTTCACTTACTGGGTGGCTGTGTACTTTTATATATCCCCCTGGTAAATAACCCCACTACATTCTTCTGGGTAATCCTTTTGAATATGGTGTTTTATATGCCTACCATTGCTTTATCTATTACAGTAGCTTATACATCCCTTAAAAAAAGCAATAAAGATGTGGTGAGTGTTTATCCTTCCATCAGGGTTTGGGGAACCATTGGTTTTATAGCTGCCATGTGGATGGTAAGCCTCCTGAAATTTGAAACCACTGCTATGCAGTTTTATGTGGCAGCCATTGCTGCATTCGGACTGGGTATCTATTCTTTTACCTTGCCCAAATGCCCGCCACAGCTTACACAAACAGACAAGAAATCTTTAGTGCAGATTTTAGGGCTCAATGCTTTTACCCTGTTTAAGAATTCGCAGATGGCTATTTTCTTTATCTTTTCCATGCTGCTGGGTGCTGCTTTGCAACTGACCAATGCTTATGGAGACACTTTTATACATGATTTTGCCAATATAGAAGCGTATAAAGACCTGATTGCAGTGAAATACCCTGCAATTATCATGTCTATCTCACAGATGTCTGAAACCCTTTTTATTTTAACCATTCCTTTTTTCTTAAAACGGTTTGGGATTAAACAGGTAATGATTTTCAGCATGGTTGCCTGGGTATTGCGTTTTGGGCTATTTGCTTACAGTAATCCGGGTACAAATCTCTGGATGATTGTACTCAGCTGTATTATCTATGGTATGGCATTTGATTTTTTTAATATATCCGGGTCCCTATTTGTAGAAAAGAACAGTGACCCTGCCATTCGTGGAAGTGCACAGGGCCTGTTTATGATGATGACCAATGGATTTGGCGCATTTTTTGGAAGTTATTTCAGTGGGCTGATTATTGACAAATTCTTCATAACAGACCATGCAGGCTCTAAAAACTGGACAGGCATCTGGTTAACTTTTTCAGCCTATGCATTAGTGGTTGCTATATTATTTGCAGTATTGTTCAGATATAAATACGACCCGAAAGAGGAATTGGTACCCTCCCATTCTTAATAAGTTCTGTGTGATAAAAATCATACGCACAACATTGTATTAATTGCAGTGTTATGAAAGAGTATCTCTAATTTTGCGCCTTTAAACTGATTAGAAAGTGAATTATAACCATATACATCCGACTGACGTTGTTGCATTGACCACCAACCAGGATTTAAAAAAAATAGGTAACAAGATTCTAAACAAAGAGAGAATCAGTTTCGAAGACGGCGTATTGCTGTTTGAAAAAGGGTCTCTTGGTTTTTTAGGTGCCCTGGCCAATTGGGTAAGGGAAGAAAGACATGGCAATAAAACCTATTTTAACCGTAATTTTCATATAGAACCCACCAATATTTGTGTATTCAGCTGTAAATTTTGTTCTTATTCCAGGTTATATGCCCACAAGGAAGAAGGTTGGGAACTGACGATTGACCAGATGCTGGACATTGTTAAAAAATATGACGGACAACCGGTTACAGAAGTACATATTGTAGGTGGGGTGCACCCTAAAATGAACCTGCAGTTCTTTACAGAGCTGTTTAAAGCCATTAAAGCCCATCGGCCGGATTTGCACATTAAAGCTTTTACTCCCGTAGAACTGGACTATATATTTAATAAGGCCAAAGTAAGTATTGAGGAAGGTATGAAAATACTGCATGAAGCCGGTCATGATTCCTTACCCGGTGGTGGTGCTGAGATCTTTCATCCGGATATCCGTTCAAAGATTTGTGCAGACAAAGTGGATGCTGAAGGCTGGCTGGCCATTCATAAAGCGGCCCATCAGTTGGGTATGCACAGCAATGCTACCTTATTATACGGGCATATTGAAGAATATAAACACCGGATTGACCATATGGACCGCCTGCGCCGCTTACAGGATGAAACTGGTGGTTTCAATACCTTTATTCCGCTGAAATTCCGCAATCAGGACAATGAAATGAGCTATGTACCTGAGGTTTCGATAATAGAAGACATGAAAATGTATGCCATATCCAGGCTATACATGGATAATTTTGCACACCTGAAAGCCTACTGGCCCATGCTGGGCAGGAAGAATGCACAGCTGACGCTTAATTTTGGAGTGGATGATCTGGATGGTACCATTGACGATACTACCAAAATATACAGTATGGCCGGCAGTGAGGAACAAAATCCTGCACTTTCAACTGGTCAGCTGGTTGCTTTGATCAAACAGGTAAAAAGGGACCCTGTAGAAAGAGATACCCTCTATAATGTGGTAAAAGATTACAGCAAAGAAGCATTTGCTGAATTATAACCAATTACTGTCCTTGATTTTTTAGCATTCACTTAAACTGAGTGGAATATGAACGGCAAGTCCGCCATCAGCGGTTTCCTTGTACTTACTGTTCATATCTAATGCTGTATCCCACATGGTTTTAATTACTTTATCCAGGCTTACTTTAGCAAAATCCGGCGTGCTTTGTAATGCCAGTTGAGAAGCAGTAATAGCTTTAATAGCCCCCATGGTATTCCGTTCAATACAGGGCACCTGTACCAATCCGCCAATAGGATCACAGGTTAGTCCCAAATGATGTTCCATTGCAATTTCTGCAGCCATTAATACCTGACGCTGTGTTCCTCCCATACTTTCTGTGAGTGCCGCAGCAGCCATAGCGGATGATACGCCTATTTCTGCCTGACAGCCACCCATTGCTGCTGAAATGGTAGCCCCTTTTTTAAAAATACTGCCTATTTCAGATGCAGTCAATAAAAAACGAATGATCTTATCTTCCTCATATCCATCGCAGAATACAATAAAATAATTCAGAACCGCAGGTATTACCCCTGCTGCCCCATTGGTAGGAGCGGTTACCACCCTTCCGAAACTGGCATTCTCTTCATTTACGGCTAAAGCAAAACAGCTAACCCAATCTAAAATATACTGAAACTGGTTGCCTTTATTACGGATCAATGCTACCCAGCTGTCATAATCATGATAGCCTTTTTGATCTCCAATCAGTTTTTTATTCAGCGCATCTGCCCTCCTTCTTACATGCAAACCACCCGGTAATTCTCCGGTGGCATGGCAGCCCCGGTAAATACAATCCCTCATGGCTTCCCATATCTTCCAAACCCCTTTACGCGTCTCTGCTTCAGAACGCCAGGTATTTTCATTTTCCAGTACTACTTCATAAATATTCAGTCCTGTCTTCATACACCAATGCAAGAGATCATCTGCTGTATTGATCGGAAAAGGAAGATCCACACAGGCTACCGGATGTTCATTATTTCCTTCTTTCACTACAAAACCACCACCAATTGAATAAAAGGTTTCACAATAGTGATTTCCATTGTCCATTTCTATTAAAAAAGATAATCCATTTGGATGAAAAGGCAGTGTTTCTGCATACAGGAACTGTACATCTGCCACCGGGTCAAAATCTATATAAACCTCATTACCCAGATGCAATTTTTTATCCCTGTTAATTTTGTTGATCTTAGGAGTTATTTCATTTACATCAATCGTCACCGGGTCTTCCTTACATAAACCCAATAATACGGCTATATCAGTTCCATGCCCCTTTCCTGTTTTGGCCAATGACCCATATAATAATATCTGGACAGAAAGTACCCTGGTTAAGGGGTGTTTTTGTTGTATATTTTCAACGCATTGCATGGCTGCCCGCCAGGGCCCAAGGGTATGGGAACTGGAAGGCCCTACCCCAATTTTAAACATATCAAATACAGAAATAGATTCGTGTGGCATATCCGATGTTTGTAACAAATCTACAAGCATAAATGGATGTTTCTAAGAGTTATTTTTAATGATAGGAATGGATGATTATTACAAAAGGGTTACCTTTTTTAAGTATTATCAGGTCATCATCCTGGAAAAGCAGAATAATTAAGATTTCCTTAAAAATATTTAAAAAGAAACTGCGTTATTAAAATTGCAAAGCCTAGCACTATTTTTGTCAAGAATACCAAAGCATGCAAAAAAGAAGGATAATATGGGGTTTTATAGCTGTTATTACAGTGTTTACTGCATGCAGTAAGGTGGTTGAGTACAGTAATTCTTCCGGTAGCGGGGGATCTGGTACATCCGGAGGAGGGGCCTCCACACAAAATAATGGCTCTTATATAAATCCTTTAAAAGCAGTAGTTGGAACTGCCAATTTTAATACAAATACTTATAGCTTCTTTAAATTTTTCAATGTAATGGATTATGGGGCAGTCAGTATCCTGATCAATGACAGCCTTTTAAGTGGAACTGTTGCGGAATATTATCCTTCTTCTTATATAAAATACAATCAGCGGAAAGTAAATATAAAAGTGGTTTTTAATAATATTCAGGTATTATCAGAAGATATGGATGCGGTAGTAAATAACTTTTATTCCGTTTTTGTGTATAAAGTGGGATATCAATGGAAAATTTCCATAGTAAATGACATTCCTAATTCCATGACTACTTATAATGCAGGTGTTAGGGTGCTGGATTTCAGAACCCAGGCTTATTTTGATTATGTGAATGTTCGTCTATTTTCTCCAGGACTTCAACAGATAACATTTACTAAAAGGCTTTTTCTGGACCATACTACCTATAGTTCTTATACCTATTTTGACTCGATGTATAATGGAACCTATTCCTGTTATGTGTATAATGATACAGCTAATTTATTGATTAAAAAGGGTTTAGTATTTGATTCCTCAAAATATTATACCATTCTTTTGTTAACACCTTCTACCCTTGCACCAGCAGCAGCCATCAATGCGATTACCCTGGATGTAGAACCCCAATATTAACCGTAATATTTTTTAACAAGCTATTGTACTGTTTCACTTGCCTGTATTTATGTACATTTGCACGCATTTTAAAAGAAACATAATGAGCAACCAACTTTCTTCCCTACTTCAACGTTTTAACGAACCAGAAACCCTGAAAATGGCAAAACTCGGACGTGAGTTACGTGCACAGGGTATTGATGTTATAGACCTTAGCCTGGGAGAGCCAGATTTTGACACTCCCCAGCACATTAAGGACGCTGCTATTAAAGCTATTAACGATAACTGGAGCCACTATACACCTGTTGCCGGGTTCCTGGATTTGAGAGAAGCAGTATGTGAAAAATTAAAGCGTGACAATAACCTGGATTATAAACCTGAAAATATTGTAACCAGTACCGGAGCCAAACAAAGTCTTGCCAATACCATTCTGGCATTGGTAGATGCAGGTGAAGAAGTAATTATCCCAACTCCTTACTGGGTTACCTACTCTGAACTGGTTAAAATTGCAGGTGGTAAAGTTGTGGAAATCAGAAGTACTGTAGAAAATAAGTTTAAAATTACTCCGGCACAACTGGAAGCAGCTATAACTCCTAATTCAAAAGTTTTCTTATTTTCATCACCCTGTAACCCTTCCGGAGCTGTGTACAGCCGAGAAGAGTTGGTAGGATTAGCAGAAGTATTCAGAAAACATCCGCAAATCTATATCCTGAGTGATGAAATTTATGAGTACATCAACTTTAATGGTGCCCATGAAAGTATAGCTCAGTTCAGCGACCTGAAAGACCGGATAATTATAGTTAACGGATTAAGTAAAGGTTTTGCAATGACAGGATGGCGTTTAGGCTATATTGCTGCCAATGTTGAAATTGCAAAAGCAACTGAAAAAATACAAGGCCAGTTTACCAGTGGCACATGTTCCATTACACAAAAAGCAGCTGTAGCAGCTTTAAAAGGAGATTTAAAACCTTCTTTTGAAATGACGGAAGAATTTACCCGCCGCAGAGCTTTAACTATGAACCTGGTTAAGGATATTCCGGGATTGAAATGTTTTGAACCGGAAGGTGCTTTCTATATTTTCCCTGATGTGAGTGCTTATTATGGAAAATCAAACAGCACTGAAATTATCAAAAACTCTGCTGATTTCAGTATGTATATTTTAAATACAGCCCATGTATCTTCTGTAATGGGTGATGCATTCGGTGAACCGAATTGTGTACGTTTCTCTTTTGCCAACAGCCAGGCCAATATTGAAAGAGCTTGGGCAAGGATTAAAGAAGCTTTAGCCAAATTAAAATAAATAGCTTTCTTATAGTAAAAAAACCTGTTGAAATTTTCAACAGGTTTTTTTATGCTGATACTACCATACTTATGGCAAAATGCTGATTATTTATCTTTTTAGTGAAGTATAATTAGAAAATTACTCCTTACCCTGAGGATATACCAGGCCTGCTTTCCTTCTGATCCGATCTAAAGTTTCTATTAATAAAATACTATCCGCAAACCGCATTAACGGGCTTTCCTTTATTCCTTTCAAGAGGCAATCCGTCATATGCCTTGCTTCATAGGCATACCCTATTCCGTTTCCCTTTTCTACCGGTACCGGCTGGTAATGAATACCAGAAGCATCTGAAAGTAAAATATTACTGGAAGGTTCATAAAACCGGTGTGTTAATTTGATATTGGCTTTACTGCCAAATATCTGCAGTTCTACAGGGATGCTGGCATTAAATGTAGAAAACAAATGAGCCACGGATCCATTCTGATAGGTAAAAGTGACAGAACACTGTTCATCAATACCATTGACTGCTTTTTTTATAGCAGCATCAATACTATCAGGCCTGCCCAGAATACTCAATACAAAAAATACATTGTAAATGCCAATATCCAGTAATGTACCCCCACCCAATGCAATATCAGATAACCTTTGTGCTGCATTGTCCTGCAGTTTAAAACCAAAATCTGCATGCACTGCCAATACTTCACCAATTACTTTATCCTCCAGCATATGCATTAGCTGTTGGTAATGGGGTAAAAATCTGGACCATAAGGCTTCCATCAGGAACACATTATTTTTACGGGCAGTTGCTATCATACCGGCAACCTGCTTCCCATTCATGGCAAAAGGCTTTTCGCATAAAACGGCTTTATGTTGTTCCAGGCATAAAATAGTATTCGCATAATGAAAAACATGCGGGGTAGCTATATAAACTGCATCTACCTCGGTATCTTTCGCCAAATCCTCATAACTGCCATAGCTTTTGGCCAGTTTAAATTCAGTAGCAAACTGATCTGCTGTTTCCTGGTTGCGGGAACCCACCGCAATCAGTTTAGCATGTTCTACAAACTGCAGATCGGTAGCAAATTTGTGCGCTATACGACCTGTTCCGATGATTCCCCATTTGATAATATTTGACATTCTGTATATTTTATCTGTTCGGATAAATTATCCGTTTATTTTTATACCTTAAAAGTACTATCAGATAAAGTAACAGAATGGATAATCTAACAGAAATACAGGAACCAGCTAACAGAAAAGATAAATTGATCATGTTTCAGAACCGTTTGCAGAAAGTGTTTAAACATAAAAGCAAACAGGCGAAAAGGTTACAGGTATCTTGCTGGAGGTTGTATGAACATGACCTGCCCGAATTTCCGTTTTGTATAGAAATATATGACGACAAAGTATACCTGGCAGAATATGCCAGGAAGCATGGGATGAGTGAGGAGGAACATGATCTATGGCTGGATGATTGCATGGATATCATCAGTGAATTATTACAGGTTCCTATAGAAAAAATATATGTGCGCCAGCGTAAAAAAATGCACCACCGGTCACAGCAATATGAACGACTGAATGATATAAAGGAGTTTTTTACAGTGGAAGAAAACGGATTGAAATTTCTGGTGAATTTATCCGATTACCTGGACAGCGGTTTATTTCTGGACCACCGAACCACCCGGCAGCTGGTGCAGCAGGAATGTGCCGGTAAGCGAGTGCTGAACCTGTTCTGTTATACTGGTTCCTTCTCTGTATATGCGGCTGCAGGAAAAGCGGCTTCCGTGACTTCAGTAGATTTATCCAAAACTTATTTAGCCTGGGCGGAAGATAATTTTGTGATTAATCAATTGAAGGATCAGGTAAAATATACTTTTATTCATGATGATGTAAAACAATACCTGAAAACCTTAGCACCGGATAGTTTTGACCTGGTAATTATGGATCCCCCCACATTCAGCAATAGTAAAAGAATGAAGGATTTTCTGGATATACAGAGAGACCATGCAGAACTACTGAATGATGCATTAAAAGCTGTTGTAAGCAATGGAATTATTTATTTCAGCACCAACTTTTCGAGATTTGTTTTAGAACAGGAAAAAATAATGGCTTCAGCAATAAAAGATATTACCAAAGCCACTACCCCCTTCGACTTTGAAGGGAAATTGAAAAGATGGTGTTATAAAATTACCAAATAATCAATGCATAATTTCCCGAACCAGTTTATCGGTGGATGCTTTTACAAAACGTTCAATTTCTTCCTGCGGAATAAGGCGTATGCCGGAAATCCTTACATTGCCCTGGGTAACATAGGGTTCACTGCAATTACCGTTTAAGCAACTAACGGAATAAGTACAGGGGGTATCTCCACAGGGGGAATAATTATAGGTAAAGCTCCCGATAAAATCATTTTCCTTCACTTTAATTAACCTGAATTCAATCTTTAGCCCATACAGAAAAATACTGTTATTACAGTTAAACAGGCTGGTATTGATCACTCCTTTTCTTCCGGTGGTATTATAGGTAAAAGAATTAAAGGGATGGCGTACATACTGAATATTACTTAATTCCAGGATAAAGTCAGTTTCTGTCAACTCTTTGATCTTGGAATAATCATTCACCATTTTATCCCCCAGTACTTTTTCAAACAGGGCCCGGTCGCGCACTGTAAACCCACCTTTCAGTAATTCCTTTTCAATTACACTATATACATTAATATCATACAGGTTATTGGTACCGTCATTATTTTTCTCGGTCTTTACATTTTTATCTTCTTCCAATACTTCATGGGATGTATGAGGTACTCTTAAAACAATAGTTGGGTTAGCACTATTGCTGATAAAGGACAGCTTGGCTGCATTCTTTACCACTTCATCTTTTTCGGAAGGATAACTGAAATTGCCCTGGTAAATGCTGGCAGTAGGTGCAGGAGGTGGTGTACTGGCAAGTGCCATCATACAGAAGATAGCCACAATAATCAATGCATTGAGCAATGGTGTGTTCTTTTTCATAAGCAGAAATCTTATTTTTTAAATACAGACGAAAGCAGTGAAAAAGCCATTACTATTATTCCATAAGTCAAAATATCATACCAATCAAATGTGCCACGAATAAAGCCAAAATTTTGTGCTGCTTCCGACAAAAATGGTAACAGTAAGGTAATCAATTTACCAATAGTATTCAAATATTTTAAATCTGATAACACCAGTACCACTAAACACAGTGCAGTGCACCACATGGTATCTGAAAAATAACCAGATAAAAAAATATACAGCCAATGTGGGTGAATCTGCAACAAATGATTGTTGTTAATACTCAAAAAACGAAATAGAACAATATCCGGTTGCAATAAAAAATAATTCAATACCCCCAGGAGTAAACAGAGTATAGCCAGTAATAATAAAAACAAATGTCTTTTACCAATTCTCATATAAAATGAAGATATCCCTTTATTCTTTTTGAAACCCGTATTCACGCTCAACAAGGCAGATCCTGGTGATATAGGCAGCATACCATTTTTCCTTTCCAAATTGCTGTGCCAGCAGATGGTCGGTATTGTTTTTCCATTGCAGGATAGCTGCTCTTGTTTTCCAGTAGGAAACCGTAATACCTATCTCTTCTCTGGCTGACTCCATACCCAAATAACCATCCTGTTGGCTTGCAAGTAATGCCATTTTAGCTGCCATAGCATCATATTCAGGGTCATTCCCTGTTTTAAGGGAAGTAAAAATTACCGCATAATAAGGTGGTGAAGGGGTGTTGGCTATCATAATCTTAAATTTTGGAATGGCTATTTACCAGGTATTTATTCCATTTTATTATTTAAAGCAAGTTGCAATAACTGTTCATGCACTGTGAGTACCTGAGTAATCAGCAATTGTTGCTCATCATTTACCAATACATAATCACATAATTTCATTTTGATACTGTCCTCAATTTGCCGTTCCATTCTGGCCAGTATTTCTCCTCTGGTTAAGCCATCTCTGTCAATCACCCGTTTTATTCGCAGGCTGACAGGTGCCGTAACGCCAATAATATAATCTACTCCAGAAGCTGCGGCTGATTCAAACATTAATGCTGCTTCTTTAATGGTATAAGGTGTATTTTGCAGTAAACTCCACTGATGTGCCGCTGCAATCGTAACAGGATGTGTTAATGCATTTAATTTTTCAAGTCTGAAGGGATCATTGAATACAATACCGGCAATCAGTTTTCGGTTCAGCTGGTGGCCATTATAAGCATCCTCCCCAAATTCTGCTTTTACCGCTGCAATGAGCTTTTCATCGGTTTCCATAATATTCCTGGCGGCAAGGTCTGCATTGAATACAGGAATACCCAAAACATTGAAAATGTTTGCCACTGTACTTTTACCGCTGCCAATACCCCCGGTTAGTCCTACCCTCAGTACCATAATTGTCATTTAAACCATACAGATAAAATTAATACCCCATCCTAAAAATAAGAAACCCGTGTGAAGAATCACAACGGGAATCAAATTAGTTTTCAGCAGATAAAATCCGGAACTATTTAGCTGCTCCGGCTACAGGAGGCTTGCTCCATTCCATACTGATAGCGCTTTTTTCAATTTTCAGATAACTTCCTGGGTTCACTTCAATTTGTAAAGTACCATCTTCATTCACTTTTGAAACAGTGGCATGAATACCGGCAATAGTTACAATTTTATCTCCCTTTGCAAGGTTATCTATGAACTTTTTCTGTTCTTTTGCTTTTTTAGTCTGAGGGCGAATCATAAATAACCAGAATACTGCCATGATGGCGAGTAACATGATTAATTGAATAGAACCTCCCCCTTGCTGACCCTGACCTGCCATTAATAAAGTTGAATGACCCATTTGATTTGTTTTTGTTTTAAGTAAATTTATTTTTTGCTATCCGGGCGCGGTGTTACAATCTTATCATTGGATTCACCCCCCTTAATAGTCCCTTTAAAATGTAAATAAGTAGTGCCGGATAAGGTATTGGCCGTAACGATTATGGTTTTATCCACTTCTCCGGTAGCCCCAGTTTTATTGCTGTCAAATGAACCGGTTACCAATCCCTCAGCACCAGGTAAAATAGGTTCTTTGGTATATTCTGCCACAGTACAGCCACAACCCGGACGAACATTGGCAAGAATTAATGGTTTGGTGCCAGTATTTTTACACCTGAACTTGATTTCAATTTTTTCACCCTTGTTAATGGTACCAAAACTTACAATAGAATCAATCCACTGTATTGTAGTAAAATTAGCAGAATCCTTGGACACCTGAAGTCCCTTTTCAAAATCCTTTTCACTCTTGCTTTTGCATGCAATGAGGCTAATTAGTACTAAGCCGGCTAATATTATACCTTTCATACTATTAATTTTGGTTGCAAATTTAACGAGCCTTTTGTTTAAAATCTATTTTGTTGATTTTTCCTTCTGTTAATAATTCTTTATGAATATTATCCAGGATTCCATTGATGAATTGACCGCTTTGAATGGTACTGTAATCTTTAGCCAGGTCTATATATTCATTAATCGTCACTTTAGTTGGAATGGTTTCAAAATAAAGGAGCTCACAAATCCCCATTTGGATGATAATCATATCTAATAAGGCAATCCTGTCAGAATCCCAGTTATTCAGTTTTGGTTTAATCAGTTCCAGTGTATATTCCTTCTTCTCTATCACTGTTAAAAGCAGGGTTCTGGCAAAATCCCATTTTTCCTTGGTCATAATGACCTGTAAATTATAAGCATGTGGTTTTTGCAGGTAATTCAAAACCAGTTGTTCCATCATTTCCCCATCATCATCCCAGTTATTAAACAGTTCTTCTATGTGGGATTCAAATAATTCATTGGGTAAGAGTATATTGGAAAAAATGAACCGGATGATATCTCTTTCAGACTTTTTCTCGCGGCTGTTTTCCAAAATATATAGTTTATATTCATCGGATTCTGTAAGTGCTATATAATGTTTACGGAGCAGATCCCTGTCCAGCATCAGTTCAGGCTTATCCTCTTCCATGCAACTTTTAAAGGAGGGAGATTCCAGTATTTCCCATAATAGCGTATTACCGGCAATTTTAATATTCACATTCAGGTCATCATGGGTAGTAATATTCCTGGATGCACGTAAACGGGAATCGATTTCTGCATAACGGGCTAATTCTGTAATATAATAAATCAGATAAACCAGTAATTGCCTGCTTTTATCAAACTGTTTTTGCAATTCTGCCACAGGGTAAAGGAAGGCTTTTGGGTCATCTACAGTTTCCATTACATATAACAACTGCATCACTTTAACCCGAATATTTCTTCTGCTGATCATTTGGTAAGAACTTATTTTAAGGCTGCGAAGATAGGGATTGAGTTAGAATATGTAAAGCTTAATGCAAATTTGGCATAATGAATCTGGAAAACATACCCCATCTTTGCTGCCTTTTATGACAGGCTTGCCTTCAGAATTCAGTTAAAATTGCATTTACCTGCAAATTTGACCATATTGGCAGACTGGCAGAAAAATTGATAATCTGACATTGCCTTAAATAAATTCTTTAAAACAAAAAACAAACAGATATGGCTACTAAAAAGCTGAATGTTACTCCGCTCCACGACAGAGTGATTGTAAAACCAGCCGCTGCCGAAGAGAAAACTGCCGGCGGTATCATTATTCCTGACACTGCAAAAGAAAAACCACAGCGTGGTATTGTTTTAGCAATTGGCACCGGAAAAAAAGATGAACCATTAACAGTAAAAGTAGGCGATGCCGTTTTATATGGTAAATATGCCGGAACTGAAATCAGTATTGAAGGTCAGGATCTTTTAATAATGAGGGAAAGCGATATTCTGGCAATTGTTTAAGCCCTGAATGTATTCAGATACTGGCTTTGCCTGAAAGTACCGGAAATATAGGAACGGTACCTATCCTTAAACTTTAAACAATTAACTATTTAAACGATTTTACAATGGCTAAACAAATTTTCTTCGATATCGAAGCAAGAAATAAAATGAAAAAAGGCGTTGATACTTTGGCCAACGCTGTAAAAGTAACCTTAGGGCCTAAAGGCCGTAATGTGGTTATTGAAAAGAAATTCGGTGCACCACAGGTTACAAAAGATGGTGTTACTGTTGCAAAAGAAATTGAACTGGAAGATCCAATTGAAAATATGGGTGCTCAAATGGTAAAGGAAGTGGCTTCCAAAACTGCAGATATTGCAGGTGATGGTACTACTACTGCTACTGTTTTAGCTCAGTCTATTATCAGTGAAGGATTGAAAATGGTTGCTGCTGGTGCAAATCCGATGGATTTAAAACGCGGTATTGATAAAGCAGTAAGCCTGGTTATTGAAAACCTGAAAGCACAAAGCCAGACTGTTGGAAGTGACAGTAAAAAAATTCAGCAGGTAGCTACTATCTCTGCCAATAATGATGAAACCATCGGTAAATTAATTGCCGAAGCTTTTATTAAAGTGGGTAAAGAAGGTGTTATTACTGTAGAAGAAGCAAAAGGTACAGATACTACAGTTGATGTAGTAGAAGGTATGCAGTTTGACCGCGGATATATTTCTCCTTACTTTGTTACGAACAGCGAGAAAATGGAAGCTGAATTGCAGAATCCATATATCCTGATTTATGATAAGAAGATTTCAGCTATGAAAGATATCTTATCTATATTAGAAAAAGTTGCACAGAGTGGCCGTCCTTTATTAATCATTTCTGAAGATCTGGAAGGTGAAGCATTAGCAACACTGGTAGTAAATAAATTACGTGGTACACTGAAAGTGGCTGCTGTAAAAGCTCCGGGCTTTGGCGACAGAAGAAAAGAAATGTTACAGGATATTGCCGTTCTTACTGCAGGTACTGTAGTTAGTGAAGAACAGGGCTTTAAACTGGAAAATGCAGATTTAACTTATTTAGGTCAGGCAAGTACAGTTACCATTGATAAAGACAATACCACTATAGTTGGTGGTAAAGGTAAAAAAGTAGATATCACGGCTCGTGTTAATCAGATAAAAGCACAGGTTGAAACTACCACTTCTGATTATGATAAGGAAAAATTACAGGAACGTCTGGCTAAATTAGCTGGTGGTGTTGCTGTTTTATATATTGGTGCCGCTACAGAAATGGAAATGAAAGAAAAGAAAGATCGTGTAGACGACGCTTTACATGCAACCCGCGCTGCTGTTGAAGAAGGTATTGTACCTGGTGGTGGTGTTGCTTATATCCGTGCCATTGAAAGCCTGGAACCTAAAGTAAGGGGACAGATTGCTGACGAACAAACTGGTATGGCTATTGTTCGCCGTGCACTGGAAGAACCTATCCGTATATTAACTGCCAATGCAGGTATTGATGGTTCTATCGTAGTTCAGAAAATTAAAGAAGGTAAGGGTGATTTTGGTTTCAACGCAAGAACTGAAGTATACGAAAACCTGTTTAAAGCAGGTGTAATCGATCCTACTAAAGTTAGCCGTGTTGCATTGGAAAATGCTGCCTCTATTGCAGGTATGCTGTTAACTACAGAAGCTGTAATAGCAGACAAACCAAAACCTGAATCTGCTGGTGGTCACGCTCCTGCTCCTGATATGGGCGGAATGGGTTACTAAAATCAGATACATTAACAGAACATATCTTACAATTCTGTTATTACATAAAAAAGCCTCCGGATATCCCGGAGGCTTTTTCTTTAATTATTTCAATAATTGATTCAACTTTTTTTAAACCAGTCTTACAACTATACTTTCAGTTTAGTAAATCTCAGAAATTATTTTTCAGCTTAGATTTCAAAATGAATTACCAATGATTAATACTGAAAAAATATCTCTGTAGCACCATACCCAAACCTGCCATCATACTGATTGATAAATGATTTTACTTCCTTTCTTACTTTCAGCAAATCGTGTATTTCATCCCTGAGCTTACCACTTCCTACACCATGAATCACAATAAAAGATGCCTGTCTGTGCCCTACTGCCAGATGATACCACTTTTCAAATTCTGCCAATTGAATGGCAAGTATTTCAAGGTTACTTAAGTCCTTCCAGTTATCCACCAGTTTTTCCATATGCAGGTCAATGACAGACCTTGCAGGTTCAAGATTCTGGCGTATTTTATTGGCTTCATATACTTTAAAGCCCCTTGCAGCTAATCCGGTTAATTCAAATTTATCCTCTTCCTGCTTTTCAGGGTAGTTTTCAAACAATTTATAGGATATAAATGGATTATTCTTGTCTTTCATATCCTCAATCTGTTTGAATAATTGCTTGGTCTTTATCTTAACAGAAGCTTCAAAATGATCTGCTTTTCTTTTTTCAGGTGTTAGTAAAGAAAACTCAAAATTAAATGAAGGGCTGTCATTCAAATCACCAAAATTGATATCATGCAGGTAAAAATCATGAAATGCCATTACTTCATTTTTCAAAGCAAAGGAGCTTTGTCCTAAGAAATGCTGATCATATTCAAACTTATACCCTTTTTCTGTTCGGTTTACCAGGTATAATTTAAAAAGGTCAACCACTTCATCATTAAAATCATCCAGCGAAAATTTAGGAATCAGGGTTAACCAAACCCCATCTGCTACTTTTATCTGATTAGGTTGTGGTTTTTCTTTGGAAATATTATCAACAAATACCTTTTCCTTCTTTGGCTCGGGTACAATCTTCTTTTTGGTAAACCGGTGAAAATAAGGAAAATCAATCTGGTCCATATACGCAGGAAATTTTACACCCCGCACTTCAATCATTACCATTTTATCATTCATCAGTTCCACCACTTTACCTTCTTCGTTACTGTGTAATACAATGATATCGTCTCCTATTTTATATTTCATACTGCAAATGTACAAAATGAAAAAGCCGTTCCAAGAACGGCTTTCATTAAATATGCTAAAACAATAATTTTATACCTACAATAGCAAATCCTGCTTTTTTTATTCCACACGGACCGGCCTTGCATTGGAGGGATGCAGTTTACTGTTTTTCCTGCCATAAAAGAAGAAAATACATAGCCCGGCACCCATCCATATAAAAAACCACATCCAGCTGATGGGAGGAATTTCAATCATCAGGTACAGACAACATAATGCACCCAGATTGGGGATTAATGAATAACTGCGCAAAAAGGATAAAGTGGAAACAAAAATGGCAATGGCCACAAAAACGATAAACAATACTTCCTGGTAACTCTCATTACTGATATTGGTAAATGCATCTGTAAACCGCTGATGAAATATCAATACAAATATCAGCACAATTACTGGTAATATATATTTCCCGTTAATATAAGGTAATCGGAATTTCTGCTGATTGGCAGTCTGGGCCTTGGGTAAGAACAATACACCAAAGCATACAATTACAAAAGCAAATAAGGTGCCGATACTGGTTAAATCTGTCATAAGGTTACTCGGTAAAAATAAGGTAGGTATACCTACCAGGAATCCGGTAACAACTGTTGCAAATGCCGGAGTATGGTATTTTTTATGTACACGGGAAAAAGGCTTTGGCAATAATCCATCCCTGCTCATACTCATCCATATCCTTGGTTGCCCCAGTTGAAATACCAGCAATACACTGGTAGTAGCTACCACAGCACTGATTGAAATAATATAACCAATCCATTTTAAATTTAATTTCTCAAAAACATAAGCCAGCGGGTCATTCACTTTCAGCTCAGAATAATGAACCATTCCGGTTAAAACCAATGCGATCAGCACATATAAAACAGTACAAATAATTAAAGAGTAAATCATTCCTCTTGGTAAATCACGCTGTGGATTTTTACATTCCTCCGCAGTAGTGGAAATCGCATCAAAACCAATATATGCATAAAATACAGCAGAAACACCCGCCAATACGCCTGTAAACCCATGCGGCATGAATGGATGCCAGTTATTGGTATTCACATAAAAAAAGCCAAGAATAATTACTAAAATGATCACAGAAACCTTAAAAATAACCATGAAATTGGTCATTTTTTTACTCTCTTTAATTCCAATATATGCCAGCATGGTAATCAATACCACAATAAAAAATGCAGGAAGATTAATGATAAAATGATGACCGGCTATCAAAGGTGCATCTGTAATGGCCCTTAATCCGGATTGCATAGGCTCCGTTAAAGGGCTACCTGCTTTGATCGCTGCTTGTGCATCTTCAAACGATCTGGAAGCAGTAAGCGGGTCTGTTAAGAGCCATTCAGGCAGATGTATGCCTAAGCCCTGCAATAAATTATTAAAATATCCACTCCAGCTGATGGCTACTACTATATTTCCTATCGCATATTCCAATATCAAGGCCCATCCGATAATCCAGGCAACCAATTCCCCAAAACTTACATACGCATATGTATAAGCACTTCCGGCAATAGGCACCCTGCTGGCAAATTCTGCGTAACACAAAGCACTGAATCCACAGGTAACTGCAGTAATGATAAAAAGAAGAGCAATACCCGGACCGCCATTAAATGCTGCCGTTCCAATAGTAGAAAAAATCCCTGCTCCCACTACTGCAGCGATTCCCATAAAGGTTAGGTCACGAACACCTAACACTTTATTCAATTTGTGATCATGGCCATCACTCAGCCCTGCTTCAACATCTGCCAGTAGGTTATAGATTGGTTTTTTTCTTAATAAAGACATATAAAGAAGTTTTTTCAATATAGGTGAAAATAACTGATAATCTTAAATCAATAAAAATATTTTAATTAAAATTGACAATTTTAATATCAAATTCATCATTCGATAGCCTAATTAAAGGATTTTTTAAATATTTATTTTTTTTACATCTGTTTTTAACACTGCAAAACCAGCTGTTTAACTACTTGTTAAACCTTTCTTAGTGATTAGTCAGAACATAACAACTTAAAGAAAAAGGATTGATCATCAATATTCCCTTTGAATCAGAAAATCTGCCAGGTCTAGCAGGGGTTTCTTTCTAACAGACACTACGGCAATGTCTTCCAGATGTTGTAAAGCTGTCTGTAAATATTTTTCTTTCAGCTCATTGGCCCAGGCATCCACATTACAGTTTTTAAAAATAGTCAATACCCTTTCTACTTTATCAGCTGGATTTTCCTGTATCAGTAATTTCAGTTCTTCCTTTTGTTCTGCCGGTGCAGAGGCAAGTGTATACAGCATCAGAAAAGTCTTCTTATTCTGCCTGATATCACCTCCCACTTCTTTTCCAAATTTATACGGGTCACCAAATGCATCCAGATAATCATCCTGTATCTGAAAAGCAATGCCCAGGTTTTTACCAAATTCATAGAGATGCCTGCAATTGTGTTCACTGGCACCACCAATAATTGCTCCCATCTGTAAACTCGCTGCCAATAAAACAGATGTCTTCAGGCTGATCATATTGATATAATCCTCCATCGAAACATTTTCCATCTTTTCAAAATCCATATCCAGTTGCTGGCCTTCACAAACTTCCCTGGCTGTCTGATTAAAGAGGCGTATAATTTTAGTAAGATATTCTGATTGGATGGTATTCAGGTAATCGTAAGCTCTTATCAGCATTACATCGCCAGATAATAATGCAGTATTGGCTCCATATTTTGCATGTACAGTTGGCTTTCCCCTGCGCAGGGAAGCATCATCCATAATATCATCGTGCACTAAAGTGAAATTATGAAACAGCTCAATGGCTGTTCCCAGGTTATAAGCATCCGGATGAATGGTATCAAACAATTCATTACCCATCAGGCACATCACCGGACGTATTCGCTTTCCCCCTAAACTTAGAAAATAATCACCCGGCTCATATAAAGTCACCGGTTCTTTTGGAAAGTGGTCTTTCGCAAAATGTACAGTAAATATTTCGGATAGTTCTTTAAATGAATGCATCAGCAAACCTAAGAGAAAACTAAAAAGAATGTTTAATTTTTTTACAGAACTTATTTTTTAAAACAAATTTTGCCGTTTGGCATGATTTTGAATACTTATCTCTAAAATATTCCGAATGAAAAAAATACTGTTTACTGCTTTTTTATTATCTGCAACCCTTGCTGTTTTTTCTCAGGATGATAACAATTCTTCTTCCTATAATACAGCAGTAGGTGTAAAAGTGTACCCTGGTGCTATTACCGTAAAACATTTTATTAAAGACAATATTGCACTGGAAGGTATTGGTTATTTTGACAATGGGTTCTGGTTAACGGGTTTGTATGAAATTCATACAGATATAAAATCAGTTGAGGGACTAAAATGGTATATTGGCCCTGGTGCACATCTGGGTTCCAATAATCAATATAATAACACCGCCGGAAATGCAATGGTGCTGGGTATTGATGGTATCATCGGACTGGATTATAAAATCAAAAATGTTCCGCTCAATGTTAGTTTCGACTGGCAGCCCTCTTTTACTCTTTTATCCAATTCTTTTTTCAGGGGTTACGGAGGTTTAGCTATCCGGTATGCATTCTAAACAGGGCTACATTAAATATCCATTTATTTAATTTTAAACAGGCTGTCTACAAATTCATGCTTATCAAAAATGAGGAGGTCATTCATTTTCTCTCCAACACCAATAAATTTAACTGGAATCCTGAATTGGTTGGCTATTGCCAATACTATTCCCCCTTTTGCAGTACCATCCAGTTTGGTAATGGATAAACTATTCACATCAGTAGTGGCAATAAAATGACGCGCCTGCTCCACTGCATTCTGCCCGGTAGAGCCATCCAGTATCAGCATTATTTCATGTGGGGCATCTGGAATTACTTTTTTGATTACCCGCTTAATCTTACTCAGTTCCTCCATCAGGTGCGCCTTATTGTGCAACCTGCCGGCTGTATCAATAATCACTACTTCTGTATTTCTGGATAAAGCACTTTGCACCGTATCAAAGGCAACAGCACTGGGATCACTCCCCATGGCTTGTTTAACAATGGGCACTCCTACTCTTTCACTCCAGATAGTTAGCTGGTCTACTGCTGCAGCCCTGAATGTATCAGCAGCTCCTAATAAAACTGAATGGCCTGCTTTTTTATAATTATACGCCAACTTGCCAATCGTGGTGGTTTTGCCTACCCCATTAACTCCAACCACTAAAATTACATAAGGTTTCTTACCTGCAGGAACCTCGAAATTTTTATAGGACTGATCGTCTGCATCTACCAGTACCGCTTCAATTTCTTCCTGCAACAACCTGTTCAACTCGCTGGTATTTACGTACTTATCCTTTTTTATACGGGCTTCAATCCGGTCAATAATCTGTACAGTGGTGTCTATACCAACATCCGCACTCACCAAAGCTTCTTCCAGATTATCCAATACTTCTTCATCTACCGTGCTTTTCCCTGCAATTGCTTTGGTTATTTTAGAAAGAAACCCATCCTTGGTTTTTTGTAAGCCCTGGTCTAAACTTTCCTTTTCTTTTTTCCCGAAGAGTTTATCAAAAAAGCCCATATAATAAGATTTAGTTGATTAGAAATACCATTTAACTGAACCGTTTCAGTATATCAAAACAGCACAACAATAACCCAAAATTCTGTTTACTATTTTACTGATTACTATGATAACAAACAATAAATCAAACAAATAGTTATATCAAATAAGCTACCAAACGCTTATCAACAACAAAAAAGCTGTCTCAACAAAATAGTCGAAACAGCTTTAGATAATTTCATCCGCAGATTACTTAGCTAAGAAATCTTTTACTTTATCCTTATGCACAATCGCTTCTTTAAAAGTGTATGCACCAGATTTAGGGCTGCGAACAGCCTTAATTACTTTAGTCCAGTTTTTAGCTTCAGCTGCTGCTTTCTGGTCTTTTGTCTTAATCGCGGTTTTAGCTGCTTTTGCCATGATTATTTAATTTCTTTATGAACAGTTACTTTTTTCAAAATAGGGTTATATTTCTTTAACTCCATACGCTCAGGCGTATTCTTCTTGTTCTTAACAGTGATATAACGACTTGTGCCGGCTTTGCCAGAAGTCTTATGCTCAGTGCATTCCAGTATCACCTGAACTCTACTACCTTTCTTTGCCATGTTATAAGTAATTTTTTTTGTTGATTAGATTTTTACGCCTTCGGCTCTTAATTCTTTAATTACAATTGCTAAACCTTTTTTGTTGATAGTACGGATAGCATCTGTAGAAACTTTTAAAGTAACCCAGCGATCTTCTTCAGCAAAAAAGAAACGTTTTGTTTGCAAATTAGGCAAAAAACGACGTTTGGTTTTAATGTTTGAATGGGAAACACTGTTACCTGATTGTGGCTTTTTACCTGTAACCTGACATACTCTTGCCATAACTTAAATTTTTCGTCCCGATTTTTTCGGACGGCAAAGGTAGGGAAAGACATCTAATTCACAATAAAAAAATGGGCTTTTTTGAAGATTTTCTTCACACCTGTGGTATAAGTTTTGTTTGGAACCAATCAATTTTGCCCTTTAATCCACATTTCCGGCAAATATCTGTATTATTTATTTACCAATTCTGCTTCTTTTGATTCTAAAAATTTTCACAGTTTCTTATTTACCCGGATTTTATTTATCTTGCTGGCCTGCTAACAATAAAAAATGAAGTTTCTACATCAATATTTAGATTTTCTAAACCATCCCCAAAGGGGTTAATATTTTATCTCCACAAATATTACTTCATTTTTTAATACTTAATCTACCATCATGCTTACTCATACAATATCTGAGCAAAATGCTTATTATCTGGCATTGGAGGACCAATATGGTGCTCATAATTACCACCCCCTTCCTGTCGTCCTTGAAAAAGGTAAAGGAGTATATGTATATGACGTTGAAGGAAAACGGTATTACGATTTCCTGAGTGGCTATTCTGCCGTAAACCAGGGGCATTGCCATCCTAAAATCATACAATCCTTAATTAACCAGGCACAGAAACTAACTTTAACCTCCCGCGCATTTTACAATAACCTGCTGGGGGAATATGAAAAATACATTACCGAACTCCTGGGATACGATAAGGTATTACCCATGAATACCGGAGTGGAAGCTGTGGAAACCGCGTTGAAATTAGCCCGTAAATGGGGATATATCAATAAAGGCATTGCAGAAAATAAAGCCACTATCGTGGTTTGTAAAGAAAACTTCCATGGCAGAACCAGTACAGTCATCTCTTTCAGTACAGATCCTTCTTCCTATAAAGATTTCGGTCCTTTTATGCCCGGATTTGTAATTATTGATTACAATAACCTGGAAGCGGTTGAAAAGGCCTTTCAGGACCCCAATATTGCTGCCATCCTGGTAGAACCCATTCAGGGTGAAGCGGGTGTAATGGTGCCTGATGAAGGATATTTAAAGGGCATACGCGATTTATGTACAGAATACAATGTCTTAATGATAGCAGACGAAATTCAGACCGGCCTCTGCCGTACCGGTAAAATGCTGGCATGCGACTATGAAAATGTGCATCCGGATATCCTGATCCTGGGTAAGGCCTTAAGTGGAGGCACGCTACCGGTAAGTGCTGTACTGTGCGATAATGAAATCATGATGAATATCAAACCAGGTGAGCATGGCAGTACTTATGGAGGCAACCCACTTGCCTGTGCAGTGGCAATCACATCTTTATCTGTATTGAAAGAGGATAAAATGGCAGAAAATGCAACAGCCATGGGTAACCTGCTAAGAAAAGAACTGGCAGCACTTAATTCTCCCTTTATTACTACGATTCGTGGCAAGGGTTTGTTAAATGCAATTGTTATCCATCATCCTGATCCAAATGCTGCCTGGGAATTCTGCATGGAAATGAAGGAAAATGGATTACTGGCCAAACCTACCCATGGTGACAAAATCAGATTCGCACCTCCTTTAATCATCAATGAACAACAAATCAGGGAATCTGTAGAAATTATTCAGCATTCATTACAAATTCTAAAATAAAAATAAGTCCTGCTTCAAAAGCGGGACTTATTTTTATACCCTTATTCCATTTTATGAAAGATATCCATTTACACCACCAGGAATCACATTTAAAAAGTTCAGATCTCTTATCAGACATTGTAATTGGAATGAGCGATGGCTTAACCGTTCCTTTTGCACTGGCTGCTGGTTTGAGTGGTGCGATTAATTCCACAGCCCTGATTATTGTGGCTGGTATCTCTGAAATTGCAGCTGGTTCTATCGCTATGGGATTAGGAGGTTACCTGGCAGGTAAAACTGAACAGGATCATTATTCCAGTGAGCTGAAAAGGGAATATGATGAAGTGGAAACCAAAACCGAAATTGAAAAAGAAGAAGTCCGGGAAGTATTCCGGTCATGGGGTTTCAGTAAAGAAGTGACAGAACAGGCTATGCTTGAAATTATAAAAGATAAATCACGTTGGGTAGATTTTATGATGAAACATGAACTAGGACTTGAAAAACCTGATCCTAAACGTGCCCAACGCAGTGCCTTTAATATTGGATTGTCTTATGTGGTAGGCGGACTAGTTCCGCTTTGCCCCTATTTTTTCATAAAAGATTCAGTAGCTGCACTTAAAATTTCAGTAGTGGTTACTTTAATCTGCTTGTATATATTCGGGTATTTTAAAAGTAAAATCACAGGTGTTAACCCATTTAAAGGGGGCTTTAAAGTTATGCTGATTGGCGCCGCCGCAGCAGCTGCTGCATTTACATTGGCAAGGCTTATCGAAGGGAAATAAACTAATCAGTTTCTGCTTCCTTTATTTCGATATTTGGCAAAAAAGTCATTATTTGTATAATAATGCCCAAAATAAGCATGATATATAAACCTGGTTTTATCTCAGGGCATTCCCCGCTCCGGCACATAGAGAACAATATATAATTTTTTATACACCATCCCAGATTCATTAATGCTATAAATATATTAATACGCTTAACCAGCACTTTTTGTATCAGGAAAAAAGAAAATAGAAATACTGCAAAAAATATAAACCCCTTTATCTGCACACCAAAAGTCAGGTGTTCACTTACTTTCCCATTAATCCCGCTAACACTCAATTGAAGGGAGGGTATATAAATCCAGGGCAACGCACAATCTGCAATCAATAATAAAACTGCAATAAACCCGATCGTCTGAGAATATTTCATATCATAAAATTAAGCCACTCTTACTTATGACCAAATAAACCTGCATCAACATCACTAAAACTATAACCGTCCTAACATAAGTGCAACAACTACAAAAAATGCATAATTCAAATAGCATAACCACTTATACCTAATTTTCATAATTATTGAAAAAAGAAAAAAACTGGCCTATTCATCATTTCTTTACCAATCTCTCCTCATTTTTCTTCAAATTTGTTTTATCGTCCATTGATTAGCTTTTGTTGCAGATAAATTAATAGCAGTATGTCAAGCCCTTTATTGTATTCCTTTTCACGTTTTATTAAAGTTACTTTCTCTTTTTTGCTGATTGCGGCAATACCCTTTTTAGCTATCACCCAGTCTACACTCACTCTTAAAAAAGCAGTGGAAACAGCGGTGGAAAATTATGGTACTCTCAAAGCTAAAAGCAAATATGCTGCTGCTTCAAAAATACAGGTAGAAGCTTCTAAAAGAGACTACCTGCCCAATATAAACCTTGCCATGCAACAGGATTACGGGACTGTAAATAGTCAGTTTGGTCCTTTATATGGGTTCGGTGGTTTAGGAGTTGGTTCTTCCGGGCCAGTAACTGCGCAATCTAATGGTACAGCTGCTTTCAGTGGGCTTTACCTGACCAATGTCAATTGGGATTTTTATACATTTGGTAAATCCAAAGAAAAAATTAAAACAGCAGAAGCAACTGCCAACAGGGATGAAAAGGACTGGCAACAGGAAGTATTTAAGCATAAAATTAAAACCGCATCTGCTTATCTTAACCTGTTAACATCCATACAATTAGTAAATTCTTATAAAAGAAATACTGACAGGGCAGATACTTTCAGGCAGATCGTAATTAAGCGGGCTTTAAACGGACTGGTGGCAGGTGTGGATTCTTCACAGGCAAATGCTGATTATTCCAGTGCGCATATTTCACTTACCCAGGCTTTGGATGTGGAAGCAGAACAAAACAACAACATTGCTCAATTAATGGGTTTGCCGGTTCAGGACTACCAGCTGGACAGTTTTTTCATGTCCCGCATACCTGCATTCCTTTCAGATAGTTTTAATATTAAAAACCATCCGGTACTCAAATGGTATGAAAGCCGTATATCCCTCAGTGATGAACAGGAGAAATATTTAAAAACATTGTACTATCCTACTTTTACATTAGTGGGTGTATTGCAAACCCGTGGTTCTGGGTTTGGGAATTCTTATGGTTCCAACCCTTCCGATTATAATACCGGTTACTGGCAGGGAATCAATCCCACCCATCCCAACTATCTGCTGGGTGTAGGAATCACCTGGAATATTACAGAACCTTACCGTAAATCTCAACTGGTAAAATCACAGCAGCTTACCAGCCGGGGATTACAGGACGAATTTGAACTGGCAGGGCAGGAATTAAAAGCCGGACTCCAGCTTGCGGATATTAAGATCAAACATGCCATGGACAATTACAGGGAAGTACAGGTTCAGGTGAAAGCTGCTGCAGATGCCTACCTTCAAAAATCTGTATTGTATAAAAACGGGCTGACTACCCTCATTGATGTAACCCAGTCGCAATACGCACTAATCAAAGCAGAAACCGACCGGGATATTGCGTTTAATAATGTTTGGCAGGCTCTCTTATTGAAAGCAGCATCTGCAGGTGATTTCAGCATTTTCGAAAATCAATTGTAACCTCATTATACATTCCATAAAGGATTTTATCCAGTTTAAAATATGAACCTGATTCGTTTTGCATTAAGAAAGCCGATAACAATACTGGTACTGGTAGCCGGATTACTATTTTTTGGGATAGGGGCTGTCCGTACCATTAAAGTAGACATTTTCCCTAAAATGGATTTACCGGTCATCTACCTGGCACATCCTTTTGGAGGATATTCCCCCTTACAGATGGAAGCTTATTTTGGTAAACAATATGTAAATATCATGCTCTATGTAAATGGTATTAAAAATATTGAAACCAAAAATATTCAGGGCCTTACCCTCATGAAACTTACATTCTATCCAGGTACCAATATGGCTCAGGCAGCAGCAGAACTTACAGCAGTCGCCAACAGGGCTCAGGTTATTTTTCCTCCGGGTTCAAACCCACCGTTTATTTTGCGTTTTGATGCATCTACACTTCCAGTTGGGCAGCTGGTGTTAAGCAGTGACACAAAAAACAATAATGAACTGGCTGATCTGGCAAATATTTATGTGCGGTCCTCTTTTTCTTCTATTCATGGCTTACTCTCCCCCCCTCCTTTTGGGGGAAATTCCAGAACTATTGTTATAAAAGCAGACCCGGAACTCTTAAGGGCCCATAATATGACACCCGATCAGCTGGTGGCAGCAATCCGGGTCAATAACCAAACTTCCCCATCGGGTAACGTAAGAATTGGAGATATCAACTATATCACACCAGTAAACACCACCATTAAAGCTATAAAAGATTTTGAAAATATCCCTTTGTTTAAATCAGGTGTTCAGAACCTTTACCTGAAAGATGTGGCTAAAGTGGAAGATGCTGCAGATATCACAGCCGGCTATGCACTGGTTAACGGAAAACGTTCCGTTTACCTCAGTATTGCAAAAAATGCAGATGCCAGTACCTGGGAAGTAGTACAGAACCTGAAAAAAGCAATACCAAAAATTCAAAGTACTTTACCGGAAGATGTAAAACTGACTTACGAATTTGACCAGTCCACCTATGTAATCAATTCCGTTAAAAGCTTATTAAGTGAAGGTGCTATTGGTGCTTTACTCACCGGACTGATGGTTTTATTATTCCTGGGTGATGTTAGAGGTGCTTTTATTGTAATCCTTACCATCCCCACTTCTATCATTTCTGCCATCTTATTCCTGAGTATTTTCGGGCAAACCATCAATATCATGACTTTAAGCGGCCTTGCACTGGCTGTTGGGATATTGGTGGATGAGAGTACTGTTACCATTGAGAATATTCACCAGCACCTGGATCTGGGAAAACCAAAAGCCCTGGCCATTTGGGATGCCTGTAAGGAAATTGCCTTTCCTAAATTACTGATTCTTTTTTGTATACTGGCTGTATTTGCCCCCTCCTTTACCATGGGTGGCATTCCTGGATCTTTGTTTCTGCCACTTTCCCTGGCAATCGGATTTTCAATGATCATTTCCTATTTTATGGCACAAACCTTTGTTCCGGTTATGGCTAACTGGTTAATGAAAGGCCATCCGCATAAAAAGAAAGAAGGCGGGCAGGAAGAATCAGATGCTGAAGAATTTGCCCATACCGGTTTGGCAGCAGCAGGTGAATCTGATACCTGGGACCAGAAAAAATTACTGATTGAAGGCCATCAGGGTGTTAATGCCAAAGGTTTTGATAAGGTCAGGAACCGGTTTATCAGTTTTATTGACCGGATGATGCCTTTCAAAAAAATCATTGTCATTGCATATATGTTGTTAGTGACAGGTGCTGCCGTCTGGATGCTGAATACCATCGGGCGTGACATATTACCCAAATCCAATAGTGGTCAGTTCCAGCTAAGATTAAGGGCCCCTGAAGGAACCCGGATGGAACGGACTGAATTAATTACACTGAAAGCACTGAATATCATTAAATCTATTGTTGGGCCTGAAAATATTGCTGTATCGTCTGCCTATGTTGGGCAGCACCCCTCCCTTTTTTCTACCAGTCCTATTTATCTCTGGATGGCGGGGCCACAGGAAGCTGTATTACAAGTGGCTCTGAAACCGGATTATAAAGTGAATAATGAAACCCTGAAAGAAAATGTCAGGAATAAACTGCAGGAAGCGCTACCTGGTATTAAACTTTCTTTTGAACCAATTGAGCTGACCGATAAGATTCTGAGCCAGGGATCTCCAACCCCAATAGAGGTATCTTTTATTGGCAGAAATAAAAAACTTAATGAAGCTTATGCAGATACCTTAATAGGCAGACTGAAACAGATACCTTATCTGCGCGATGTTCAATTAGGCCAATCTACCAAATATCCTTCCATTAATATTGATGTGGATAGAAACAGAGCAGCACAACTGGGTGTGGATATGAGTGATGTTTCCCGTTCACTGACTGCCTCTACTTCCTCATCCCGCTATACGGAAAAGAATATATGGGTTGATCAGAAAGCGGGATTAAGTTATAATGTACAGGTAGAAATCCCGGAAAATAAAATGAACAGCCTGGATGAAATAGGAGAAATCCCCATTAAAGAAAATTCAGCCCGCCCGGTATTGCATGATATTGCCACAATTACACCGGATACCACTTATGGCGAAGCAGATAATCTGGGTGTAATGCCAACCATTTCCGTAACTGCGAATATTTATAAAAAAGATTTAGGAACAAGTGCTGCAGATGTTCAGAAATCAGTTCAATCATTGGGGCAATTGCCCCGCGGTATGGTGCTGGAAGTGAAAGGGCTTACCCAAACCTTAACTCAAACACTGGATAGTTTACAATCCGGATTATTGGTTGCCATTGTGGTTATATTCCTGATGCTGGCAGCCAATTTCCAGTCATTCAAAGTATCAGCAGTGGTTTTAGCAACCGTTCCCGCAGTTATACTGGGCTCCTTAAGCTTACTGATCCTTACAGGCTCAACGCTTAACCTGCAATCTTATATGGGTATAATCATGTCGGTTGGAGTTTCCATTTCCAATTCGGTATTACTGATTACCAACGCTGAGCAAATAAGACTGCACAATAAAGATGCAATATTATCTGCCCGTGAATCTGCTGCATTAAGACTAAGGCCTATTTTAATGACCAGTGTGGCCATGGTGGCCGGTATGATTCCAATGGCAACCGGATTGGGGGAAGCAGGAGATCAGTCTGCTCCATTAGGCCGTGCCGTTATCGGAGGATTAATTGCGTCCACTTTTGCAGCTTTGTTTATCCTTCCACTGGTATTCGCCTGGGTACAGGCAAAAACATCAGTATCGTCCGTTTCCCTTGACCCTGAAGACAAAGAAAGTATTCACTATATTCCAACATTGTATGACTCAAACAGTAAATAAACGAATGAAATATTTTACATGGATTTTTTCACTGGCTATTACCGGTTTGCTGCTTACTGGCTGTGGTAATGATGCATCCCGGAAAGAAGATGCCAAATTACAACCGGCAGCTGTTCCCGTACTTGAACTGGTAAAGGCAGAAAAGGGAATATTAGCTTCCAATCTGAAGATACCGGGAGAATTAACTGCGTTTCAGAATGTGGACCTCTATGCCAAGGAAAACAGTTTTGTAAAAACCCTTTATGCAGATGTGGGTTCATCTGTAAGTACCGGACAACTACTCGCAACCCTGGAAGCACCTGAATTGAACCAGGCCATTGCAGAAGCAAAATCAAAACTGAAAGCCCAGGAAGCAATCTATATTGCCAGTAAAGCCAATTACGACCGCCTATTCGAAACCAGCAAAACGCCGGGTACCATTTCCCCGAACGACCTGGATCAGGCTCTGGCCAGAAAGAATGCAGACAATTCACAACTGGAAGCCGCCAAAGCTACTTTTCAGCAAATGATCGAAACCCTGAAATACCTGGAAGTAAGGGCTCCTTTCAGTGGAATCATCTCAGCCAGAAATATCAGTGTGGGAGCTTATGTTGGGCCATCCGGCAAAGGATCAGACCAACCCCTCTTTACCTTACAGGAACAGAAAAAACTAAGGCTGGTTATCTCTGTTCCGGAAGCATATACCGGCTATTTATCCGGTAAAACCAGGATTTCCTTTACTGTCAATTCCCGCCCCAATCAGCAATTTCTGGCACAGGTGAAACGACTGGCAGGGGCATTGGATACCAAACTCAGGTCAGAACATATAGAAATGGATGTAGATAATTCAAACCTGCAGTTATTACCCGGCATGGTGGCAGAAGTGAAAATACCTATTACACCAACGGACAGCACTTTTATAGTACCTAAATCAGCTGTACTCAATAGCACAGAACTGGTATTCGTCATACGGGCAGAAAATAATAAAGCTGTCTGGGTACCTGTTAAACTGGGCCGCGAAGCCGACAATAAAACAGAAGTATTTGGTAAACTTTCAACAGCAGACAGCATTATACTGAAAGCTTCTGAAGAAATCAGGAATGGTGCACCCCTTCCTAAAACCAAATTAGCTGTAAAATCATAACCTGCTGTACTGCTCTAAAAAGTACAGCAAGTAACCAATATGTCAAAGAACTGGCCCTGTTTACTGTTAAACAGGGCATAAAAAAGCCAGCATCTTTATACCGGCCGGGTTAAAATGCTGGCTTTTGTACTGAATTCAGAAGTACTAAGATAATAAATTTATTGTAAAAATAAAAGAAAATATAAGCCTATTTTTAAAAAATTTCAGGTATGGATCAGAGGTATAACCGCAACATTTCTTTCCAGTATTTTGCCTTATGGGCTTCTCCCTCCCATATATAAAACTGATGGTGAATATGCTTCCGGTAAAAAGTTTCATGTAACTGCTGGTTATTTTCCAGAAAAGTATCTTCCTCTCCTATTACCATAGTTATATCCAGTTTCCGGATCTGGTTTAAATAATGCTGATCATTGATCAGTGGGATATATTGGGAAGGCATATGAAAATAAATATCTTCATTCCTGAACCCATCAAATAAATCGTCAAAAAAATCCATTTGCAAAGTAAGATCATACCGTCCGGACATGGCCAGTACTTTATTAAAACACAGAGGATGCCTGAAAGCAATATTTAGTGCATGATAAGCCCCAAGGCTACATCCTGCTGCAATTATATATGGATGATTGTTATTGTATTTAACAAAGGGAAGTAATTCTAACAGGATATATTTTTCAAACTGTATATGCCTTTGAATTCTTTCTGCCGGGGTAACTTCTTTACAATAAAAACTTTCATGGTCAATACTGTCAATACAATATATCTGTATTTCCCCGCGCTCTATTTTGTCCCGGACAGATTCAATCACTTTCCAGTCCTCATAATCATAAAACCGGGCAGTTCTGGTAGGGAAAAATAAAACCGGCATGCCGGCATGCCCAAAAACCAAAAACTCCATTTCCCTTTTTAAATGCCCGCTAATCCATTTGTGGTATTCCCTTTTCATTGCCGTATCAGTTAATTAACTTCGGTAACGTTGCAGCTTCAGTCATTATCATGCTTTTCAGGTCATCCAGCTCCAGTACCTGTTTAATAATATTTCTCCATACAGCATAGCCTTTTTCATTCATATGCAAACCATCAGCAGTAAAATAGTCTTTGATAGGAATCCCTTTTTCATTAATCATTGCATTAAAAACATCAATATAAAACAAATGATCATTTTGCAGTTTTATTTCTGCGTTAATAATCTGGTTGGCATAACTGATACTTTTAATAATATTTTGTCGGGCCGGACTAGGTTTAATTGATATAAAAATCACCGGAATTGTTCCATAAAATGAACGGATCTGCGCTACCAACTGTTTGAAAAACAAGTAAATTTCTTCCGGGTGCCTGCCATCTCCCAGATCATTGTCACCTGCATAAATAATAAACCCGGTTGGTTGCAAATCCATCATCACCGTTTCAAAAAACCAGTTACAGGCCGCCAGTGTAGACCCTCCAAATGCCATATTAATGGCTTTATAATCTGCAAAATCCTGCTCCAGTGAAGTCCATAGCCTTATTGTTGAACTTCCATAAAAAATAAGGCCCGTCTTTTCAGACAGCCCTTCCTTTTTTTCACGGAGGCTTTTGATATCATCTTCGTACCAGAACATTTGTAAACAATAAAAGAAGCAGCTCTTTTGATTTTCAATCAGTTAAAAAAGGAAAGTTAAGGTCTTTTAGGGATTTTTAAAAAATTGAGTTTTTTCAATAAAAAATTATAGTTAATTAACAGGATTCTTACTTTGTTTTACTTTAAAACTTGTTTAACTTTAAGCAAACAAATGCAGCATGAAAGCCAACAAACCCGGACAATATATTCATTCAAAAATTGTTTCGGTTCCCAATGATAATAAAGGGGATATCCTGATTCTTTTATCTACTGATAACTTTTCTAAATTTTCATTCGAAGCCACTATCAGTAAACAAATCAATCTGGATAGTATTGAATATCATATCCATAAAACAGTTTCAGATATTCACCGGAGCCATCCGCATATCAAACCCGTTATTTTCCTATCCTATGGTGCAGAATTCATGACCGAGCTTAATTCTAAATTCGAACATACCTGCTGTATTGAATACAATCCTGCTGTTGCCGATGAAATCGCTTTACCCGAAGCACATGCCCTGCTAAACCAGATCACCTATAATCCGGGCAGGAATTTATAACCCATATCATTTATTCCGTTTTTTTTACAAATACAACCTGGCTATGATCAGCCTTGAAGATATCTGCGTAATATTTAGCAAAATCGGGGTAGTCCGTTGAAGGATAAATAGCTGCATCCCGCTGATGTAACCTGATTACTTCTATAATATTACCAATAACAGAATAATGTACACTGTAAAACCCAAATTTATTAGAAATAATAACATTTTTTGGAACTGATTCCAGCACATAACCTTCAGGTATACTAATAGCAATTGAATCTACATCTTTAAATGCATTTGGATACACAATAGGAAATTTCCGGATGTCTTCTGCTTTAAATTTAACGTCCGATTTATTAAGTATGTTCGTGTGTATAAAAATCCTTTTCCCGGTTATGGAAGCATAATTAGGTGCAACAAGTTGCAATATTTCATCAACTTCAGGAATCATTTCTTTTTTTTCGGCATAAGAAACTTTTTCAATCTGATAAGTGGGCAAATCAAACATCTCATTCAAAAATTTTTCCCTTTGGTCTTTTGTGTAATAATGGATCATATTAAATTCAGTTTCCTGTTGCTCTCCTGTGAAATGAGTAATAATATCCGCTTTGAGATTTCCCGAAACATCTACAGATGCGTTAATTTTTCTGATCTGTTTATTTTCGAGTGAGGTATACAAAGGTGTTCTAACCACATGTCCTCCATCTTCATCAATCAGTAATGCCTGACGGTTACCGGTAAAACTTCCCATATACCCTGCATTATTGTACTGACTGGTACATTCCAGCCAGATTGTATCCTTTCCATCCGGTACACAAGCTATAACATGATTAAAATAAGGTGCAGGGAAATCCTCATTCAACCCTTTGTGTATTTTTTTGCCTGCATTAACCAATACATAATTTGCTTTTATACCGGCTTCTTTCAAAATGCTTACCATAAAATTGGACAGAGCCTTGCAATCCCCATATTTTTTCTCTGCTACAAATTTGGCATCAAAAGGCTGCCATCCACCAATTCCTAACTGTATACTGATATATCGAGTATTATTCTGCATATAGCTGTACAATGCCTTAACTTTTTCTTTGCGCCCTGATATCTTGTCTGCTATTTGATGAATCTCCAGTTTAACATTATCCGGTAACTGGTCTCTTCCCTTATTCAGCGTATTTTGGAATAACCCAAAATTAAGCCAACTGTCCATTTTTCCGGTATATCCTCCTATTGAAAAATCAGTAGGTCCCAGATATACGCTTGGATTTATTTCATTGTATGCAGGTTGAAAAGGCTCATATTCAAATGCTTTTATATTATCTACTTCCCATAAATATGTTTTAATGCTACCTGCTTCATTCAACTTTGGTGCATTAGGATAATTAAATTGCTTATACCGTAATTGGTAGCCAGCAGGTGTTTCCACAAAAAATTTATCCTGTTGAACAGAGATTTTATCTTTTTCTACTGGTTGCCAATAAGGCAGATAATAAATGCCTTTATATTCCTGCTCATCTTCATACTCAACGGTATAAGGGTAATCATTACAATAAAAGTTATGTTTTTTTATCCTGTCATCCTGATGCAGGCTGAAACCATCAGATTCTGGCTCATCCTGAATATCTGCTTTTTTAACTGATTTCAGTTTTTTACCGGAAGCATTATAAAGATGTCCGGAAATATCTGATAAAGAATTTAACTGGCTGTAATCATTTGAATATTCAGCAAAACCATTGCCATCTTCATTGAGTATAGTTATAGCATACTTATGTTTTACAATCGCCCTGTCTATTGATTTAATGGAAATATGATATTCTTCATAACGGATCACAGCATTGGCATTTTCTTTAAGTGAATCCGGTATCAGGCTCACATTATAATTCTGGGAATAGAGCGAAAATGCCATTAAAACCAGAAAAGCAAACAGTAATATTTTCATCATACCTTATTTTTTTTCTTAAATACAATTTGTTCTTCTAATTTTTTTACAACAAAACTGTAAAAATCACGTAATGTCTGGTAATCATTTGGATAAAATATGGCTTTATTAATCATTGTTCTGCATTGCAGACTGATGTCATTGCCTGATTGGGTAATTAGATACTGAAACGCACCTTCTGTATCATTCAGTTTTACTCTGGTAGATTTGGGCAATTCTGCCAGCTCATACCCATCCGGAATTTCCATATTTAAAGTATAAGTCTCATCAATAGGATAGTCCATTTCTACTGGGTATTCTCTTTTTTCAGCCTTGAAAGGGTTTTCCTTAATCGTCATTCCAATAACCGGGCTAAAATAGAGCAGCTCAGCAGTAGAATCAATTGCAGCCTCAAATTCGAAATGAATAACCAATGGGAAATCGTTATTTTTCAATGAATCAATTCCCTGGTTACTAATTTTTGTATCTGATAATAATTGCGATTTTATCTCATCAAAAAAAGGCTTCGTACCATTTCTGGGGAAATTTTCCCGGAAAGCTTCCGATTGAAATTGTCCAGGTCTTATCTCACATAATCCTGAAATAGCCCCTTTTTTGTCATTTGAAATATTAACGGTTATGCTTCTTTTTTCTAGGATAGAATCCGGGTTTAAAAAGAAGGAATCCCCCCCTTTTTTATTGATAATCCTGGCATGGCCATTATAACATTTTAATGGAAGTTTTCCAAAACCGATATTTGATTTTGTTGCGTCCAGATATAGAGAATTACCATTAATATCAACCTTGCAAATCACATAATTAATTCTGTTAAGCAATGGGTATTTTGCAGAATTGCTGCCATAATCCCTGGTACTTAAAATTACAGGGTCTGCAGAAATCCCTTTTTGCCTCAATAAAGCAATTAACAACATATTCAATTCAACTGGGCTTCCTTTCCGTTTTTTATTAATATCATATAAATCATCTTCAAAGTAAATTCCATCCTCTGGTTCACAGATAAAATTATTACTTACATAATTATATAAAATTTTACAGGTATTTAAAGGGTCAGTTTCATCTCCAACTATCCTATTGGCAGTATTCAATAAATTTACAGTACGGTCTGCTTCAATCTTTAATCCAAAAAACTCATCATTTATTAAATCAATGGCCATTTCATTCCAATTAACTGCAACAGTCTTTACATTATTGGCATGATAAGTTTCAATAAGGTAAAATTGAACTTTATCTAAATAATCATCAGGATTAAACAGGTAATTTTCAACTTTAAATGCAGGTACATTTTTAATATCCCAAACATACTTATTGGCTATAGAATTAATAACCAAATAATTTAAGTGGTATTCTATTGGCTTCTCCAAGTTTATATTGGTGTAATTAACATGGTTGAGGCCAGTTTTGGAGATATAATAATTCAGTAAACTTGGAATAACAATTTCATATCTGCTAATCAGGCAGGGATAATTAATATGCTGAAATCTCCAGGATGGAAGGCTCCAGTAACGCACTGAAGAAACAGTAAACTCAAATTCAATAATTGATCCTTCTTTCAATGAAGGCATGGTGAATTTTTTTATTTTTTCCTGACTGCTGACTTTCTCTTCATAAATATCTTTGGTATCTAAATTTGTTGCAATGACCTTCCCGTTTTCCAGATTATAGGTGGTAGCCTTAATATTACTGATCTTATCTGGTTTTTGATAAAACTCATATAAAGCAATTTTTACAGTTGCCAGTTCAAAACTATTCTTGTTGATTAATTTGATCCGGGTATGTTTGGTAACCTCATAGGAAAACCAGCTATAATCATTTCCCACATAATTTAAAGTTCCATTATCAAA
>Ga0364860_10174_pt1 | contig 49527 bp, 37 predicted proteins | sample ExccelAu500001D4_FD_206916 | JGI IMG/M metagenome (GOLD analysis project Ga0364860, IMG submission 206916) | Enriched cells from Trout Bog Lake Hypolimnion, Wisconsin, USA - BchlTB.Aug20.5000.01 .D4 | ecosystem: Environmental > Aquatic > Freshwater > Lake > Hypolimnion/Profundal zone | place: USA...
AACGTACACGCCTGATGAGCTCGTCGTGTTGAACGGCATCGGTGGGTTCGGCGATGTGGGCCGCATTGAAACGAGCCGGACGGTAATAGCGCCGGGCAGCGCGAACGGTTTCTCGCTGCGTTTTACGTGGCAAAATCATGGTCAGCCGGGTTACTGGTCTATTCGGCAGCCGATGCCGGTGGGCATCGATCTCGCACGTTACGACACCTTCTCCTGTGACCTGTTTGTGGAGAGCAATGAGGGCGCAAACCTAAAGCTGTTTCTGTACGAACCCTCCGACAACCGCAATGTAATCTGGGATCACTCGCTGAATGACGCCGGGGTAGGCCGATGGATTCACATCCAGGCAAAGCGAAGCGAGATGCGCCCCTGGCTGCTCTCTGCCACGAGACCTAATTGGGACAATATTATCGGGCTCTCGATTGAGCCCTTCGGCGGAAAGGCAGTTTTCTATCTTGATAACCTGCGGCTGTTGGGACCGGGAGGCAGAACGGCAGAGATAGTCACAACGGGTGACGACGGATTTCACGCGCCCGCTTCATGGAACGAGCAGGTGCAAAAACTGCCAGCCGCAGGAACGATCTTCTTTCCCTATGATTCGGCACACATGGCAGACGATGCCTTACGAGGCTCGCCAGAGCAGTTCTCGAAGCTGCTTGGCCAGGTAGGCACTCCTCTTTCTGGCTACACACCAAACCTGGTGAGGGTGTCGCGCGAACTGAGTGCCGCCGGCATTCCGACGATCTACTACAGCTCATTCGGCGCAGGCTTCACACGGTATTTTACGCGCCGAAGGGCCTGGGATGCCAATGCCCTCAGCCATACACTCAACTCCACTCCTGGCAACCTTACCGGCTGGGACTATCAGCATACATTCGCAATGGCGCATCCCGCGGTGTTTGAGGCCGAGAAGCAGCGGATCGATGCGCTGCTTCATGCAGGCATCGGCACCTGGATGGTTGTGGACTACACCTTCCCGTGGATGGAGACGCTGTGGGGCTACTCGGATGCGATGGTATCGGCATATCGACGGGACCTTGCAGGTTCCGATGAAGGGCTGCACATCCGTCAGCCTGGCAAAGAGAGCATACTGAAGTTCGCCGACTATTTTCGAGCGTATAATGGCTTCGTCCCATCTCCCGCTGATGCAGGACTACCTACCTGGAAGCAATTCACGCCTTACCATCCGGGAGACGAGGGTCCATTTCGCGACGCGCGGCAGAAACTGTTCATGCAACTGCGATCTTATGAGTGGCTCAAACTTCCCGATCGGGTAGGGCGATATTACGTACAAAAGGGCGGTAATCCGCTCTGGATAATCCCGAATCCTGAGGATACGAATGGGTCGAGCGACTATGTGTTTATGCTGCGTTCCGCCGGTGTGGGCAATCTTTTCCCGGAATATTTTGGCTGCCTGGGCTGGGCTGCAGAGGCCGGATACGCGAGCCTGCCGTATCTGCGCGAGCAGGCGGATCGAAGTGGGTCCCGATTATCCATCATTCAAGAGACTGGCGCAGGAGGTCACTCGGCGCCTTATCTCGATTGGCGGCTGTCCTACGCTGGTATCTATGCGCTAACAGCCGTAGGCCGATTCGACGACATCGATAACGACTTTATGGATGAGGCGCCCTACAGTGGGATGCGCGATCCAACTAAGAACGCGTATCAGTTCACCAGATTTCGAGATGGGGTGGCCAAGGGGATGGCCTTTCGGCAGGCTAAGGCCGAAAAGCCGCAGCGGCCAACGGCGCAGATCCTGTGCGTCTCCGAGCGGCCACCGGCGAAATCGGTCGGCAGCATTTTCTTTGCGCTGAATCAGCCTCATTCGCCGGCGGTGGGACTTTCGCGAGCGCACCTGGTGTTTGATCTTAGAGACAGCGTCGATCTGGATCGAGTTCTCGATCGGTACCGCCTCCTTGTCTATGCGCCCCGAGCGCCGCGCATAGGGGATATTGCTCTCATACGCCGATGGCTGTTAGCGAAGCCCGGCCGAACGCTGATAACGCATAGCTTTGTACCGACGCGAGACACCCGGGATTACGGCGGCTTGAACAATGGTGCTGAGCTCGGCAGCGTAAATGGCGGTGCCATGGTGGGAGTGGGGCGGATATCCGCAGGAACGGCCGCTAAATGCAATGTGACTTCAGTCTCTACATGGCTGCATAGCGTGTTCGCCCACCGGCTTGAACTTGCGTCACCACTGACACACTGTGAGTACGGTCAGCCACTTGTCAAGACCGACGCCGGGCCGCTCGTTACAATGGCGCAGATAGGCGCAAGCCATGTCATCTACCTGCATTATACTCCTGGTGATTCCATTGACACTCAGCGCTTTGATGCGGCTCTTCTGCGAGATATTGCTGTCGCTGAAGGCATAGCGCCGACGTGCGAAACAGACTTCGATGCGCCCGTTGAGGTGTTTGATGTCAAGGGCGGCAAGAGCGTGGTTGCATGGGATGCGCCTGCCATGGGGCGCTGGACCTTTAAGTATGAGCCCGGCATCGCGCCGCTCGGCTTTGATGCGCCTGGAGTTTCACGCGAGATGCGCTTGCCTGCAAAGGGAACTTCAAACTGGCTTGTGTACGATTTCTGGGCCGATCGGCTTGAAACCGTTGTTCCGGTCGATGGAAAGGTTATCTTGCAGATGAAGGGTGTCATTAACTCGCTCTTTTATGTTGGCCCGGACACAGAAGAATTTCGAGCAACGCTGGATGCTGCAAAGCGAACACGAGGGAAGATGCGCAGTCTTCATTTCTAGCCTTGCCCACCAAGATCCAAAAACCCAACACCAAGAACCTGAAACCTGAAGTTTTTTTCTGTGCATGATTCCTGTTGTATCGTGTCGTATATCTGTCGCGATGAACAGTTTACACAACGACTGGAGGAGCTAACGGTTGACACATTTTCTACTGATGACCGCGATGATGGCGGTTCTGTGCGCTGCTGCGTCTGCCGACGATGGGCATACTATCTTTGCACCTGGAGCGAAGCTGGAGAAGATATCAGATCAGTTCGCGTTCACCGAAGGGCCATCGTCGGATTCGCATGGCGACATCTACTTTACCGATCAGCCTAACGACCGGATTATGAAGTGGAGCGCCACGGACGCCAAGATCACGACCTTCTTGCAGCCTTGCGGCCGGTCCAATGGAACCTGTTTCGATGCTCATGGAAATCTGATCACCTGTGCTGATGAGAAGAATGCACTTTGGAGCATAGCGCCAGATGGAAGTCACAAAGTCCTGGTTACCGATTACAAGGGGAAATTGCTTAACGGACCTAACGACATCTGGGTTCGTCCCGATGGCGGCATGTACCTTTCAGACCCGTTTTATCAGCGTGACTACTGGCATCGCGGTCCGATCGAGCTTTCATGCGAGGGCGTGTATTACCTGCCTGCTGGTAAATCGGAACTCGTGCTCGTGGAGTCGGGGCTGGTTAAGCCGAACGGAATAATCGGTACTCCTGATGGAAAGACCCTCTACGTTGCCGATATCCGTGGCGACAAGACTTACTCATACCACGTTCAGCCAGATGGCAGTCTAACGCAAAAGAAGCTCTTCTGTGAGCTGGGGTCCGATGGGATGACCCTCGACAGCGAGGGTAATGTCTATCTGACGGGTAAGGGTGTTACAGTTTTTAACAAAGCCGGTAAGCAGATTGAGCACATCGATGTTCAGGAGCCCTGGACCGCCAATATCTGTTTCGGAGGCAAGGATCGCAAGACCCTGTTTATCACAGCAAGCAAGTGTGTTTATACAATTAGAACGCGAGTTCACGGCGTTGGCAGCCAGTAGGCTTTGTTGCTGACTTTTTTGACGCGGCAGGCCAACCGCAGAGGTTGGCCTGACAACAACCTTTAATCCAAGTCGCTAGACATCTTGCGCGTTTCCACTCCGCTCCACACTTTGCGCTTAAAATCATCCAGAGTGGCATAGCCGTTCACACGCACTCGCGGCAGAAGAAACGGATCTGTTCGAGGCTGAACTGGCCCGCCACCCTTCTTCCAGCCAGCGAGATAGCCGATCTCTTCCGCCTTTTGCGTCACGGCTCGATTGTATTGACCCGATGGATACGCGACGGCAGTAATTCGTTCAAAAAGACGACTCTCAATGACCCGTTTGGATTCACGCAGTTCGTAATCCAGTTTATCTGCGGATAGCGACGTGAGATCCGCGTGTGTAACGGTGTGAGATCCATAGCCAACCGGGTGGGGGCGCATTTCGTGAATATTGTCCCAGCTCAAGTGCCCGGTGGCGCCAACCGTTCCTGTAACGATAAAAATTGTGGCGGGCACGTTGTACCTGGTAAGAATGGGAAACGCGCAGTCGAAATTGTCGCGATATCCATCATCCATCGTAATTGCTACTGCCTTTTCTGGCAGTTGCTTGCCATTGCGCACTGCATCCTCGACTTCGCTTGCGAGCAGGCAGGTAAAACCATTATCCACGAGATACTTTACCTGCTTTTCAAAATGTGCCGGGGAGACCGTAAGATCGCGCATCAGCGGATTTCTCGCCTCTGCAGGTGTGAGATCCGCGATGCGATGGTACATCAGCACTGGCACCGCAAAGGCGTCGACTAGCTTAACACACGGAGCGACCTGGGCTTTATTTGCCGGTACGGATAGATGAACTACCTTTGGGCGTGTCTGCATTTGCCCGGGTGTGTGAATCGGATCCCGATAATACTTGCTGGCAACCGACGCGGAAACGAACAGTGCCAGAACAGCAGCGAATATTGGGCCAGTGTGGTGATGTCTCATCGTATTCATAAACCTTATGAAACAGGTCTGGTAATCTAACTCTATCTAATAGAACTTACGGTTCTGGAGTGGCTATGATGTCTCGTATCGCAAGCTCATTTGTTGTGACGTTACTAATGCTCGCAGGTTTCACGCGCGCTTGTTTGGCTGTGCCCGTTGAGCGCGACCTTTCCAGTGCGGCTGGTGTGCACTGGCAATTTCGGCCGGAAAAGTCGGACACTTTCAAGCAAATAATGGTGCCGGCGGGTGGATGGCGAGCACAGGGGTACAGTTGCGATGCGGGAACCTACCGAGTGTCGATCCCAATTCCCGCAGAGGCGAAGGGACAGACGATTCGGATCGCCTTTGCTGCCGTTAACTTCGGCGCCGAGGTGAAGGCCGGACCGGATCTGGAGCATTTAAGTAAGGTTGTCTCTCACGTGAACGGATGGATGCCGTTTACTGCCGACGTTACTTCCATCGCGACACCCGGCATGAACCTCACCATTGAGGTTGATGTTCAGGGGCGTAAGAAGTTTATGAAAAACGGAAAGTACACCGTTCCTGAGGGGGCAACGTGGTACTACGGGCTGGAAGAAGGGATCCTTCGCGGCGTCAAACTTCAGGTGTTGCCAAAGGTTCGAATTGAAGATATCTGCGTTCGCACGCACATGCATCCGGATACATTAGAGGCGATCGCATCTGTCGTAAACGACACAGATCGGGAGCAAACGGTACGGCTTCGATCTGCACTTTCCCCCTGGCAAACCGGGACGTTTAATTACGCTCGCATTGCTGACGTCGCGGTAAGTGTGACTGCAAAGTCTGTTAGAGAGGTCGATATGGGTTCGACTTCATGGATTGCAGGCGCAAAGAGCTATTGGTGGCCGAATGTACCCTATCGACCCGATTACAAGGCTCAATTGCATCTTCTTAAAGTAAATCTGCTCACTCACAATCAGGAATTGGAGTATTCACCACGATTTGGATTTCGACAGTTTACTGCTGTTGGAAACCATTATGAATTGAACGGTGTTCGCGTTAACCTTCGGGGAGACAACCAGCAGGAGGCGGATTTCGGCACGGATGCCTATGGCATCAAGCCCGGCTTTGGTCCACCAACGAAGCTGAATGCTGGCTGGCCACAGGCAGTCGATAACTTGCTGCATCTCAATTTCAACGTGATGCGCATTCACCAGATTCCGGCAACGCCATACATGCTGGATGTGTGCGACGAGAAGGGACTGATGCTCGTTGAAGAGTCGCCGCTAAGGGGATCGGAAGGCGGCGAGGATTATCAGGCCGGCAAAGAGGCCATGCTGAACATGGATCGTGAGCTTGTGCTCCGCGATCGCAACCATCCCTCGGTGGTTATTTGGAGCGCCGCGAATGAATGGGCGGAGCCGATACGCGATGCCGTAAAGGTAATCAATGAAGTGGACGCGATGAACAGGCCAATTATCGCGGATGGCATTGGAGATATTGGCACGGATGTGATCAACATGGATCACTATGTGAATGGCGGCAGCCTTCCTCGAGATGGAGGCCGGCAGAGAGCAGATCGGCCCTTTGGGGAAACGGAAAGCGTATGGCCAAACGATAATACACTGCAGGGCTTTGCTACCATGGCAACCGGCACGAGGCTGCGACGCCTCAGGAACAATTCGGATATTCGAAACTACGTACTTAACAACTCCTTCCCGAATTATGTGCCTGGAGAGAGCGATGCAACCGAGGTCCTTGAAATTAGGGTCAAAGGCAATCCATCCGCAACGATCCTCCCCGCAATCGCGGACCCCTGGCACAACTCGAACATAAGACTAATGCAGCAGTGCTACAACCCGGTGATGGCCTGCGATATCGAGTTCGACAAGGTCAACGCAAGGAGCAATAGGGCGGGAGAGTGGCCGGTAGCAAAGCCGACTCTGTCGCCTGGTACACCGATCACGCGGAAGATTGCGGTCTTTAACGATGAGTTTTCGGATAGCGCCGTCGTGCTTCGCTGGGAATTGCGCAAGGATGGTTCGACGGGGACACTGATTTCAAATGGTGAGCGAAGGCTAACCGTTCCGCTGGGAGAGTTTGTTATAACAGAGCTGTCGTTCAAGACGCCTGCGTCCGGCGACGTGACCCTCGTCCTCTCAACCCTTAAAGCGGGCAGCCTGCGGTTCAAAGAGGATCGGTTGACTTTCAAAATCGGCGACCCTGGCGATGCCTCCTTGAAAGAGGGCGACTACCGCATCTTGAACCTCAATAGTGGGCTTGCGGCGGAGGTTCGCGGCGACATTAATGCCGATGGAACGCCGGTAGTACAGTCTGTTGTTGACTCAAAGCCGGCGCAGATCTGGCATTTGAAGCGGGCTGGCAGCGCATGGCAGATCGTAAACAAAGCCTCCGGGCTAGCTTTGTCGGTGCTCGACGTGCAAGGAGAAGCGGCACTCGCTATTCAGTTGAAGGTATCCGATCACCCGGCCTTGCTTTGGGATATCGAGGACCGTGAAGGCTCTTTTGTGCTGACGAACAAGGGCTCAGGCAAGGTTCTGGACGTCTACGCACAGAAGACCACGGATGGCGCCAAGATCGTTCAGTGGGAGTTCAATAGCGGCCAGAACCAGATGTGGGAGTTGAAGAGGGTTGACAAGTAATGGCGGGCCGATTCCTCGCGCGGTGCAGCCAATGAGGTATTCCGTGCTGACGCTAATCCCCTAAATTCAATTTGCGGCGCCACTCGATGCGCCAAACTTAAACATCGGAAGCAGAGTGAAGACCATCTGGGACCACTTATTGCTTTTGTCGCTGACCCACTCAAACAAAACTGAGATGTAGGAGTTATCTATTGACTTGACTGGCCTCAATCGGATCCTTAAATGCGGTTGGTCCAGAATGGTAAGGCAACCCAGTCTCTTGATGATCTCCCTATCTGCAATATTGTCGCCATCGATGCTGGAGCCGCTAGGGGCCAAAACGTTAGGGTGAGCCAGAGCCATTAGCATCATTTCGCGGAATGGCCCGGGAGAATACCTGTAGCGGCATTGCTTCATTAGACACGCATACTCGGCATTTGTAAGAGCGCCATTCAACTTCGCCCACTGGTACAGCGGCGCCTCACCGCGGCCATCAGGCTGCATTATTGCTAGTTTTGACCACGGTATTGATTCAACAGGCATCACAAACCAGGAGGGATATGAGACGATGAGCCAGCCATTGTGCCATTTGTACATATGCTGTTTAACCTCGGTCTCAAGCACATCCAGGAACGCTTGAACTGGCTTGTGCGACGGGTCCGATGGTCTCCAGCGTTCTCCTTGGGGAATTAGCGCAACGATTGGTGTATGTGTGCCTATAGCGACCTGCCGCAACCGCGCTTCGAGATTGACGGATGATCCTAAGAGGTCGGTGGCGTCTCGTCCGCTGCTTTCTGCCAATTGACCAGCGAACTGATCGAACACCGGGCTCTTTCGTGTATCATCCGACAATCCAGATATCGTGGGAACGACTAGAGCGCTCGCCGCATCTTGCGGGGTGTCGCCCTCCAGCATCCATGCGCGTTTTATTGCGGCTGGGACGCCAATGTGAAGGAAGCCAGTGCCCATCCAGGAGCCTCCGCCAGGTTTACCCTTGACCTTTAGCATAATCATTGGCGCTAACGAGTCGCCGTTTTGCAGAGGAGATTGTCGATAGAACACAACATCTGTCGGCTCAGGCACTGGAATCTTTTGTCCGGAAGAATCAACCGTAGATAGCTCCGAATATAGGAATTGCTGATGGAACAGCTCGTAGACCGAAGGCTCGAGCGACCCTAAGTTAATCACAACGTCCCGACCATCCAGAACCTGCCTCTGGTCGCCTTCGCTAAGTGCGCGTGAAAAGAAGGTGGCCTGAAGCCAGAACCAATCGCTATGAACATCGGCAAAAAAGCCGTCCAGGCTGGTCGCCTTGTCCAATAGCAGTGCTTGCCTGAGCTCTTCACTGTGTTTCTGACGTTCTTCAGGTTTGAGATCGCCTAACTTCCGCATCACCCCAACGAAGCGGTCAAGCAAGCCCGCTGTTATTTCATTACGTCGCCCATCTCGGTCTTTGGCCCATGATGTTTCAAGCAATCTGTACGTATAGGCGCCTGGGTCGCCAATCCGTTGCCAGATCCATTCCCCTCGTTTTATTGACACTGCGGAATATAAAGAATCCAACATGGAGGCAACTGGCGCATCATGGCAGCAGATAAAAACACGATAACCGGAGGAAGGATCCTTGGGGTCAATAGTCAGTGTAACGCCCGTTAGAGCCGAACACTGATCCAGCAGTTCCTTGATAGTGATCGAATCCGTATCGATCGAAACCGGCTTTTCTAGCCTACGGTCCTCCGCTGCGGCCAACCTGATGTTGACCGGAAGTGCGTCCGGTGGCAACTGGGCGGTTGTTGCAGCAGGTACGCAAGACAAGCAGGCAATTACTGTGTAGAGTAGAGCAACAGACACAGAACCTTGCCGTCGAGGAGGCTCGGCCGAACCGCAGATATTCCACCGAGTGGTTAACCTGTTTTGATACATCCGAGCCTCCATACCGTTACATCAGTTTATCGTCACGTTAACGTTCGGCAGATCATATAGCAGTGAGTCACCAGTTTTCATGTCGCTGATTGTGAAATCAGCACCGGCAACATATGACCCTGGCCCAGCTGGGCCTCCGGAATAAACAGCGGTGTTATATGGGCTACCGTAACTATGCCCAGGGATAGTTTGATTGACCGGGTACGTGAAGTTAAGTGTTGTGAATTCCTGCACTAACGGTGGCGCTGCAGTCACCAGCGCGGCAAAGTTTGTTATTGCCGTTTGTGTTGTCTTTGATAAGCTCGAACTATTATATATCGAAAACGAAATCGACGCGTCGACGTTGACATAAGCAAACGCCGGCGTACCCGACGATGTGTATGAAGTCGCGGGGCAGTTGGTTTCATACGCTGCGCCATATCCAGCGTACACGAACGTCTGAGCGAATATGCTCTTACTGCAAGCTATCGAGAGCAAGACACACGCCAGAAACACAGTGATGATCCTCACGGTAATATCCTCCCTTTAAGACAATGCGTCAGCGCAACCACAGCGCAACGATATTATAAGGGGGGGGGGGGGCTAAAAAATGCAAGCTTTTTGGAAAAAACTATATTACCAATAATATTCAAGTCAGGTCTGATTCATGGCAAATGAACGTATGGCACCTCCAAGATCCCGTATAATTGCAGAGCGGTAGATTGCAAGAACTCACATCAAAGCCTGGGAGCGGAATCGGGTTTGAGTGCCGGCGTCAGGTGGGGGATTTCAGTCGCGAATCATCGGCTTGCGGTCTGGTAGGCATCTTCGTTCAATCGAAATGTCTTGGCGGGTGCGAGCCTCATGCTTGCGAGGGTAGTGCATCCTTCACGTACTGATCTTTGCCGTTATCGGATAGTGGTCTGATGGATATCGATTATCAATCATTTGGGTTAACACGGCGGAATCTGTTACGGTTAAGTCTCGCGTTACGAAGATGTAGTCGATGCTCTCCATGTCCGTACGACCCGTGAAGTCGTGAAAGGTCCCCGGTCGGATTAATTGCGGATAGGCTACCCTGTAGCTATCGAGTAGGCCTTGTTCGCCTTGCGTCATGATCGCATAGCCCGCGTTGTCCGGCTCCATGTTAAAATCCCCCATAACTATAGCGCTGTTTCCAGCCTCATCGATGCGATCGCGCAGCATTCTACACGAGTTTTCGCGGGCTATTTGAGACTCGTGATCAAGGTGCACGTTGTAAACCATCAGGGTATCGCTCGTTGATTTCTCGGCAAAACGTATATTTGCCCAGGTGCAAATCCGGGGATGATGGCGCGTCCAGTGCCTGGAGCCCGGAATATCGGGTGTTTCAGAAAACCAGAAAGTGCAGCTTTTAATAACTTCAAACCGTGCTCGCAACAGGAACAGAGCACATGTTTCGCCTTCACGAATGCCATCGTCTCGCCCGATAGCAACACAATAATACTCTGGCAGGTTCTTGCTTAGATGCTCAATCTGCGGGAAGTAACCTTCCTGTGTTCCGATAATATCCGGCCGTTGATCATTGATCAGGCTGCAAATACTGCTCTTCCGAAGCTCCCAGCCATTGTCGCCGTCGTTGGCGAGCATATTGCGTAAGTTGAAACTCATAACTGCAGTTTTCAGGCCTGTCCCTCCTCAAATGAGCCATCCATTTGGTTCACCGTCGGTCCATACTATACCCGTGTTGGCCATCGCCACCTGTTGTTCTGGAGGAATGGCGGGGCGTTCAGTGGAAAGATGCAATCACATACTTCGGTAAGGATCAGAGTTGATATGGGGCAATATGACTTGCGCGCTCGATCCCGTCGGGCTATGCTTGAAAGTGGGTTTGAACCGGAATTCCGTCCGGAAGTTAAGATGCAAGCGAGAGACGCTCTGGAGCGATTAAGGCAGATCGATGCACTCGCCCAGGACGTCCGCGACCTTCGGCATCTGCTCTGGTCGTCGATTGATAATAGCGACTCCCTGGATCTCGATCAGCTTGAGTACGTTGAGCAGATTGACGACCGCAAAGTTCGGCTGCATATCGCAATTGCGGACGTGGATTGGCTCGCCCCAATTGGCTCTTCGATTGACTTGCATGCCGAACGTAATCGCTGCACCGTATACACTGGGGTTGATATTTATCCAATGCTTCCGGAGGAGCTTAGCACTGAGGCGACGTCGCTGCGAGATGGGCGAGACCGGTTTGCTGTTGTCATTTCCATGGATGTCTCGGAAGATGGCGGTATATCCAACACAAGTGTTTGTCGAGCGGTGGTTCAGAACCGGTCGAGGCTCTCCTATGACGAGGTTGGCGCCTGGCTCGAAGGCGATGGCGCCGTACCTCAAAAGGTTGCAGGTGTTGATGGATTAGACAGACAGATCCGTATTCAGGCAAGGGTGTCGCGCTGGCTCTTGGACCAGAGAGTAAAGAGTGGCGCACTTGATTTCGAAACGATCGAGGCACAGCCTGTGATGCAAGACGGCCATATTGTTGACCTGCACGTACCGCACAAAAATGCAGCCCGTTCGATCATTGAGAACTTGATGGTAACTGCGAACTCTGCGATTGCGGAGTTTCTGGAGGCCCGGGAAGTACCGTCACTTCAGCGCGTCGTACGGGCGCCTGCACGATGGGATAGGATTGTGGATCTGGCCAGGCGGGTACACGAAGACTTGCCACCCGTCCCAGATCCCATTGCGCTCTCGCAGTTTCTAATTCGACGTCGCAATGCGGATCCCGTACATTTCCCTGATCTGTCGCTCTCTGTGGTCAAACTGCTGGGTGCCGGGGAGTATGAGGTCGTAAAAAGCGCTGCAGACCATGTTGGGCACTTTGGCCTGGCCGTGCACAGTTATACACACTCAACAGCTCCCAACCGGCGCTACGCGGATATTCTGATTCAGCGTTTGCTAAAGGCGACGCTTGCCGGGACACCGGCTCCGTATACGGAAGCACAGCTATCCGGACTCGCCAGGGGATGCACGGAGCGAGAAAATGCCGCGCGCAAGGTGGAGCGACTGATGCGGAAAGTTGCTGCGGCCGTTATGCTGTCGGATCGAATTGGATCGGTATTTGACGCTATCGTAACTGGAGCGTCGAATAAAGGTACTTATACTCGCGTGCTGCATCCACCTGTAGAAGGTTGTGTGACGAGAAACGCCTATGGTCTGGATGTAGGCGACCGAGTGAGGGTCCGGCTGATTCATACGGACCCGGACAAAGGACACATCGACTTCGAGTGCCTCTGAGAACGTGATCGCGTTGCGGAGAGCGAATTAGTATACGATTATAAACGACGGTGGAAAGGTGTTGTATGGAACTGAAGTACTTGAAAGACCTATGGGTCGACGCAGAGACCGTAGGAATGGATGAGCCTGAGCTATTGCGTTACCGCTCGAACCTGTTGGGCAGAGACTTGAGGCTAACGAACTTTGGCGGTGGCAACACATCTGCAAAGATACCATCGGAAGATCCTGTAACAGGAAAAACCGTAGATGTGCTGTGGGTAAAGGGCTCTGGCGGCGACCTGGGCACCATAAAGCGTGATGGGTTTGCCACGCTGTTTATGGATAGCTTTAACGCCCTCCGTGGCCGGTATCGGGGCGTCGAGCACGAAGATGAGATGGTGGATCGGTATCCACTGTGTACTTTTGGAGCAAACCCGCGGGCTGCTTCGATCGATACTCCGCTGCATGGCCTGTTACCGTTTGCGCATGTAGATCACTTGCATCCGGACTGGGCGATCGCACTTGCCGCATGCGCCAATGGCCCGGCGCAATTGGAGAGACTAAAGCACGAGACAGGGCTTAGACTTGCCTGGCTGCCCTGGAAACGGCCCGGATTTGAGCTTGGCCTCTGGCTCGAAAACACAGTGAAGCAGGATCCCGATCTCGATGGGATCATTCTCGGTTCGCATGGTATTTTCACCTGGGGCGACACGGGCCGATCTTGTTATCTCAAGACAGTGGAAGTCATCGATACGATCGGGCAGTATGTGATCAGCCGTGTTGAAGCAAAAGGATCCGCTCTGTTCGGAGGTCAAATCGTAGAGACACGAGCCGATGCGGAGGCTCTCGCTGGTACGACAATCGCCTCGCTTCGCGGGCTTGTCGGTAATGTTCTCGGCCATTTTAGCAACAATGCAGAGGTGCTGAGATATGTAAACAGCGCTTCGGCGAAGAAGCTTTCCTGGCAGGGAACAAGCTGCCCGGACCACTTTGTTCGCACAAAAGTAAGGCCACTATTTGTGGAGTGGGATGCAGCGAATGGCAGCGCTGCCGATCTTGTCGCCGCCGCGGAAGCCGCCATGGTTGGGTATCGCGAAGCATACGCGGAGTACTACAACGAAAACCGCAAGGCCGACTCGCCGGCAATGCGATCGCCTAGTCCTACCGTGATCCTCGTTCCCGGCGTCGGTATGTTCAGCTTCGGCAAAAACAAGCCCGAGGCGCGGATCACGGGCGAGTTTTATGTGAATGCAATCCACGTGATGGAGGGAGCGACTGCTCTCGACGACCTGCCAGCACAAGAGGGCATCCCGACCGACCGTGTGGTGGATAACTATGTTGCGCTGCCGCCCGCAGAAGCGTTTGGGATAGAGTACTGGCTGCTCGAAGAGGCAAAGCTACAACGGATGCCGCCCGAGAAGGAGCTAAGCCGAAAGGTTGCAGTTGTGGTCGGAGCCAGCCCGGGTATCGGCCTTTCCGTTGCGAATCGCCTCGCCAAAGAGGGCGCTCACGTGGTAGTAGCCGACCTCCGAGAAGAGCTGGCACTCGAAACAGCGGCCGCCGTGCAAAAAAATTATGGCAAAGAAGCCGCTGTCGGCCTGTCCGTAGATTGCACGGATCGTGCATCTGTAAAGGCGATGCTTACCAGGGCCACTCTGGCTTTCGGCGGAGTGGACATACTCGTGAGTGTGGCTGCGGTTTTCTTCCCGCCGGATTTGACAGGCCATATTACTGAGGATCAGTGGAGAAAGACCTTTGACGTGAACCTTCTTGGTTCGATGCTTGCTGCCGATGAGGCGTATGCGGTAATGGCAAAGCAGAAGAGCATTGGAAGCATCGTGCTGATCAGCAGCGCAAATGGGGTTGTGGCGAAGAAGGGAAGCTGGGCTTACGATACTTCAAAAGCTGCGCTCAATCATCTCGTCCGAGAGCTTGCCGTGGAGTTTGCGCCACTCGTTCGCGTCAACGGCGTTGCACCTGCGAGTGTGGTGGAAGGATCTCAACAGTTCCCAAGAGATCGCGTAATCTCCTCACTAGGCAAGTATAAGATCGCCTTTGACGAGAGCGATACGACAGAGCAATTGAGAGATCGGCTGTCTGCGTTCTACTCGGAGCGCACGCTGCTAAAGCGCAAGGTCACGCCTGCAGGCGTTGCCGAGGCAGTTTTCCTGCTGGCAGCGGAATCACGAACGTCCCTAACAACCGGCCAGACGCTGGCCGTGGATGCTGGACTCACTGAGGCATTCCTGCGGTAATAAGAGAGTCGCAAGCCAGGGCGCGAGCAGATGCAGCTTCTTTGTCACAAGAAGGCACAGAAATTGGGCAGTGGCGCCTGCCGGACGCGAGCGATATGCGAACTAGGAACGTGCGGAAAAGTTTCACGCAAAGAGCGCAAAGACGCACAGAGACGCAGGTAAGCGAGATGTAACTTCTTTACAAGAAGTGAAGATTTCAACAGATTGCTTACACAAGCGGCGGGCCTTCTGAAGCTCAGCAAAACTCCGCGCACCGTCGTATGACGGTGCGCGGTCTGAATGGAACTGCCATTGCCGACTTACCCCTAACCAACATACCTAGCGGCAATTAGGCCGCCCTAACAAAAACTCAAAACCTGAGACCAAAAACCTGCCTAGAAGTTCATCCGTCTACCGATGATCATCTTTACAAGCAGGTTGTCGGTGCTGTGAGAAAGCCCCATAGCGACACCGAAGTTAAACTCCCACTCGGCCCCGAGATTTAAGTCCAGCGCGGGCACGAACTGGTGCTGCTGATTTGGGAGCGTATCCCAGTTGAAAAACGGGCCAGTAGAGCCATAGTATTCGAATCCAAGCGTGACCTTCTTTGTTACATCGTAACTTACCTTTACAGCAGGTGAGAAGTTGATGCCGCGTCCGGCGTTTACGCCAGCCCACGACTGCTCTAGCGCAGGATTAAACGCAAAGTACCACGGCCCTAGCTGTTTATCAACGATCGGGCGAAGTTCGAAAGTCCACGTGTCCGTGGAAAAATCACGTCGCTGGAAACCAACCTCGGAGGAGATGCTGAAACCGACGGGCCACTTGTATTTTTCTGGAACCTTCCACCTTGGTCGGATATGGCTGCCCACATAGTCCCAGCCCTGGTCGTACCTGGCACTGGTAAATACATAGAACCCTGTCTCGAACCACTCGTTAAAGCCATGCGTTATTTCGAGAGTTTCGTGCAACTGGTGTTGAGTCGGAAGAACGCCTTCCTGTCGTGTCGTACTGCCTGTAATCGTATAGTTGCTGTGAAGCTCGAACATGGTATGACCCGGTTTTACCGTGTCGGAACCGTACACCTGGATTTCGTAGTTATCCTGCGCAAGAGCCTGGCGCGGATGGACGCAAAAGCAAATCGCTGCGGCGATTCCAATAGTGAGCAGCTCTCTTAGGTTGCTTCGCACACGTGTCTCCTTCCTTAGAGCGGACATTTTGTTGTTACTTCTGGAACCACGACATTCCAATAGAAACGGTGAAGTTGGGGCTTGCATTGCCGATTGCGGGCATCGTGTAGTTTTCGATGTGTCCTCCTTCTGAAAACGACACAAACCCTGCATGTAAGCGGTCAAAGCGGCGTCGATACCCAAATGTTGCGGTAACGTTCGACCTATCCGCAAAGTCGTTTCCTGTAGAAACGAATTGACCATTTCCATCAACTTGCAGTACGAAGCTGTCACGACTATTCGGGTGGTACTCGATGCAAGCCAAACTTTGAACGGAGTTAGGTCTCGTGCCTAGCGCAATGTTGGACTTTTGAATTAGTACATAGCCAAGATTACCGTAGATGGTGATGTCTCTTCCCAGACTGTACCGCGCATCTATAGATGCGCCTTCATTGAACTTGCCGCTGCCTAGCACTTCACTCACTCCGCCTGTGGGAACTTTCAAGCCAACTCGAGCTGAGAGGGCTGCTCGACTTGATCGTTTACTAAGCTGCTTCTTTAAAGTCATAATGGTTTCGCCAATTCCGAAGGCATTGCCTCGGTTTATCAGGACGTCGCCAGACGCATCAATTACCTTAAGCTGGCTCTGGTAGAGCGGGTAACTTCCCATTCCAAGTGGGACGTCTAGCGAGTTATCCGCCAGGTTTGCCATGTGATGGTAGGCCGAGATAATACCATCCATAATCCCAGCGTTCCTCCACTCAAGCGGTACATAAACGGCAAATTCAGAATTCCCGGGAAGACCATGCCGCCAACCGAACCTGAGCCTTTGGTACTCGTTGTCCTCAACAACGGTTGATCCTCCAGCCGTCCCAGGGATCTGCATATTGTTTATGAGGTCGAGTTGAAGGTCGTATCGGTTTTTGTTTCTTGCAACGACATCCGGCGTCTCTGGTGTAAACTGCAAGAACAGAAGATTCAACGGTCGAGCATCGCGAATCGGGATAGGCCCGCGATTGTTCGACTTGTCGGTATCCGGCGACTCCTGCGCTCGGGCGCACTGTGGACCTACCAAGAGCAGCGCCGCCAATGCTGCGGACATACATAGCTGCAGCGCGGTGCTGCGGGACGATTCGGATTTAGAATAACAAGTACTTTTCATCATAATTCCAGGTGTTGTAGGCGATCTTGAACAACCACTTTCCGATTATTAACTCATTTATTGAGGATACCTGCGTAATCGCTGTGATTGCATACCTTCTCGCCCGAGGAAGTATGCTGGATCTGTTAACGAGTGCATCCAGTCGGCGCACGCGGGCAATTACACTTGGAGCCGTGCTTGGCCTCATTGGTGTCTCCGAGATCGTGTTCCCCGGCGATCGATATCCGTACATGGTGCATACTCTGCTAATAACCTTCGCATCGCTTATCGGCGGAGTCACTAGCGGCATCACCGCCGCAGTACTGGTTGCTGCAGCCTCGATACCACTGCTAGGATCTATTTACGAGGCATCCGATATCGGTGCGACCCTATTAGTAACAGCTATTCTGGCTGGAGTAATTCGGCTCCTGTTCGAAGGCAGATCCACGCTGTTGCGGGCTGCCGTTGCTGGTTTGATGGCTCAGTTGCTTGTTATCGTATTGCACAGGCAGGTGCATGACGGTACGTCGCTTTTCGGTGTTGCGATTGCATCTGCACCAGCGAACGCTTTTGGGGTGCTGCTGCTGCAGTTAATCGTTAACGACGCGCATCGCCGTGCCGATGCAGAACGTCACAGACTGGATGCTGAACGGCTGCAATCGATGGTTATGGAGGCTCAGCTTGTATCGTTGCGCGCTAGAATCCATCCGCACTTCCTATTTAATGCGCTGACTTCCATCGCAGCTCTCTGCAGCATTGAACCTGCGAGAGCCGAGACCGCGATTGTTAGGCTAAGCCAGCTCATGAGGCGTGTGCTTGAGAGTGGGAATGCGCTGCAGCAGCCATTTGCGGATGAAATTGAATATGTGAGAGCGTATATCGAGATTGAGCAGCATCGATTTGCAGATCGACTCAGTGTAATCTGGGAGATTGATTATGGTGTGGAGACCGTCTTGACACCGCCATTTTCATTGCAGATTCTCGTTGAAAATGCGGTCAATCATGGGATATCCACACTAATGCGACCGGGAACGGTTAGAATTCGGCTGCGGCAAACACCTGATTACCTTTTAGTGGCCGTAAGCGACGATGGCGCCGGTTTTGATCGTGAGGCACGGTCTCGCCAGGAACGTAATGACGAGATCGATCGAAAGCATGGCATTGAGGTGCTGAGCGAGCAGCTAATACTACTCCACGGGACAAAGTGTCGGGTTAGATTACTGAGTAAACTTGATGTGGGGACCATCGCCTGTTTTCGGTTGCCACTTGAAATGGGCGGGGTAAAATCGATCCTATGACAACTATTGTCGAGCCAATTCGAGCCTGTATCGCCGATGATGAGCCATTGGCGCGTTCACATTTGCGTCATGTGTTGGAGCCCCTTGGAGTAAAAATTGTCGGTGAAGCGAATAATGGATTGGAGGCTTTGCAGCTAACCGAGGATCTGAAGCCGGACGTTCTGTTTCTAGATATTCAGATGCCTGGAATTTCTGGGATGCAATTGGCAACCGCTCTCTTGCATCTAGACGATCCGCCGATAATCGTGTTTGTAACGGGATATTCTGAGCACGCGCTCACTGCATTCGAAACGGACGCGCTGGACTACATTGTTAAGCCTGCGGCTGCTGAACGGGTCGCTCGCACAGTAGAAAAGGCTCGACAGCGACTTGCCGACATAAACATGCGCAGAGTATCCGCAAATTTGATACTTGAAAAGAGCAAAGAAAGCATCGTGACGCGAATTGCAGTTCGCGAGGGATATTCGGTGCATCTGGTGCGCATCGAAGATGTTTACTGCGCTACAGCTCGTAATCGCAGAGTCTATATCTGGACAGAAGCAAGGGAGTTCAGAACCTACTATTCATTGACCCAACTCGAAGAGATGCTGCCAAAGCATCAGTTCGTTCGTGTTCACGATTCTGCAATTGTAAGCCTCGACCGCGTTGAGGAGATCATACTGCTTGGAAACCACAGCTACATGGTCAGACTCTCTAACTCACATCAGATACCAGTTGGCAGGTCCCGATACGCTGAGCTGCAAAGGCGTCTCGGAATGGATGCGTCGATTGGTTGAATGTTTCCGGTGGCCCCGGCAGCCTGAGGAGGCCACACAATTCGCACGACGAGCGATGCCGGTCGGTCACTTTTGGTTCGGACAGGAGACTCGATGCAGCTAACGATTCGATGCCGCGTTTTGACCGTGGTTATGGGCAGCGCATTGGCTGTTCTGCTTGCGGTTTCCGGGGCTCAGCAGGACAAGTCTCCAGATCCCCATGCGACAGGTAAGATCGTGGTACCTGTTGGTGCAAGTGAAGTGACATACTGCACTGGCTGCCACCAAACCGGTTGTCCGGTTGCTCATCCTGAACTCGTAAAGCTGACCTGGCAGGCTGCAGGCCGTACCGTGTTGGGGACATCGGGTGAAGTTACGTGTGGCACGTGCCACGCACGCGGCTTTAAACATCGCTCGGACGCCTTCCTTGCTCGTGATCAGAAGGGGCTGTGTAACGGCTGTCACAATGGCGTACATTCAATTTCAAACATGCATTCGTCCACTAAAGACTGCGAATCTTGTCATATCAAACCCCAGGTTCAATTGGCGCATCTTTCACCTGTTGAGACCAAAGCAATGCGGTCGGACATAAATGCAGACTGCATCAAGTGCCACTACGATGGGCCAATTACACATCCAATCAATGTGCCGAACAATAAGAAGAAAGCGCCAGACCTACCGCTTTCCCCCAATGGCAACATCACCTGTGTAACGTGTCATGTCGGACATCGTCAACAGGACAAGTTTGGAAATATGCTGCGAAAAGACAACCGCCGCGGCGGGCTGTGTAACAGCTGCCATGATGATCTGTAAGATGACCTGTAATCTGTAAGCCGCCCGCTATCCCGCGTGTGACGGTGAGAGGAGACACGAAGAGCAATGCCCGCACCAACTGGTACAAATAGAAGACGATTCAGCAGCCATTTATTGAATCGGGACGTCCGGCTAAGGCTGGTACTAGACGATCTAGCGTTTGCGCTGATCGCATCGCTAACCGCAATTGGAATTCTGTATTTCCTAAGCAATCGTGAGATTGGAGACAGCCTTTACTCAGCACATGTTTCGATAAAGGAGACGCGTGAGCTGTTACATAATGGCGTGCGGGTGGCTGGCATTGTGACGTTTCTAGCTGTACTGGCATTTGGCTTCTGGTCTTTGCTCGATGCCCACAGAATAGCTGGCCCCATGCACCGCTTGCGGAGATTGCTGGACGAGGTCGCAAACGGCGATCTGACCCATGAGATAAGATTTAGAAAAAAGGACGAATTTCAAGATGTGGCCGCTGCTGCGGACCGTGTCGTTGATCGATTCGAAGAGACGATACGCGCTATCAAGCTTCAGGTTTCCAACCTCCAGGAGCAGGTAGAGGCAATGCCGAACAGCGCGAGTGAAACCAGTTCGGTGCGTGAATCGCTGGCTAAACTTAGCGCCGATCTCGAGTTCTTCAAGCTACCAGCTGATTCGGGAGCACCCGTTGTTGACAACTCGCCGCTCACTTGAAAGGGCAGAAGATGAACCTCAAACCAGTCGCATTGACGCTCTGTTTCTGTGTTTGCGCTGGCGCCGCTTTTGCCGGGCCAACGGGATTGAATAACATACCGACCACAGACATTGTCCCACTAAATAGCTGGATTGGAAGCCTGCAGAACTCCAACACCCGCCTCACCGATAACGCGTTCTATTCGTCCCCCATGTTACTCGCGCAAACCGAATTTGCTCTTTCAACAAAGGTGGAGGCTGGCGCCGATCAGGTGTTTCTACAGGCTAGAAATGCCAATGAGTTGGTTTTCAATATCAAAACAACGCTGCAGAGTGAGGACAGCATTCGGCCCAATGTGGCTGCCGGTATTGAAGGCATCGGAAACCACCTCGTTCCCTCTGCATACCTGACTCTGTCTAAGACCATAAATTGGGACCAAGAGCAGCGGGAGCGATATCGCGCTCATCATCGCCGCAACAGAAAACTTTTGGGCCGCAGAGTGCATGCTGGATTGATTGTGGATGCGCATGGAACTGCCGAGCCTTTCCTCGGTACCGATCTTCAGCTTAGCGATACGGCAGTGTTTCAGGCTGACTGGATAAACGGCGCTGGCAACGCCATTAGCTTCGGCGTAGCAAACATTCTTGCCGACCAGAGGACAGTTGTAACTCCCGCTCTCCTCTTCTCAAACACAACACATCGCGTGGACGGGCTTTTCATTAACTTCAGTCATCAGTTCAATCTGTAGTCTAAGCAATATATTTCTCTAATATCGCAAAAGAATCTGATTTCAATGCAGGAATCACATGTCGTTATTGAGTAAAATCTTTTTTGATGACGTTGCGTGAGATGTAACCTCGCGCGACGCCGCCTCGTCTAATTTGCAAATACCGAGCTAAAGTCGTTGGGAACCGATCCTGGCGAAAGGCAGGTAGTAATACGTGCATCTGTCAATTAGGATGCGCCGCTTTGTCGGCGCTAACGACGTTCACACCGTAATGGTGTGGTGATCCTTTTCGTGCTTTGGAGGACCATGATGGCAGCAAATTACAGCAAACTTCACGTGGCTGCATTGTCGCTTGCGGTACTAGGGTGTATTGCGGCGCCTGGAAGTGTTCTGGCTCAGACCAGGGACCAGGGTTCCGATACCTCATCACAAGCCAATGATCCGGCTAACAAGAAGATTGACTTGGACCTCGAGTCCACAAACCTCTACTACGGCCTAAAACTGCTTTTCTCGCAGGTAAAGGCTAACTTTACCATCGACGACTCACTGAAAGCGCTCACTGTAACAGCGCACCTGACGCAGGTCCCTTTCCGGGTTGCCCTGGAGACTCTGCTCAAATCGACCAATACGCCACTCACCTACAAGGTCGAGAACGGTATCTACAGCGTTGTACCCAAAGTCGAAGATACATCCACGGATCCCGTAAAAGAAGACGGTGATAAGACGGATAGGAACACGACCAGCGGCGGTTACAAGCTCGGCCGCATCAACGTCACCAACCTGAGCGCCACAGACATCGTAACTGCATTTGGCGGTAACATCGTTAATGTAGGTTACCGTGTTCAGCAGATGGGCATGGGCGGCATGGGCGGTATGGGCGGCGGTATGGGCGGTATGGGCGGCGGCATGGGTGGAATGGGCGGCGGCATGGGTGGCATGGGTGGCGGTATGGGCGGTATGGGCGGCGGCATGGGCGGCTTCGGCGGCGGCATGGGTGGCGGCGGCTTTGGCGGCGGCGGCAGCTTTGGCGGCGGCGGCAGCTTCGGTGGTGGTGGCGGCTACGGCGGCGGCGGCGGTGGTCGCGGCTTCTAAGCTCAATATCGCAGTTTCAAAAGGTTACTCAAACGGCGCAACCGGGACTGGTTGCGCCGTTTACTGTTTGCGGCCCTAATCCGTCTTCGGGCTAAACTGAATACTCACAGAGTTAATGCAGTAGCGCTGTCCGGTTGGCGCCGGACCGTCTTCGAACAGGTGCCCTAAATGACCGCCACATTTGCTGCAAACGACTTCGGTGCGCAGCATACCGTGTGACCTGTCTTCGATGAGCTTTATACACTCTGGCTCAACAATATCGAAGAAGCTGGGCCAGCCGCAATGGCTGTCAAACTTCTGATTAGAAGTGAATAGGGTCTGACCGCATCCAGCGCACTCGTAGCTTCCATCTTCCCGGTGTCGCCAATAAACGCCGGTGCCTGGATATTCGGTCCCTTTCTCACGCAGAACATGATACTGCTCTGACGTTAACTGTTCGCGCCACTCCTCATCGGACTTCTGAATTTGATTATCGGTCATCTGGCTGGTTGTCTCCGTTGTTAGTTTTGATCGCAGTTCTGGATTGTGCAAAAAATCCGCACGAGTCGCCTAATTGATTAGGTAACATCTGATTCAGGCGACGGCATCGCATCTCACCGTGCTAACAAACTATATATCCTACGATTCGGACCCGAAGAAGGGTGGTCGATTGTGCACAGATTATATCAGCTGCTCGCAATATTCGCAGGGTTGTTGTTGCTCGTGGTTCTAGGGCCCAAATCTCATGCTCAGCACAGGCTCCTTCAACGCGAATCGGCTGTGCGAGCGCTGCTTCCGTTTGATTATCAGGGTGTTACGCTCGACGATGGCCCGCTTCGCCGCCAATTTGATGAGATCCGATTTGATTACCTGAGAATTCCTACAGATGCAATGCTGAAGGGATTTCGTCAGCGCGCCGGATTGCCGGCGCCAGGAAGCGATCTTGGCGGATGGTATTCATCGGACGTGTTTCATGTGTTCGGGCAGATAATGTCTGGATTGGCAAGAATGTATGCCGCGACAGGGGACCCGGCGTGTAAAGCTCGCGCCGAAATGCTACTTCATGAATGGAGCATCTGCATTGACCCAGATGGTTATTTCTTCTATTCCAAGCATCCAAACGCACCGCATTATATCTATGAAAAGACCGTTGGCGGCCTTGTAGACATGATACAGTATTGCGGAAGTGCAGAGGCAGCAAGTTCGTTAGCGAAAATAACGAGGTGGGCCGAAGCGAATCTCGGCAAGAAGCGCGGATATGCGTTCAATGCGGGTGACGGTGATACCGAGTGGTATACCTTGAGTGAGAACCTCTATCGGGCTTACCTCGTAACGGGAGATGTTCGATACCGAAACTTTGCGCGCGTCTGGGAGTACACCGAGTACTGGGACATCTTCGGGCGAAACCAGAGTATTTTTGATGTTCGCCCAAACGGTCAGAACACGCAGGGATACCATGCATATAGCCATGTAAACACACTCAGTGGGCTCGGGGCAAGATACCTCGTTACAGGGGATCGCCACTATCTTGATCGGCTTTCCAATGCTTACGATTGGCTGAATACAAATGAGTGCTTCGCAACCGGAGGATATGGGCCGAACGAGCTGCTGGCGCCGCGGGATGTATTAATCAAGCTGCTCGGTGAGACGCACAATACCTTTGAAACGCAGTGCGGTTCCTGGGCAGGCTTTAAAATGTGTAAGTATCTGATCTCTTGCACCGGGGATGCTCGCTATGGCGACTGGATTGAGAAGTTAGTCATTAATGGCATCGGAGCCAGTATCTCAATGTCGCCAGAGGGCCGCGTCTTTTACTATTCCGACTACAACATGCGTGGAGCTGCTAAAAAGAACATCGGGGAGCCGTGGACCTGTTGTACGGGCACGCGGCCGATGGCCGCAGCGGATTTCCATGATCTTATCTATTTCCACTCCGATCGTGAGCTCTTAGTTAATCTGTTTACTCCGTCGACCCTGCGTTGGAAGGTTCAAAACAGCAGCGTTAGAGTTGAACAGAAGACAAAATTCCCTGAAGCTCCATCTACGCACTTTACCATTACAACGGAACGGCCATGCTCATTTAGGTTGTCGTTTAGAACACCAGGCTGGCTAAGCGGCAAGATGACAGCAAAGATTAATCGTAAGGAGTGCGCTCTAACATCGAACGGCGGGCATCAGGTGGGTATCCTGCGGAAATGGCGAACCGGCGATACTGTTGAGATCAATCTGCCGATGGCGACACGAATTGAGAGATTCAATCCTGCGAGCCCTTGGCCGGCTGCCGTAATGATCGGTCCTGTTGCAATGGCATTTGATAACTCAAAAGGCTCGCATGAGTTGAATCAGTTGACGACCGGGGGCAAATTGGCTCTCCTGGCCAATGGCGCAAGGCCATTGGATGTGACGCTCGTTGGAGCGAAGACGACAACGCTTCGGCCCTTCTATAGCTTCGGCCCAGGCGAGAAATATCTGCTGTATATCGATCCAGATTCACCAGAGCGAATTTCCTATTCCGACATGCAGTTTAGTGATGGTTGGAACGACTCCGGAGGCTTTCGGTTTATTAATCGTGTCGGCGCGACCGCTAAGGTGACAATCGATATCCCGGAGTCTGGAGGTGGATTTAGATGGCTAGGATATCGATTTGACGATGGTGGCAGAGCGGATATTCAGGTCGACGGAAATTCTGTTGGAGTTGCAGATCAATACGGACCGGGAAGAGATCTCGCTTTCGACTACCAGGTGCATGGCCTCAAACCTGGCAAACATACGATCACTATCACTCTGATTGCGGATAAATCGCCTGAATCTAAGGATCGCTTCCTGAATGTAGCAGGTATCGAAATTATCCAGCCGTGATGAGCCCATGGATGCAGTCGCCTGATTGTAAGTGCAGGCATTGGCACTGCATTTGCCGAAATAGGTCGCGCGACCCTTTCGAGCAGTGTAACTGTTCGACTGTTGGGATATCCTAACTACGAGGCAATCAAGCATGAACCGTAAATCCTCACTAACGCGACGCGAATTAATAATCGCCTCTGCAGTATCGGGCCTGTCACTAGTCACATTAACAGACGCGACTGCCCGGAATGCAACGAGGGAAATGCGCCACCCTGACAAGTCTGCGCGCGGTAAAATGTACGTTTCTGTGCGTGACGAGATAATGATGGTTGGCGGTTACCCAAGCATCGCAGAGGGCCTTAAGGACATCGGCCTATCCGCAATTGAAATGGCAGTATCGCGAGATTCGTCCGTGAGGGCAATTACTCCATCGAGCGACAAACCTCGACTCTTCCTTAATATTGACGAAGATGTAGATCTGCTAGCTCAGCAGCTTGCTTCTACTCATACGCGCCTGACGAGCTTCCTGATTCCGAACAATTTCGGTACAAAGGACCTGGACGCTGAAGTGGCTTGGGTGATACGCGTGGTGCAAATGGCCGACAAGCTTGGGGCCGGAGCAGTGCGCATCGACTCTGCAATGGAGGGCGGCCGACAGCTTCCGGTTAAAACGCGACAGGAGATCTTCTCTCGCTGTGTCAAGACCATTATTGCGGAGACAAACGGCGTAGAACTTGGTATTGAGAACCATGGCGTGGAAGGGAACGACCCGGAGTTCCTGCTCGGGCTTATCCACATGGTGGGCTCCAAACGTCTCGGGGTAACGATGGACATGGGCAACTTCTACTGGGCAGGTTATCCAATTGAAGAGTTGTATGCTATCCTCCAGCGCCTTGCGCCGTATACGAAACACACGCACGTGAAGAACATCGGCTATCCCGCTGAAATGCGCAACCAGCGGCGGCAGGCTGGGTACGAGTATGGGAAATACTCGTGTCCGATTCCAGAAGGTGATATCGACATCAAACGTGTAGTCGGATTCCTTCGGACATCGGGTTACCGACGGGATATTTGCATCGAAGACGAATCGCTGGGGAAATTCGACGAACCCACGCGTCGCAGGCACCTTCGCGAAGCTGCGGCGTTTTTGAACTTGGCGATATAAACCGTTGGCGCGTTGCCTAGTCTTTTAAATCGCTTAGCTAACTCCAGATCTGTGCCTAGTCTAGGCGAACTATCCCACGCTTAATCGCAAGGGTAGCGGCCTGCGTGCGATCGCTGACGGTGAGTTTTAGAAAAATGCTGTTACAGTGTGTTCTTACGGTACCTTCTCCAACTCCAAGGCGAGCGGCGATCTCCTTGTTACTTCGCCCTTCTGTCAAGTGCCTAAGCACGTCGAGCTCTCGGGCAGTCAGTTCTGGACTGCGCATTCGATTTATCAACCGAGTAGCAATGCTATCTTCAATTTTACACTGACCAACGTGTGCCCTACGAATTGCAGTTAACAGATCTTCTGGCGCTGCCCCTTTCGCTAAAAAGGCCATCGCCCCGGCTGCAACAGCCTGGTAGATGTCCTCATCTGTATCAAAGGTAGTTAACACAAGTGTTCTGGCAGTTTTGTACTCTTGCCGGATCGCCTGAATGACGCGGACGCCATCTATTTTGGGCATTCGAAGATCGATTAAAGCAACATCGGGACGCGTTTCAGAGTACAGCCTGACTGCTTCTGCGCCGTCAGTAGCTCGCGCGACGACTATCATATCCGGCTCGTTGTCAATGATTGTTGCAAGCCCACTTAAAACTACGGGGTGGTCATCTGCAATCAGGACTCTAATTTGTGGATCCATTGATGGTGCTTTCATCGACGCCAATTACCGGCAGATCGGCACATCGACGCGTACAACCGTACCACCGTCGGGCGCGCTTGTTACATCGAACATTGCATTAATCTGATTCGCCCGTTCGCGCATTCCGGGGATCCCGAAGCCAACTCTTGTTAAAAGCGAGCCGTCGGATCCGAATCCCTTTCCGTTATCTTCGATAATGAGGCGCACTGACCGATGTACGTAGGTAAGTGTTACAGTAACATTGTTAGCACCAGAGTGCCTCAGGGCATTTGTCATCGCTTCCTGCCCGATCCGCAGTAACTCGATTTCTATGGCTGAAGGAAGCTCACGTATTCTGCCCTTTACAGCTACGTGCATTTGTACAGGCAGCTCAAAAGACATAAGATCTGCAAGTTCAGAGAGTGCCTGCGGCAGTGGCATTCTATCAAGAGCTTCAGGGCGTAATGCGGTAACTGACCTACGTGCTTCGTCCAGACATTGCTCGGCTAGCTTGCGAGCTTGTTGGACGGCAGACCGACCTTTCTCGTAGTCGGTCTTCTCTACGCGCTGTGCTGCCTGAAGCTGAATGACAATACCTGTAAGTCCCTGGCTGAGTGTGTCATGAATGTCACGCGCCAGTCTGTTCCGCTCCTCGAGGGTTGCGGCTTCTCTCGTACGTCTGCGTTCTCGATCCGCTAATGTGCCAGTGATTGTGGAAACCATAACGAATATCGTTGTGACAAGGATATCGTGCGGTGAGCCTATGTTAAACGAATATAACGGCTTAACGAAGAAGAAGTCCCAGCATATCACGCTAGTGATCGCTGTGTATGTGGCTGCTCCAAGTCCGAATCTGCCCGCACAAATCAATACGAGTGGCAAATACAACAGATCCACATCGTGAGACAAGAGCAACGCTCTATTGAGAATGAGCAATACAAGCGTCGAGGCTGCAACCATCATAGTTGCCCACGCATACCCTTGCCACGAATTTGATGGAACTAACCTGTGAAGACGGAGCATTGGGTAACGAGGAATGTAATTAGCTGCCAATTAAAGGCACCTCGATCGGTTTAGTTTGGCTACATGCGAGCAAACGAAATCACCCATCGAACCGCGCCATTGAGGTCGACTGAGTGGCATTCGAAGTGAATTGCCGGCACAGTCCAATGTATTCTACCCATTTCAAACAAGTGCTGTGACAGTTATGCCGTACGCAGAGATAGAATGCAGCTGCCAGAACGGCCGTTTCAGCAAATGCGTTGGGGAAATTCGCGATCGATCGAACTGAATTGCTGTAAATTAGTGGTCTGGGGAAGCATGGATCGCAATTAGCCTTGCGATCCATGCTTATGAGATTCGTTGCTCGTATGTGCTAGTCTATCGCGAGGTCATCTTCTTCGCCAGTGCGAATTCGGATGCAGCCCAACACGGGTGTGAGAAAGATCTTTCCGTCGCCAACTTCGCCTGTCCTTGCGGTGTTCGAAATTGTTTCGACTACTGCTTTTGCCTGGTCATCATGTACGACGATTTCTATCTTTACTTTGGTAAGTAAGTTAACTGTGTATTCGGCGCCACGGTAGTGCTGCGTAAAGCCCTTCTGTTTTCCTGAGCCCCGCACATCTGTAACGGTCATTCCACTTACGCCGATCTCAGATAATGCAGATTTTAATCCGTCTAGCTTTTGGGGGCGGATCATCGCTTCCACCTTAATCAATGGTTTGGTCTCCTTATTCCGAAGCAGTCTACGCGAATGAGTTCATTGAAGCGGCTAACCGGTAATTCATTCTTCTGGTTAGCCAGCCTTGCAATGGAGGCAAGATCGGCTTGCCTTAGTCGTGGTCCTCCGTTCGCACTGCGTAACCATGGGCAGGAGCAGAATCGTGCAGCACGAATTCCGGATAGGCAGGAATTCCATGCTCATGAACATCGATGCCCTCTAGTTCACCTTCCTTCGAAACTCGGAGCGTCCCAGTCAGCTTAACTGCATACATCAGGATATATGCGACAGTAAAGACGGAAACCGTTATGATCAGGTTGCCGATAATCTGTGCTTTCAGCAAATCAAGCCCGCCTCCGTAGAGCAAACCTTTGAGCCGTGTCGCGGCCGGATCGGACCCTGTTGAGATTGAGGCGCCATATTTACCAGTTGCGAAAAGGCCGAGCGAAATCGTGCCCCAGATTCCTGCCATGGCATGCACTGGTACAGCGCCAATCGGATCGTCAATCCTTAGCCATTCAAGTAGGTTAACGCCAATGACAACTATCACTCCGGCTACCAGTCCGAGTGCGATCGAACCAGTTGGGCTTACCCAATAGCAAGGGCATGTGATTGCCACGAGCCCAGCAAGAAAGCCATTGACTGTGAAGCCAAGGTCCCATTTTTTAGTTTGTGGGTAGGCGTAAAACATTGCGCTCAATCCGGCAGCGCAAGCGGCAAGAGTCGTATTTGTAGCCACACGCCCAATGCCCTGAAAGTCCATTGCGGATAGCGTTGAGCCCGGGTTAAAACCGTACCAACCAAACCAGAGGATGAGGCCGCCAACTGCTGCCACCACAAGGTCATGTGGCAGCATTGGGCCGCCGCCATCCCGTTTGAATTTCCTTCCAAGTCTTGGACCGAGGACGATACTTCCTGCGAGCGCGATCATACCTCCGATTGTGTGTACAACCGTAGATCCAGCAAAATCGTGGAAGCTGTTTCCTAGCTTTGGCAGGAAATTACCAGCCGATCCCATAGTCGCAAGAAAGCCGTCTGGCCCCCAAGCCCAATGCCCTACTATTGGGTAGATAAAGCCGGAAACACCGACACTATAGAATAGATCGCCTACGAAGCCGGTACGTCCAATCATCGCGCCAGAAGTAATCGTCGAGCACGTATCGGCGAACGCAAATTGAAACAGCCAGAATGCTAGAAACGCCACTCCCGTGGCTTCATAGGTTTCTGGAATGTTGTTTAAGAAGTACCAGTTATGTCCTGCTGCATCTCCTCGCCCGATCCATCCGTTGCCGTGGCCAAACATGAATGCAAAACCAAACGCGTAGAAGAGGATGCCGCACAAGCACGTATCAACAATACACTCCATTAATACGTTAACGGTCTCTTTCGATCTGCAGAAACCCGCCTCTAGCATGGTAAAGCCAACCTGCATGCCAAACACAAGGAATGCTGCCAGCAGCACCCAGACTGTGTTTATCGGGTTAACGATATCGTTCCCTTTTAAGGCAGCCGTATCGGCGTGAGCCGAGCCGCCGATGAAACTGGAAACGAGAGCAAACAGCATTAATAGAATAGCGATGGCGCCAAGTTTGCCTACCAGCAGCGTGGCACCATATTTTCGCCACTCTGGGTCCGAGAGGCGCTCTTTGAGGCGCGAAACCTTGTTAACCTTGCGCAAAAATTCGTGGGGTGAAGACTTCAAACTCAGCTTCCTCCTGTATGGTGGTGTGGATATTGGGCAACCCGGTACGTCCGTTGCCTGGTGCTGCCCCCGCTCTGAACGGGAGTGAATATCGACACCAGTCAGTTAGGGGACCCCGGCATTTCACACTGCAGACTAACCACGCCATTGGGAGAGTCGGGAAAAGGTGAGGGAAACGCAACTGACGGGGCTACGTGAAGGCTCTACATCGAACTGTCAGCAGCATCAACGTCTTGCAGAACACATGTGAAGATCCAGTACACGACGCGCTTTGAAAGAATCCGGTAACAGCGCCGTTACCAATATTAAAAAAAAACGCACCCACAACGACTCCGTTGCTGTATCTGGAGGGTTACAATTATGGCAGGGACTAGGTAATCCCGAAACTGCTATCTGGCATACCTCATGTTATGCTAAATGACATAGGTTGAGAGATAATGGATGCATAGGTGCGGTAACGGTTGGGATTCTGAATTCTGTCAATAAGACTTGCCTGGAAAGCAGGATTTCCCAAGTTTGTGACATCATAATACACAATAGACATCTAACAAAGACGCAGCATTTACCGGGAAGTTAGGTGCTTAAGTAGCAATGCGATGGCAGCGCGAGCTCTATTGCATGAGTGCAACGATCAAGGAGCTACTCACGATGTTGATGGGTATCGAGAGGCTAGTGGACCTTACAGGAGTCCGCGCCTCCGGATTAACAGGCAAGAGTACCGAAGATATCGCAACTGCTATACACACCTGCGACGTCGATACTCTCGCGGCCAGCGATGGTCACTTTTCAGGTGTAGTTCGCGATGGGCAGACAGTTCGCCTCGCGCGTACCGTCGGGATACCACTTCGGTATTTCGTCGCAAAGATGTTCCATGGTCCATTTCTCGTGGTCGGAGATCGAATCGACTCTCTCTTTCACTGGTGTAATCGGCAAAAGATAGGATGGCAGTTCGATCCCACCTATACTCGGATGGTGCCAGCCCATTATCTGCTCGAGATCGACCAGATTGGATGCCCCGATCCATCGCCACGTTACCATCGCTTCTTCAATCCAGAGATTGCTAAAGGATCAACGGATATCGATGAGGCTGGCGCGCATTACGTTGGCGCTGCATACCAGGCGCTCCGTAACTGGATTGCTCAACTGCCCGATGGAGAACCGATCGCTGTTGCGTTCTCTGGTGGCATAGACAGTACGTCCGTATTGCTTATGGCAATTTCAGCTCTCGATGAGTTAGGGCGCGACCCCGGCCTGCTGCGCGCATTTACACTTGATATGGGCGAAGGCAAGGATGCCGCACAGGCCGAAGAAGTGATGCAGTCGCTGGGTCTCATCGATCAGTGGGAGCGTGTGAGCGTTTCTCCAGATCGCTATCATCTTGAAGAGGCGATCCGGGTGATTGAGGATTATCATCCTCTAGATGTGCAGTGTGCCGGAGTTGCGTTGTGCCTTCTTGAAACGGTTCGTGAGCGCTATCCCGAAATAAAATATCTGATAGACGGGGATGGCGGAGACGAGAACATGAAGTCATACCCGCTAGAGGATAGTGACTTGACGCTTTCGAGCATACTTAGGAACCCCATGTTGTATCAGGAAGGGTGGGGCGTTGATGCGATAAAACACAGCCTCACTTATACGGGTGGGCTTTCGCGATCCTATGTTAGAACGTATGCTCCTGCTCAAAGGTTTGGTTTTGATGCCTTCTCGCCATTTACCGTGCGGTCTACTATCGCGGCCGCCGTCGCGCTGCCTTTTGAGCAGGTGTTAGATGGCAGTACGGAGAGGCTGTACACGCTCAAACAGGACGTGGTGAAGGCAGGTGTGCTTGCGGTTACCGGCATTGATATGCCTGTGAGCCCAAAGCGGCGCTTTCAGGATGGCGCTGGAGGCGACGCATACAGGGACTGGCGCGTGAGCAAGGCCTGGTGCCGGCGAGTGTTTATGAAGCAGTGGGAGTCCAGACTCAAAGACGCCTGGGAAGGCAACCACCTGCGGGTTTCTGGGAACGACACTTCTCTAAACCCGCCGGCAGGATACGCAAACGACTGATCGATTGGAATAGCGGATGCAAGATTATCCCGCTACGGCCGCGGAACGTAACCGGTGGATTACTTTAAGGCGTGGGTCGAAGAGGAGCCTGAATCCTCTTCGGCCATACGCCTTCTTTGCTGAAGACGAGATCGATGCCGAAGGCGTTCAAGCTGCAACCAATACCCTGTTTTTAACTAATCGTGAGTGCCGTTATCGCTGCTTGATGTGTGATTTGTGGCAGGATACCCTTGATGAGACCACGCCGATTGGGGCAATTCCTGCTCAAATTGAATTCGCGCTTGCCAACCTGCCTCCCGCAAAGCAAATTAAGCTATACAATGCCGGAAGCTTCTTCGACCCGTTAAGCGTGCCCCTTGATGACTACCAACGCATTGCAGATCTCGTTGATAGTTACTCGCGAGTTATTGTCGAGTGCCATCCAAATCTAATTGGAGAGCAGTGCCTAGCATTTAATGAGATGATTACCGCCCAGTTAGAAGTTGCTATTGGTTTAGAAACGGTAAATGATGATGTGCTGGACAGGCTAAACAAGCGCTTTACTGTCCAAGATTTTCGGCGTGCCGCTGGGCAATTGCGCAGCGCGGGCATCGATCTCCGCGTGTTTGTGCTCGTCCGTCCACCATTTCTATGCGAGGCTGAGGCAGTCGAGTGGGCCAGGCGAACTCTGGATGAGGCTTTTGATTGCGGCGCAACAGCCTGCACACTGATCCCGGTTCGTGCAGGAAATGGCGCAATGGAGGCGCTGCAACAGGCAGGATTGTGGGATAGGCCAAAACTCAGGTCTCTTGAGGCTGCACTCGAATATGGCCTTACGCAGCAGGGCGGCCGCGTATTTGCAGATCTCTGGGACCTCGAAGGCAAGAGCGGATGCGTGTGTGATGTCCAGCGGATCGCGCGACTTACTGCGATGAATAGGACACAGGTTATACCAGAGCCAGTAGTTTGCAATTTTTGTGCGGAGAGCTGAAATGACTTCGGAATACGATATCGCAGTCCTCGGATCTGGCTTTGGTGGTTCATTAATTGCCATGATTGCGCGCAACCTTGGCCTCCGTGTGCTGATGATAGAGCGCGGCTCGCATCCTCGGTTTGCCATTGGCGAGTCAACATCACCGCTTGCAAATCTTTTGCTTGAGGAGATTGCACATCGATATGAACTGCCATTTCTGCTTCCGTTCTGCACCTATGGAAATTGGAAACGCACCTATCCCGAGGTTGTGTGCGGTCTGAAACGCGGTTTCACCTACTACGAACATCATCCAGGAAGACGCTTTACTAGAAATGCGGATCACAGCGATCAACTGTTAGTTGCGGCGAGCCCACGAGATGATATTGCGGATACACACTGGCTGCGGTCGAGTTTCGACAGCTTTTTAGTTGATCACGCCGTTGAACGTGGTGTGGAATATAGCGACCACACGACGATTGAAGCAGTTAGACGTGACGAGAATCATCTGTGGACCGTTAAGGGTGTAAAGCGTGATGGCAGATTTGAGGTTACGACTCGGCTGTTGATTGACGCTACGGGACCACGCGGGCTTCTACAGCGCCTGCTTGGAATTCCTGAGGTGGAACTGCCCGGATTTCCTAAGACCCAGGCCCTGTTCAGCCACTTTACGGGTGTGCTGCGTTGCGATGAAATGGAGGAGTTCCGTGTGCTAGGGGAGCCGCCGTATTTACCGGATGATGCAGCGCTCCATCACATTGTTGATGGCGGTTGGATGTGGGTGCTGAGGTTCGATAATGGCGTGACTAGCGCAGGGTTTTCTGTTACCGATGAGGCTGCAACTGAGCTTGGTCTGCCAGGGGACCATGATCGCGCATGGCGCAGGTTCTTGGATAAATATCCATCCATCGGAGCACAGTTCGCAGTTGCGTCAGCTACATTTCCTCTTATGTACTCACCCAGGCTCAGCTACTGCGCTGAGCGTGCTGCTGGTCCCGGTTGGGTGATGCTGCCCTCTGCGGCAGCTTTCCTCGATCCGTTGTTCAGCACGGGCATTCCATTGACATTGCTCGGAATTGAACGGATTGCCAAAATCCTTGCAGAGAGCTGGGAGACCGATCTGCTGGATGCGGAACTTCACCAATATGGTGAAACAACACTGCAAGATGTGAGGTCAACAGCAGAGTACATCGGTGGGAGCCTGCGCTCCCTTAAGGCATTCCCCTCATTTACAGCTCTTTCCATGTTCTACTTCGCCGCAGCCAGCTACAGTGAGATGGCTCGACGTACTAATCAAAGGCAGTTGGTTACGCGCTTTCTTGCAGCGGATCGGGCAGATTTTAGGGATGGAATGCGCAAGTGCATACAACGGATTGACGGTGGCCCCGGCCGAATGGAGGACATTACATGCCTCACTGCACAGGGAATAGACGTACTAAACATCGCTGGGCTCGCCGATCTGTCGAAACGGAACTGGTATGGGGTTGATCTGCAGGACGTGATCGACAATTCACTCAAACTAGACCTTAGTCAAGATGAGATGCGCAAACTCATCGCGGAAGCTGATTGGGTGTAATCTGCGTTGGCGATTTCCCCGGATTGATCCGTGGGTTTACCTTACCTTCGGATAATGCACAGAATCAAGTTCGTCGTATACCGAACGGAACTTGACCTCAACGCTCAGTCTTTTTATCGCCTTGCTCCACTGATCACGTAACTCAGGTGTCAGCCGGTCATAATCGCCCTCATCCATCCCAATTATTCTGAGGTGCTCGTCGACACGCATGACGCTCGTATCGCCATCGAGGGCATTGATTTCATAGTGAAGGCCCGGCAGGTTAAGTCCCAGTTCCTTCTCAGCGATATCCCACTCATCCAAGCCACTTGCAGAATGAACAGGTTTTCCATCAACAATGAGTTGAAACTCCGTGATTCGCGCTGGACCAATGCCAAAGTTATCGATCGCTACCTCGCGAACTGAATTGTCCTTGGTTATCTCATCACTGATAAAAAGCATAGGCTTGAGCGACAGTCGGTTGTGCTTATGATTTTCCCATGACTGAACGGCAGAGACTACCAGCGCCGCAACTGCAGTGATCGATGCGCAAACGCTTATCCAGGTTTCTATCTTAATCGTGCGGGCATGTTTTGTAGATATCTCCTCAGACAATGCGGATTTCTCCTTAAAGTTAGAATCTCTCACTCGCTCTTCAGCGGCAAATCAGATTCAAAGCGCATCAAAGAAACTTCGTCATTTAACAGTTTTTACTGTTAAATATGATGATCAAGAACCGTCGCGTGTGACGGAACGGACGATATTTAAATGCGTTTGATAACGATACATATCACAGTTTACAGTAACAAATATCAATATCAATGTTTAAAATACAAATACGATACGATTCGTTGAATCTGCGGAAATCTGATTAATTTAAAAGCAATTTGAGCTCAATAAATGTGCAGGTTAATCATATTTTGTTGCACTATCTAATTCATGCCGAATTGGTGGTATGAAAGAATGCAATAAGTATGCACTGCGTGCATAGGCTGTGCACGTATCATTCAAGATACCACAATTCGTGAAAACTGTGTAGGGCGGCATGAAATGACGGAGAAACACAGATATGCTTAAGAAATCTACATTGACGAGCCGTACGTTTGGCGCTCGCAGGCGGGGCTCCAGGATTACGTTGTCGGATGTCAGCGAAGGTCTGAGTGAGAAGGGGCTAGTCATTTCGCCGTCTACATTAAGCCGGTTCGAAACCGGAAAAGGTGGCCTCTCCGATGAGGTTCTAGCGGCTCTCGACGAGATGTTGCCCTCAAACTCCGCAGACGATATGCTATCGGAATTGTCAACTGGGCGCCTTATTGAGGTGCTTGTTCCAGCGTCTTCAACCATCAAGAGAAATGCCACTGAATCTGTAATGCTGGCGAACGCAATCTTGGAAATGAGCAAGCGTTTGTTGCTGGAGCAGCAATTCGATGGAGCACTTTCACTCCTGAATTTTGCCAGGACATTTGCTGCCGCTTCCGAGGATCAAATTCAGCTCGGGTGGATCGACTATTACACTGCAGAATGTGATCTACAAAATACACTGCGGAATGCGGGTGCACAAGCAGAAGGCTCTGACTTTGATGAAGTCGTGACCAGGTTTAGGCTTGCATTTCATTCGACTGACCTCTTTGTTACGGCCAACAATAACCAACGCTCACGTGCATGGCTTAGTGCACTCATCCTACGCGCGAATTCGGCTGAGGCGCTTGCCCGAGTGCTTGTGAGAAAGTACCGGAGATTACGTGAACCTGGCAGCCGCAAAGACCTACAAGCCGCGTTTCTGACCGCAGACGATACGTTTGAGCAAGTTCGGTCGTTGTTGCTTCAATTTCAGCCTGATGGATTTGAAGTCGTACTTGCCAAACTTTGCGTTGCGCGTGCCGACCTGATCCGTACGATTGAACCGCAACTCACCGGCCAAGATAAGACAGTTCTTGAACGTCCCATCTTGCTACTTCGTGAGGCGATAAGGTTGCAAATGGGTGCCGCACGAGCCGCGCGTTCCGTTGACAAGCTCGATACGTTAGCGACGTTTCACCGTAAGATTGCCGAAGTGCTTGAGTTTGGGCAGGATCTTCAGTCGAAATCGAGCGCTGCCTGGCACGCGATTTTAGCGCGGGAACTTTGCTTGTCTGCTGACCCCAGCCTTGATGAGCTAGTTTCGGCCTCTCGCGGTCGCCTGGTGAAAGATTCAGGCGCTAATGGCGGTTTATATTTTGAAAGGCTGGAAAAGCACTTGCTCTCAATTAATGTCATTGGTTGTGAGTATGAAATAGACCCGCCGCTATTTGAGGGCTAAGGTTGTGTGGAAATTTCGCCTGGCTCAACTGAGCAATAGTCCCTGAAGCATTTTAGGAGTCCCGCCCGTGAACCATGAGAATCTAGTCTTAATTGAAAAATCCATCCAAGCCGTTGACTCGCTTCGGCTTGAGCTAGAATCTTGCTGCTTCGATTACCAGGGACGTGTTGCGGTTCGCCAGACTGCGCGTGGTTTACAATTAACGGTTTCATGGTTTGAACTTGTCGAAGAGCTAGGCAGCATCGAGCTCGCAGCTGAGAATTGTTTTCTGGGCCTGTTGGCAAGGACGCCCGATCCGGATCTGCGCGGAGTAGTACTGTGTGCGGCCCGCGAGGTTTTTTGCCGGCGATATGCACTTCGCAGACTGAATGAAGAAACGCGTCGCCGCAATATTGAACTTAACGAGGTTGTTGTAGTTGCTTTGGAAAAGCTCTATAAGTCACATTTTGAATATAAAGGTGCGATTAAGTTTCGGGCACTTATCTCTAAGGCAATCTCGTCCGCGATCGCAGACCTCTGGCGGCAGAACCCGCCGAATATACCGCTGGCTGATGCGTCCCACCTCTTTAGTGCAGACTCCGTAGCCGACAGCGCGATCGCTGACATAATACGCGATGATCAAAGATGTAAGCTTGAAATTGCCATGAGCCGTGCGAAACATCATCTTCTAGCCACACACTGCACAAAGTGGGAGTGGAGTTGGTTTACACAAAGATACGTACTTTCAAAGCCTTTAGTAGAAATTGCCAGACACTACGAGGCACGTACCGGAAAAGCAGTGTCGCTAAGTACCGTATACAACAAGGTTAGGGAGATCTTGAACGTCGTATCTATCGAGGTAAACGCAAATGCCAATTTGACCATCGACGCGGTTGTCGCTTTGCTTTATGAAAATGATAGACTGTCGGTTCTGAATGCGGAGGCCATCGAGCAAATACTTCGCGATGGTAATTGGTTAAACTCGGTTCCAAGCCGTAAACGCGGCCGTCCACGTAAGTTAGACGCGTAGTGATCGGCAATTAGCGGCGTGCCGTTGCAAAGTTCTTGCAGCGGCACACCTGTTTGTAACTAATGTCAATAATCGATCTTATTGAGACATACTATTACCCAATGCATTTCAAATGCGTCGCTTTGACGCTTCGTGATATAATTTATTCGTTGGACTACTCCTAGTTTCAAAGAGGACTATACATGGCAATCGCGCCGTTTCGGCATGGTACTTCGACTGTGCTGGACAGTGATCAGGATTTTGTTGTCTGGTATTCAAGTCAGATCGCAGAATGCCAGGATGATCCAGGCGAATTAATCGGGCTTCTCGAAGGGCTCGATAGGCCGTTAAATGTTGGTGCAACAAACAACCTGCTTGTTGCGATACGAAACGTCCTCGGTTCCGCTGAATTACACGAGGCTCATGTCGCTGCAGCATGCGCATTAATACGCATCAGTTCCACACCAGATATTGACGATTCGATCAACAACATCCTGATAGCCTGCCTCAGGAACGGTGATCCGGACGATCGACTTCATGTGTGCGAAGCTATCCTCACCTACCCAGCTGCCTTCCGAAACAACCGCGTTCTCGTCGAAGCCCTCGTTATAAACGCCAAGTGCTGCGATTCGGACATTGAGCTAAAACGAACTGCGGTTGCATGTCTAGTCTCGGCGCATGATAATGAGGCCGTAGTCGATTTCGTAAAGCAGCTAGCAAAGAGTGATCAACCCGAGCCGGTTAAGCGCGAAGCTGCCGGCCTTCTTAAACTTTGGGGCAAGAGAGTAACCAGCCGTGTTACCGTTGCTGCTGGCCATCGTAAGGCTGTTTAGTTATTACTCGCCATTCTTGAATTGCGCCTCATATAGCTCCCTGTAAACACCATCGGTCGTGAGCAGCTGGTCATGTGTTCCTCGCTCGACGATTTTGCCATGCTGCATCACGAGAATAAGATCTGCCGATAGGATCGTTGATAGGCGATGAGCAATCGCGAAAGTCGTTCTGCCTTTCATGAGTGGCTCGAGAGCAGACTGTATGAGCCGTTCTGATGTGGTATCGAGCGACGACGTTGCCTCGTCCAGAATAAGAATTCGTGGGTCTTTTAAAATCGCACGAGCGATAGCGATGCGCTGTTTCTCTCCCCCGGAAAGCTTGTAACCTCTCTCCCCAACAATCGTCTCATAGGCTTCCGGCAGTGAGACAATGTGATCGTGGATGGCTGCCGCCTTTGCTGCAGCAACAACCTCATCGTCCGTCGCCTCGGGCCTGCCATACAAGAGGTTGGCTTTGATCGTGTCGTGAACCAGGTACGTCTCCTGCGTCACTACTCCGATGATCTTGCCTAATGACTCCAGTTGAATTTCACGAACATCGCGGCCATCGATTTTTACCGATCCGCTGTCGACATCATAAAGCCTGGGGATCAGGTAAGTGAGCGTGGTCTTACCTGCTCCGGACGAGCCAACCAGTGCGACGAGCTGCCCGGGTTTTGCTTCGAAGCTAATCATGTCCAGTGTAGGCTCCGTCTGTTCAGCGTCGTAGCGGAAGACTACATTGTCGAACTCTACGCTGCCATCAACCTGTCCCGGATTCATCACAACAGCATTGGGGCGGTCAACAATCTCTTGCGGCATATCCAGGTATTCGAAGATCCGATCAAACAGGGCGAACGAGCTCATAACATCGACCTGGATGTTCAGCAGGTTAGTGAGCGGGAAAAACAGCCGGCTCTGGAGCGAAGTGAAGGCCACTATCACGCCGAGAGATAGATGCGAATCGCCGTCTTTGATAATTAGATAGCCGGCAAGCCAGTACACCAGTACCGGTGTAATTGAAAAGGTGAGCCCAATCAAGTTAAAGAAATAACGCATGATCATTGCCTGCTGGATCTGCGTTGTGGTGAGCGCCTGATTTTCACGCTCGAACTTCTGCTGAGATAGCACTCGTCTGCCGCTGATTTTGGTTAGCAAAATACCGGATACGGACAGCGTCTCCTGCATGGTCGAATTGAGGTCCGCCAGTTGGGATTGGCTCTTCGATCGCACGCCCCTGGCAAACGAACCCACCTTCATCGCGAAGAAAGCAAATGCGGGAAGAATGCCTACGGAGAGCAGAGTAAGCCGCCAGTCCATAATGATCATGGCTACCAGTGTCGAGAGCACCGTAGTTACATTATTGAGAATGTTTGCAGCGGTATCACTAACGACTGACTGAATGCCACCAACATCGTTAGCCAGCCGAGATTGAATTTCACCTGTGCGCGTTCCTGTAAAGAAGCGCAGCGACATCGCCTGCAGGTGCGCGTAGAGCTGATTTCGCAGATCGCGCATAATCTGCTGTCCAACGTGGATGCTCAGGTAGGAATAACCAAGGCCAAAGACAGTACCTCCCATTGTTGCAAGGAGGGTGTAGAGCGTGTACTTTTCGATTATCTCGTAGTGACGCCCGATAATTCCGTCGTTGATGATTGTCTTCAGAAACCACGGAGAAAAGAGCCCCAAAGTTACCGAGATGAGAACCGCAACGAAAACGACGCACAACTCCATACGGTAGGGTTTAAATGTTTGTAGCACACGCTTGGGTGTCTGCTTATTTAATGGTTTCTTCGCGGCGGGCGTAGAAAAGCGCGCAATGCCCATAGAGCTGCTCCATTGTGTTCACATCAAATAACGAAGGGAAATAGCGGTTTGAGACTTGTGTCTCGTTCGTGTACGGATCGAGACGGAGGGGGATCGGGCTGACCCAACAGCCGAGTTATTAAGCACTCAAATATGGTGGAGCTGCCTATAATCCCTTGGTGGCTCCCGCGGCTTTCGTCGCAGCGTTTACAGAATTGAAACCTCGGCCATTACTATCATAAGAGTAGCGGCCAACAGCCCTATCAAGAAGTGCGAGTGCGGTGTTGTAGTCGTATACGGCGTTCACCTGGTTAAACTCTGCTGTGCTCAGCGAGTTTTCAGAGTCGCTCAATTCGAGCAGGGGAGACACGCCTGTCTGCTGTGAGACGCCAGCAGAGTACCGGACCCGAGCGAGCCTAGCTGCCTCTCTTGCCTGCGTTAGACCAACCTCAGCAACTGTAATTCGCTCCTTAGCCTGAATCACAGCAATGTAGGCCTGCTGCACGTCGAGCGTCACTTCGTCGATTGCTTCGCGTTTTGCTGTCTCTGCGGCGCTAACTTCAGCTTTCGCCTCGCTCGCGTGAGCCCGCGCGATGCCGCCATCGTACAATGGAATGTTGATGTCTACTGTTCCGGCGATAACATTCTCGCGGCTGAAAACCGTATTATTGGGTGTGAGTGTGTAACCGAGGTTCAGGCCGACGCGTGGCGCAATGGACCTTCGCGCCAGCTTTATTCCCTGTCTTGCAGCAGAAAGGCTTGCTTGTGCCCCAAGGATCTCGGGTCGCGTCTTTATAGCTTCCGCAACAGCATCGGTATACTCCGAGCCAAGATCCAACGTGTCGTTAACTTCTGTCGGCACAAGAGAGCCGACGGTAAATTGTGAGCCATCAGGAGTTTGTGAGCTCCTGCCACCACGTGAGTATCTGCTCGTTATCCGCGTATGACTCGGCGGTGTGTTGGGCACTACAATGGCATTCTGCGACGTGACGTTAATGGTTTGAGAGATGTCGACACCCATCACATTTTTGAGGAGCGCAAGCGACAGCTTGAGGGCCGTCTGTGCCTCAATGACACTCCTCTGAGCGTTAGCAACGTCCGTATCGGCGCGAATGATGTCGAACCTTGGTGCGGTGCCAGCATCGAAGCTCTTTTGCGCAGTATCTCTTCTCAGGCGAGCATTGTTTAAGGTGTCATTTGCAACGTTAAGTTGGGCCTGGCCCCGCAACACATTTATGAAGCTGGTCTTTACATCACTTACGACACTATTCCGAATTCGGTTGATGTCTATGCGTGCTGCCGCCTGCTGAAACTGGCTCTGTGTAACAGCATCATGCAAGAGCCCCAAAATGTCAATCGGCATCATCGCGCCAGCTGTAATTACTGGATTAAACTGATTTAGTGTGGTTATATTGGCGCCGCCGAAGGTGACCGAAGTCTTATCATCAAATTCCGTTAGCGCCGTGTCTAAAGAAGCGGTGGGACTAAGCGCGGCCTTCGCCTCTGCAATGTGTCCCTGGGATTTTAGCAGGTTTGCCGTCGCAGACGCGAGTGATCGGTTGTGGAGGATAGCAACCCGAATTGCCTGTTCCAGACTAATATGTGCGGAGGCGCCAACGCTGGTGAGCGCGGCTGGACCTGGCGAAAACAGTTCCGTGGAATCGGCACGAGCAACCTCGGACTTCTGCGCGACTCGGCCCTTCGATTGAGCATTACCAGCCGGACCAAGTGTACAAACAGAGGCTGCAGCAATAACAGGCACAACGGTAATTTGTTTGAACTTCATAAACTCCCAACACATTCTGGCCAGAGTTGCAATTGCCAGACCAGGAATGCACTCCTCTGCCTAATACGAATCATATTTCAATTTCGTGGCATTGTGCAGGAAGAATTGCACGGGCAAACAACAAGTTGGCAGCATGCTTCGATGGTTGTGCCGCGCTGAAGTTTATACACATTCCTTTGTCATCTCACCCTCGACCAACCGCCAGATGTCCAAGGGATTTGCGTCCTGCAGTGGTTCCGGCAAAAGTGCAGGAGGCGTATCTTGATAGCAGATTGGGCGCGCAAAGCGCTCGATTGCAGTTGTGCCAACTGATGTAGTTCTGCTATCAGACGATGCTGGGAAAGGGCCGCCATGCTGCATCGTGTGACTCACTTCCACACCGGTTGGATATCCATTGAAAATCAGTCGACCAACCTTGGTCTCCACAGTAGTCACGAGGTCTGCGTATGCCTCAATATCGCCCTCTGTGCCGTGGATGGTGGACGTTAACTGGCCCTCAAGTCCCGCAGCAACCGCTTCCAACTCACCTTTAGAGCCACACTCAATAAGCAGTGACGATGGTCCAAAGACTTCGTGAGCAAGATCGGGATTAGCCAGAAAAGCCTCTGCTGTCGTCACCATTAGAGCAGCCGAGCCGCCCGCACGTGAATTCTCTGCGGTGGCAGCCTGCGCCTCGATCGATACACCACTAGACCTGGCTAGTGCATCGAGCGAACGCCGGTAGTTAGCGCTGATTCCTGCATGAAGCATCGTGCCGGGAGCAATTGCCTCAATGGCGGCGCCAAGGCTTTGCTTCAGGTTATCCAGCTCTTCGCTCTCAATTGCAATAAGCAGTCCCGGATTAGTGCAGAACTGCCCAACACCTAGCGTGATCGAACCTGCAAGGCCCGCTGCAAGCGCCTCTGTTCGCTTGGCGACGGCATCTGGTAGCAGAAATACCGGGTTAACGCTGCCCATCTCCGCAAAGACTGGGATAGGCCGCTGGCGCGCTGCGGCAATTTTGCAGAGCGCGCGACCAGCAGTAAATGATCCCGTAAAAGCCACTGCCTCAATGGAAGGGTGTGATACGAGCTGTTCGCCAGTCTCTTTGACACCGTGCACCAGCGAGAAGACGCCTTCCGGCATTCCGGTTGCTTCCGCCGCTTTCAAAATGGCTGATGCGGTAAGTTCAGATACGCCCGGGTGAGCGGGATGGGCCTTAACAACCACCGGGCAGCCAGCCGCAAGGGCAGAAGCCGTATCACCACCAGCAACAGAAAACGCGAAGGGGAAATTACTTGCGCCAAATACAGCAACCGGCCCAATCGGAATGAGCATCCTGCGAAGGTCTGGCCGTGGCAGCGGTTTGCGCTCTGGAAGTGCAGGATCAATGCGAGCCTGCACCCAGGATCCCTCGCGAATGTAGGTTGCGAACATACGAAGCTGCCCGACCGTTCGCCCTCGCTCTCCAGTTAACCTGGCGAGCGGCAGGCCAGTCTCGGCATTGGCTCGCTCAAGGAGCGGATCTCCCAGGGCCAGAATCTCCTCGGCAATTGCCTCGAGAAACGCCGCTCGTTGCACTGCCGTCAGTTTTCGGTAGGATGTAGAAGCAGCAGCAGCTAGTTTAGCGGCTTTGCTAATCTCACCTTGAGTTGCAATTACAAACGTCCCATCAAGTTCCTGGCCGTTTGCGGGGTTTACCGCTGTAATACTCTCGCTGCCTTCTGCAGAGAGCTGGTTTCCGACAAAGTTCTTTCCGTGCAAAGTCATTCCTGTTCTCTCGCTAAGCTGCCTAGGCAGCACCCTGCAATTAGGCGACCACGTTACGCAGTACGCCGATTGATTCAATTTTGATGGTCACTAAGTCCCCCGATATCAGGGTGAAGTCAGTCCCTGGAATGATGCCCGTTCCAGTCATTAACAGCGCTCCGGTCGGGAAAGTTGTTTCTCTGTACAGGTAAGAGACGAGCTCCTCAGGCGTGCGCTTCAGCTGGTGCAAGTCGGTATGACCCGAAAATACCTTCTCCCCATCGCGCTCGATAGTAAGGTCTATCGTCGTTTCCTGTGAGAGATCTGACTCGCGTATCAGGATGCAGGGACCAATTGCACAGCTTCCATCATATACTTTGGCCTGCGGCAAATAGAGCGGGTTCTCGCCTTCTATATCGCGCGAGCTCATATCGTTGCCGATCGTATATCCGATAATCTCGCCCCTGCTGTTAATTGCAAGCGTGAGTTCCGGCTCAGGAACATTCCACTTCGAGTCTTGACGGATTCGAACAGAAGCGCCTGGCCCGACGACTCGGAATGCCGAAGCCTTCATGAACAGTTCCGGGCGTTCAGCGGAGTAGACCTTCGCATAGAAGTCCTGCCCGCCGGAGGCTTTCGATTCCTCCATCCTCGCATCTCTGCTTCGATAGTAGGTTACGCCGGCAGCCCACACCTCCTGTGTGCCAATTGGTGCGAGGATCGCTGCGCCATCTAACGAAAACTCTTCTCCCGAAATGGCCAACTCTTTTAGGAGAGTAACGAGATTTGAGCTGTTGAAGAGCGTATCCCAGTCGATGTCAGAAAGGAGCGCCATCTTGCCGTCGATGCTGACCACCGGGCCAGCATCCGTACGAGTGAGTGTAATCATCAGGACTTTCTATAAAAGGGAATCACGCAAGGATCTCTTTGATCGGGTCGCCATAAACGTCTGTTACGCGGTAGTCTCTACCCTGATATCGGAAGGTAAGTCTCTTGTGATCGACACCGAGCATCTGCATGATCGTCGCGTTCAGATCATGTACGCTCACCGGGTCTTTAACGATGTTGTAGCAATAGTCATCGGTCTCACCGTGTGTGTAACCACGCTTTATGCCGGCGCCAGTTAGCCACATGCTGAAGCACCGCGGATGGTGATCCCGGCCGTAGTCAGTAGCCGTGAGGCCGCCCTGACTGTAGACTGTGCGCCCAAACTCGCCGCCCCAGATAATAAGCGTATCATCAAGCAGACCTCGTTGCTTCAGGTCATTGATGAGCGCAGTTGTCGGCTGATCCGTATCATGGCATTGGCCCTGGATTGCTTTTGGCAGTCCGCCGTGATGGTCCCAGCCCATATGGAAAAGTTGTACAAAGCGAACACCACGCTCAGCAAGGCGTCGTGCTAAGAGGCAGTTGGCTGCATAAGAACCTGGGCGATGAACATCCGGCCCGTAGCTCTCGACGACCGCTGCGGACTCCTTCGATGTATCTGTGAGATCAGGAACAGAACTCTGCATGCGGAACGCAAGCTCATACTGCGAGATTCGGGTATCAATCTCGGGATCACCGGCGGCAGCCTTTTCAATTTTGTTCAATTCACCAAGCTCGTCGAGCATCTCACGGCGAATTCCAGGGCTTACTCCGGGCGGGTTCGAAAGATAGAGCACCGGGTCGCCCTGGTTTCTAAACTTCACGCCCTGATATTGTGTCGGTATAAAGCCGGAACCCCACAGCCGATCGTAAAGCGGCTGATCGTCCGGCCTGCCCGATCCTTTTGAGGTGAGCACCACATAAGCAGGCAGATCGCTGTTTTCGGTTCCCAGGCCATAGGCAACCCATGAGCCGATACTTGGCCGCCCTGAAATCTGAGATCCCGTCTGGAAGAAAGTTATCGCAGGATCGTGGTTGATCGCGTCCGTATGCATTGAGCGGATGACGCACATTTCATCGGCAATGGTTGCCATGTTAGGCAAGAGGTTACTCAACCAAATACCACTCTTGCCATGCTGCTTGAAATCGAAAATCGATGGAGCAACCGGGAATTTTGCCTGGCCGGAGGTCATTCCCGTGAGGCGCTGTCCATTGCGTATCGATGCAGGCAGGTCCTGGCCTCGGTACTCGGCAAGCTTTGGCTTATAGTCGAATAGCTCCATTTGCGACGGTGCGCCAGATTGGAACAGGTAAATTACCCTCTTCGCCTTCGGCGGGAAGTGAGGTAATCCTGGGCGGCCCGGCACCGGATGCTTGCCCACATCCGGCATCGCTCCCGAACTGCCCTCAGAAAGCAGGCCAGCCGCTGCGGCCATGCCAAATCCGCACGCAGATTGCAGGAAGGTTCGCCGATTAATGGCATCCTGCAGCTGTAGTGTTCTGTCGGTGCGCATCGGTACCTTACTCCTTGTTAATCGTCTCATCCATATTTATCAGCACGCTTGCTGTCATCGTGTAAGCCGCGAGTTCCGGAGCCGCAATTCCTGGTTCGCGCGGATAGTCTCCCACCGCCACCAACTTTTCGGCTGCCGCTGGATCGGCCTTATAGATCGAAAGCCGCTTTTGCAGACCCGCTTCAAGTATCCTGGACTCTGTAGCGCTTGGCTTGCGGCCGAGAGCCAGCCGGAATGCGTAGTTGATCCGCTGTTCAGGAGTTGTTCCGCCGAGAGTTAACATGTGTTGCGCCAGAACGCGAGAAGCCTCGACATATGTAACCTCGTTCAACAGAGCCAGGGCCTGGAGGGGAGTATCCGTCCGAGAGCGCCGAACTCTGCATGCTTCGCGTCCTGGCACGTCGAAAATACTCATTGTCGGCGGCGCAGCGGTTCGCTTCCAGATCGTGTACAGGCTTCTACGATAAAGGCCCGCACCTTTATCATGCTGATAGTTGCGCAAATTGCCGTAAACATTGGTCTCATCCCAAATGCCATCTGGTTGGTAGGGACGAACAGAGGGTCCTCCCAATTTCTCGAAGAGAGTTCCACTTATTGCTAGCGCCTGGTCTCGAATGAGTTCTGCTTGAAGTCGGAAACGCGGCCCTCGCGCAAGCAGGCGATTGATTGGGTCCTTGCGCTGCAACTCGGGAGTAACTCGTGACGATTGCCTGTAGGTGGCGCTCATCACGATCTCCTTCTGAAAGGCCTTCATGTCCCATTTCAATCGCACAAACTCTGTCGCGAGCCAGTCTAGCAGTTCAGGATGGCTGGGGAATTCAGCACGTGTACCGAAATCTTCTGTCGTGGGCACAATCCCTGTCCCAAAGAACTTCTCCCAGAACCGATTGACGGCTACCCGCGATGTTAGCGGATTCTCTGCAGATGCGATCCACTTCGCGAGGCCGAGCCGATTGTTCGGAACACCTTTGGGCATTGGCGGAAACGCTGCGGGTAATCCCGCGGTAACTACCTCGCCATGTTTGTCGTACTGACCACGGATAAGCACATAGCATTCGCGAGGTTTCGGCATCTCGTCCATCACCATTGCAGTCGTAACCTGCCCATCGAGGAGGGTTCGCTGGGTTTGCAATGCACTTGAACGCGCGGCGCAGTCCTTGTACGTCGGGTCGTTCTGTTCCAACCAGAGTTCCACAAGACGATCGCTCTGTCGCACAGTTCTCCGGTCCAGAGCGATTGCGAGCAGGGAATGAAGTTCGTCAGAACCGGCAAATTCTGCAACTTCAGAAGCCGATAGTTGCCGAGAGTAGATCGAAACGTCCTCGACCTTGCCTTTGAAGCCATCGCTTCCAGTTCGGAGGCCAACCTTTGCAGTCACACCGGTCTTGATACTGCCCTTCAAGCTGTTCACTTCAGGCATCGATGGCGCCAGTTTGCCATTAATATAGATATGGACGCCGTCTGGCTTTGCCGTACCGTCGTAAGTTACGAATACGTGGCTCCAGGTATTGTTCGGGACGGTGGCGTTACTAACAACCTTGAGCGCATCGTCGCCCCAATGGCTAATTATATGAGCGGCGACTTTGCCACCGGTGAGATAGAGATCCCATCCGCGGTAGTTGTTACGGCTATCAAGCTTGGAGAGAGGCACGCCGTTGCCGTTTTCCGGGTTCACCCAGCAGCCATACGAAAACTTGTCATGCGTGTCAAAGTCGCCGACATTCCCAAGGTCTATGAAAGAGCTGCCATTCAGCCTCGCAGCATTTCCTGCATGCCCTGCATCGGTTACAACGCCGTCCAATGCTTTAGGAGCAGGCGCCGCGCCTGCGCTTACCGATGGCGTTGCGCACAGGGTGTACCGAGCAATCAAACCAGCGGTTAATGTGGTCGGCGAAGCTGCAGCTGCACCTTTGATCCAATCCAATGCCTTCGCTCGATTTGCGGTGACCAGGGCCTGCTTTTGTTCATCAATCGCCTTTTGCTTCGCGTCGAGGAGCGCGTAGGCTGCCTGTTGTTCTGCTGTTGGCGCCTTTAGAAGCGGGGGATGGTTAATTGGCTGCTCAACGCCTGTGCCTGTTTCGGGCACATTGTTGAAGAATGAGCAGAATTGGTAAAACTCCTTTTGCGTGATTGGGTCGAATTTATGATCGTGGCATCGGCCGCATCCAATGGTAAGTCCGAGCCATACCGCTCCTGTCGTTTCAACACGATCGATGACTGTCTCCACACGCCACTCTTCAGGGATAATTCCACCTTCGGTATTGATACGGTGATTACGGTTGAAACCTGTCGCGAGCTTCTGCTCCATCGTTGCATTCGGAAGCATGTCTCCCGCAAGCTGTTCAACCGTGAACTGGTCGAACGGCATGTTATTGTTATACGCATCGATCACCCAGTCTCGCCACCGCCATTGAAAGCGCTCATAATCGGCCTGGTAGCCGTTGCTGTCGGCATAACGCGCGCCATCGAGCCAGTTCAACGCCATCCGCTCTCCATAATGCGGGCTGCGCAGCAGCCTATCTACAACCTTCTCGTACGCATCAGGAGACTTGTCATTAACAAAGGCGTCAACTTCCGCCGGCGTAGGCGGTATGCCCACAAGATCCAGGCTAACACGCCGAATAAGCGTTGGCCTGTCCGCTTCGGGAGAAGGCTTCAGGCCCTCCTGCTCGAGCCGCGCAAGAA